>Ga0307963_1004346_pt1 | contig 11264 bp, 16 predicted proteins | sample OrgLakmetagen594_FD_201829 | JGI IMG/M metagenome (GOLD analysis project Ga0307963, IMG submission 201829) | Saline water microbial communities from Organic Lake, Antarctica - #594 | ecosystem: Environmental > Aquatic > Non-marine Saline and Alkaline > Saline | place: Antarctica: Organic Lake...
AGGAGTAGCTGACTTTGCGGACAAATGCCTTGCTCTGTTTGATCACTGACCTTGTCTCTTTTTCTGGTGTCTTGTTCAGTCTGGCCTCCTTCTCTTCTTGAAGCTGCCTTTTTTTTTGCTATAGCTTAACTGCCCTCGCTGGCGGATACAGCTGTGTAACCCTTACCCTTACCCTCCTCCTCGCACAGCTTTTTTGCCAAAGGGCGAAGCACTCAAGGGCTCTTCCCAAGTCTGCTGGTTGCGTTTACAGTTGATTTATGTTCATTAGAGTCGTGTTGATGCATCAATTTGCGCATGCACACACACATACACACAACATGGTTCAATACAAAGGGTCTGCGCAGCGCGCACAACCGTAAAGCACACATACTTGCTTAAAGCTTTCCTGCTCTCCGATGCAGGATTGATTGACACTCTCGCTAGGCAGGCACCGGTACATAGCTAAGCTCAGCTAGCTAGCAGATGCTACCTCCTCTCTTCTTCTAGTAGTAGACCTCTCTACGCTGGCTAAGCTGTATTCCTTTATGCCTGCAACCCAACATGCATGAATGTGTTCTGCTCCTAGCTAGGCAAACATATTTAGCTAGGCAAATTGTAATTACACAGAGGGAAAGTGCAAAAGCAAGGGGACGTGCTAGAAAGGTGTGCAATGAGAAACCATGCAGAACAGCACAGCCTGGAGACACTTATGTGTCTAGCTAGTAAGCTAAGTAAGGCCATATATGTTAGTCAACTCAGGCTGTATAGTCTGTATATGTTAGTCAACCCATAATCTGTGCTGCATTATGTAATAAGCCTGACACAAGACTAGCAAACGCAACACACAGAAACAGTGGGCAGGAGAAAGCCCATCGCCTCCGAGCGCAACTTCACAGCAGAAAGGATGGACTGCCACTCGAGGCTTGAGAGCCAATGGAGGAGCTCGAGAGGGGAGGAGGGAACGAGCCCACAAGCAGCTGCCCACATAGACTGAGTGCCTCTTGTTCACACAGGATGGCTCAAGTGGGATGAAGTGGTGATGGCAGTGCAGCTATCACAGGAACAGCACACTAATGTGCATCACCGACGCATAGGCATTTACTCTGTGGCTCAAACTGCTAAGTTCTGGCTTGTGCTTTGGCTAAGTGCTGCTTGGTCCTTTATTATAAGCTTTACTATATTCTTATACTTTTACCATGTGTGTGTGTGCTAACTTGGCAGGAGTGCGAATGAAAAGGGTCATGCACTACCTTCACGGGGGACGTTGTATTGCGGGATGTCGGATCAAACCTGCAACACCAGAATGCTTACCAACAAATGGCCCACTTGGAGCTCACATTAATTACGCAGCTTCAATTAAGCAACCTACGCACGCTAACTCGTAGTTGGCTTCCAGGCGCCTTACTAGTGTAGTTTTCTGCTTTGGGGACTGCCTTACAGCTGACTGCATCATGTAGGAGCCATGTAGGAGCACAACACAACAGTACACACAACTGGACACGGAAGGAGCCCAAACAGAAAGCACTTTGCTGCACCAACACGCATGCACGCACACACCCTGGAACACCTACACTAAGGCAAACACAAAAAGCACGCACATACACTCACAACATAGCAAAGAAACTCGTCGTCTTGCCACTCTGTTCAACCCACCTCAAGGGGAGCCCTGGCCGACACACAGACACACAGCGTGCCGCTCAGTACGGCTTGTAGCGTGACGCTGCTGCTCCCGCTCCGTAGGCCCCTCGCGTACTGCCGCTTGCTGCTGCCCCATAGCCCCCATACCCTCCCATAGCTGCACTACTGGCGGGCATACCATAACCCATCATGCCACCCATGCCCCCCATCCCGTACATGCCCATACCCCCGTAGCCCATGCCCGCCATTGCACTCATAGGGTAGCCCATGCCGTACATGCCCCCGTAGCCCCCATAGCCTGCCATGCCACCACCACCGCGCGAGCTGCCGTAACCGCCGCCGTAGCCACCGCCTGTGTATGTGTGTGTGTATATATGTGTGTGTGTGTGTGTGCATGCGTGTGAATGTGAGTAGTTACTTGTGCGAGCAAGGCTGTCAGCTGAGACACCCTGACACCAGACCGGCCCTGAGCAGATTGCTGGGGAACCCTACCAGGACCCACCCCTTTGTCTTTCAAGCTGCCTACCATCATTGTGAAAAAGTAGCACCCGCAATCTGCCGCCCATACTGACACCCCTCCAGTGTTGCCAGCCAGCCACTTCACACACGGGCCTAAGCAGGCCAGGCACTTATTTGCTAAACAGACTGAGGAAGGAACAGCCTCTCTCAGAGCAGGATGCACAAGGCAGCTTGGACAAACGAGTAGAGAAATCGAGAATAGAGGAGAAGAGGAAGATTGCCACGAAATCGCAAAGTGTACCGTTCCTACAATGCGTCTGAAGCATCTGGAGAACTCCTTGCGTGGGGCCTGCTTTACAAATGCCAGCTCCAGGGAAAGGTTGACCAACAAGGGAGGAGCACGATTGGCTTGATACCTCACTTGTAAATCTAGGACTTACAGAATCCTCCCGTCAACTAAGGCTTAATACGTCACTTATAAATCTAGGACTTGGAGAATCCTCCCATCAACTAATCTTGACAGTGTGACTGTCCCAAAAATAAATGTTCTAGCCTGAGTGTCAATGACTCCATCACTGCAGGTTTAGACTCAGAGAACCAGGCACACTGGGCCAAAAAAAAACTACACAGGCGGGACCTGAGTGAGGAGTCCTGCTGAGGTCGTCATGGCGCTCTCTACGTGAAAAGAGGACTTGACACATGAAGTTCACACACTTTTGAAACAACTGATATCTATTGTTGTATTGTGATAGTTGTAGTGTGAATGAAAGATTTATTATAGTGTGGCCTTGTGGCCGCTGTATTCGAAGCAATCGTATTAAGCCTAAAGTTCTGTACGAAAGGGAGGTAATGCTGAGGATGAGGATGAGAAACAGAGCCTCTGCTTGCATGCTGCAGCAAGAAAACGAACTTCTGCCTCCCCAGGTCAGCGCGCTCTACACACACAGGGCTGTGTCAAAAGGTCACCATGCTCTACACACACAGGCAGCTTCTGCACAAACCACACAGACGGCAGTTTCTTCTTACAGGCCACCTCCTCCTTAAAGCAGCATCTGTAAATCCAGCCGTCTGACAGGCCGACCACACAACGCAAGTCATACTGACATGACTGAAACACATGTGCCTACGACGTTTAATAAGCCACACACACACAAACACTCAAACACACACACGCCATAGCCACGAGGGCAGCCGTGTGCACAAACCAGCAACATTATGCCCTGCGTCGGCGTGCCATACCTCTGTGAGTGGCACTCCCCAAAACGCTGCAGCCACCACGCCAATCAACCAAACAGCATGAAGCGCATGCGGCCAAGCAAGTTAACAAGTGCACACACACATACACACACACTCACCGTATCCACCGGCACCGCCGTACCCCCCACTGCCTCGTCCACCATAACTGCCTCCGTAGCCTCCACGACCGCGCATGGGACCGCCCCTGCCCTGTGTGGGTGGTAACGAGGAAGTTTGGTTAGGTCAGCTTGGATTACGAAGGCCTCCAGCCTGGCATGGCTGCTCAAAATATCCCAGCACAAAAACCAATCATGACAGCTGCGCTGGTTCCCTTGCAGTCATCTGAGTGTTGTCAAAGAGGAGGAGGATTGTGCAGAGTGTTACAGTGTGTGCACGTCTGGGTGAGGCTTGTACGAAAGAGGCTTGTACAGAAGAGGCTTGTATGGAAGAGGCTTGTACGGAAGAGGCTTGTGCGGAGTATTACAGTGTGAATGCAAAGTCTGAGTGAGGCTTGTGCGGAGTGTTACAGTGTGTGCGCGTCTTGTTCACGGGCGCTGCTGGATCGTCAGTCAGAAGGTAAGCCAAGTTCTCAACGAAAACAGCGTCCATTGATCGTAAACACTCAAGTCCTTGTCCCATGACGACACCCTTTTTCTACAATTAACTGCGCTGTGACAAGTGCAGCTTTTGTATCGCATCTTCGGTGCGCCCCTTACCTCAGTGATGGCCTCCCGAGGCACTGCCTTCTTCACCTCCACAGTCTGCTCTGCGACGGTGTGCTTCAAGTTCGCACACTCCGTGGCGGACGCCTCTGAGGCAAAGGTCACAAACCTGAGGGCAAAGTGGGGAGCACGGGGGTAAATGGGTGAGTAAATGGGTGTGAGTGGTGGGTCGGTCGTGCGCGTGTACAAATGCCGTGTGTCGAGCTGCGCCACATTTGCCACCAGCACGTGCGTGCGTGCCCTTGCGCTTGCTGAGCAAGCTGGACTTGTTTGCAGCCTTGATGCACTGTGTAAGCAACGTCTGGCGGTCGATTCGAAATTCAAAGATGAAACCGGAGAGCGATTCAAGAAGGTCAAGCGACTAGAACTATTGCTCATTTCTCTTTCCTCTGGAAGCGCCTGAATGAACCGCTGGCAGTCAGAACAGCAAGGACAAAAGCCCGGGCTTGAAGGAACATTAGCACTCACCCAAAGCCACGTGAGGTGCCGTCAGGGTGGCGCACGATCTGGGCACATGAGAACAAAGAGGGAGGGAGGAGTGAGAAGGTGCTGTGTGGTGCGGAGGGCACACTGAAACACTTCTGACATGGGCACACTGAAACACTCCCGACAAGGGCGCACTGAAACACTTCCCACGAGGCACATTTTCAGGGGGTTGGCAAACCATACTCATACGCCTAAAGGCCATACCTTGAGCGACATCATTGCCAAACACTATACACCATGTTTTAAAGCGCTCTGGCCAACCCCAACACACTTGTTTAATCCGGTGCAAGGCACAAGGGGAAGAACCAGAAGCAGCGACTTACCACGCAGTCTGTGATCTCGCCGTACTGGCCAAAGTGCTCCCGCATGTTGTCCTCTGTCAACTCGCCCTGCAGCACAGAGCAGTGAGAAATACGATGATCTCATTGTCAAAGACAGAGTATCATAAACCATGCACCGGTTGGAAAAGCAAACGTTAATCGGCTCATCATGCACACACACACACACTTTCTCCACTCCCTATTTTGGTACTAGTTGCTGCACGTATTCTACACTCACCGTTCCGCCCACAAAAATTTTGTTGCTCAGGGTAGGTGTGTCCCTTCCTGGGGCCTGGTTACGAGGCACGGCTGCCTTGGCCTCCACACGACGCCCATCTGAGAGGATGCGAGTACATAAAGCTCGCTTTGAGAAAGGGGAGATATGAAATATATGGATGTATGTGCGTATTTGTGTGTGCGAGTTGTGGGCATGGGTGCATTCATGTGCGCTCGTGCATGCATGCATACACGTGTGCATGTCTGTGTATGTGTGTTGTGTGTGTGTGTGTGTGTGTGTGTGTGTGTGTGTGTGTGTGCATGCACATGTGTGTCTGTCTGTGCCTGTATATTTGTATGTATTTAAACGTACATGCGCGCCTTTGCATGCATGCATTTGTGTGTGTGTGTGTGTGTTTGCACGCGCATGTGTGTGTTTGAGCGTACGAGTGTGAGTGCGTGTGTGTGCGTATATACGCGTGTGCCTGTGTATGCGTGCATGTGTGTGTGCGCGTGTGTGTGCGTGCATGTGTGTGTGCATGTGTGTGTGTGTATGTGTGTGTGTGTGTGAGAGTAGTGTAATGTTTTACTTCTCCATGTCCTGCAAACACCCACCGATGGTATGTTGAGTGCTTTCCAAGAAGGTGGCAGCGTTCTTAGGGTCCGCGTATGTCACGAAGCCAAAGCCACGGCCCTCCATGACGACGATGTCGGCCAGCTCTCCCCTGTTCAGGGACGAATGCGGACGGACGAGGACATCAAATTTGATGGAACAAAAGGGTGTCTCTTCTCGCGTCACACGAGCAAGCATTAAGTGCCAGCCAATGCATTGTGTTCACAACAACAGCAAAAGAGGAGTTTGGTGCGTGTCAACCAAAGCCGGGGGGCTTCCCCCCGCCCGTTCGCGCGTGTCATCAATGCGAAAGGCCTTCTTCTTGCTGAGAACAACTTCCCCTCCTCACCATTGTTGGCAGTACTCCATAACTGTCTCCTTCGCAGTCTGCAGGTTCAGCCCTCCCAAAAACACCTTCCCTTCAACCCAGTCTCTTGATCGCGGGTTCATGGGCTGCTGCTCCTGTTCTCCCTGCTGCTGCTGCCCCTGCTGCCCCTGCTGCTGCTGCTGCTCCTGCTGCTCAAATCCTGGCACAGACGTGTTCATATCTCCAGCTCCAAACATGATGATTAAATTAAGTGGACTGCACTAATTATATGGAAATATAGTGTGGTAAAAAGCAGTGGCTTGTCTTGCAGACAGACGGAGACGTTCATGCAGCAGGCAAGAACCTTTTCCAGTTTCAGGGCTGTTCAGTTGGTGTTTTTGCCTTCTAAACATACACTGTAATTACAGATATGTACCTTTGTGCTAGACTCCGTACGTACGTATCGCATCACATCACAGATCCTAGAGGATTTCCTTCACGTTTGGTTTAGTCCCCTCCTTTGAACGTTTCCTAGCAGCACATGCTCTGCAAAGGAACGCAGGTCTTGCTAGGAACTCAGGTCTTTGGGGGGCCAACTTGTTGTAGCTTGTGAATCCTGTCTCTTTCCCTGCAGAGAGTTTCATGTGCACTTCGACTTTTAGCAAATAATCTCATCAATAAACGTGGTATTCACGTGAAATCCTTTAAGAGATCATGCCAGCCTGCTTTTTACCAGTGACAGCACAACCGGGGATCGGCTGGTTGGTCCTCCGGTAGTATTGCTAAGGTATTTTGGGGGGTTGTTTTGATGTTTCATCTCCTCTGAATGAGTTTTGTTGCGGATCTGATTGCTTGCAATCTTAGTTATTTCATGAATGCTGTAGCATGTAGACCAATAACTCTGACACTGTGGAGGTATTTCTTGTATGGCTGCTGCAGCTGTGATGAATAGTGCCTGTGGCTCAGAGTTGGATGGTGTGGAGGATCATGTGGTACCATACCCTAGTAAGCACGGCATTAGCAGTTTACATTATGCATTATGCACCTTTACTGCTTGTTGAGGTATATCTCGGAGGACTTACACACCGTTGGCCAGCAAATGCGTCTGCTTGCCGACAACACGCCAAGTCCTCCGATATGCTCCTTGCTCAGCACTGCTGCTAGGTAGGAGGAGTGTCTACACAGTACTTGATTTTGATCACGTGTGTTTTGTGTCAGGTCGGTTGTTTGTCTTTTGGTTTTATAACCAGGGGATAGGGATTGGCAGCGCCACTGCTAGGTTGTGGGCAACTCTTCTTGCACTATTGGCAGACCGAGTCTGATACATGTTTGTTGGGTTTCATTTGGGGCGTGGTTGCTGGGAGGGTTGTAGTCCACTATGATTGCGTCTGGCTTGCTGAATGTCCGCTGTTGTTGCACGTCAAAATTGGAGGATTATAACCATGTTGGAATTATTCCTATATGTGATTCAGCGGAAGGGCGTAAAAAAAAGGAAAAGAAGAAACTACGCAGGTAGTGAAAGCCACTCTTCACAATAATTAAGGAAAAGGAGCCACTTTGGTACCGAGTACCGTAAAGCTCCTCCACTGCGAAAAGGAAAGGAAAAACCAATGGGGATCAAAAGGGTTGCAGGCTTGGCCTGAAACCGGCTCCTGATGAGAGTTGATAACAGTACTGGAAAGGGCACGTCTGGTATGGACAAGTTTAGCAGCAAAGTTCACAGAGTGCACATGGAGCTTGGAGGCAAGCTTCTTTACTCTTTGAGAATCGAGACCCAGTTCCTTGAAAGGCTTCAGAGTGTGATTGTTGTAGATGGTGCCGCCCACACCCAAAAGGATGATGTGAAGAGTAACAGAGCCTTCTTGGAGAATGTTGCAAAGGTCTTTGTGCTGTTCCTTTGCGACGTTCGGCTGGTTCTAAGGTCTGGTGTCCTCACAGTACTTGATCTCGACAAGGTGGATGTCCCGCCAAGGTTTGCTGAGGTCTTTAGGTCAGTGCTGTATGGGATTGGTGGCTCTACTGGTGGTTGGAGGTGCTGCGGAGGTGCTCCCAGTCTCCCTCAATTGCCCCCTGCCATTCCAAAGAACCCACCCCCCTACATTAGTTTGTTGTTTTTGTGTTTTTGCAGCGCTGGGAGTAACCAGCACACAATCTGGGCGGCTGGAGGTAAATCTGTCTTTATCTGGGAAGCGGGGTGGGAAGAGCCATTTGGGAACAATTCTACTTTCAGCTGTTTCAGTAATCTGGAGATTTTGCATGGTCATCCGTTCGTTGCTGCCTATGCCTTTGGAGACAGTGCATGATCCTAAAAAGCCTGTTTTGCTGATAGCCTTAAAGATCATGCGGCATGCTAAGTTGTGTCTTTGGGTGATCATGTTCCTTATTTGCATGTGTTGGCACCCAGAAAGGATGTGCAGGGCACTGTCTACTTGTGGGCAGAGGGGGCAAGTTTGACTTGTTGAGAGTTTGAACAATACCGCATGTTTTTGATTATATGGGGTGCCTGTTCTGTATTTCATACTGGTACATTTGGTCTTAAAGGAAACATTGGATGTTAGGTAAGCATTTCTAGCGGCTTTATTGGCAGTATTGTCCATTATGAGGGTCTGGTAGTATGCATGGTATTTCGCTTCAGTTTTGGCATTTCCCAGTTTATGGAGAAGATGCATGTGTGCTTGAAGGGCGTCACAGTGGTTCGGTAGGTACCAAAGCTTTGGGGGAGGAGAATGGGCCATGTTTGTTGAATGGGTTTGTGTTTAGTTTTCTATGGTGTCTTCTTTTGAAAGCCAGTGGATGTTGTAGAAGGGATTTTTCTCAAGGCCTGCTGTTTTGATGGAGGTGTCAGCAATGTCGGCGTAGGTGGTGGCTAACAGTTTAGCTAGGGCGTCGGCACGTTCATTACCAATAATACCGGCATGGGACTTTACTTTGAAGAAGTGGATGGGCGATGGTGATTGGCTGATTGTTTTAGCAATGGATTGAAGGACATCTCCTTGGATGTGGTGGCGATGGAGATTCGGTTGTGACAGCTGCTTTTTGATTTGGTGCAGTGATGTAAGGCTGTCTGTGGCTATATGTGTGCCATGTATGACTGCAGCTGCTATAGCTGCTAGCTCTGCACGTGAGATGGTGTTGGTTATACCCATGCCTTTTGGGTTTACATAGTGGGAACTGTTTAAGTGAGGGTGGTACACACCTGATCCGGTGTCTCGCCCTTCTTCATTCTTCTGGAGGCTGCCATCAGTGTAGGTCCAAACCCGCCAATCTTTTACCTTTCGGGATAAGTTTTGGCTGGAACTCTTTTGGGGTGCTTTGTCGGTATTACATTTATGAGGTTGGTTAGTGCTAATCAGGGCACTTGTTTTCTCTGGGCCTTCTGGGGCTTGAGGGTGGTCATTGGGTAGCTTATTAAATTGGTTGAGTCCTGAGTGTTGTCCGGAACCGAAGGCTGTTTGGTAGGGATGGTTATGTATGTTTTGAATTTCCCACTTTGCCTCAGGGATTTCTTTGGCAAGTTCTTTTAGCCAGTCTTTGTTGTGAGCATTGAGGTAGACCCTGTCCTTGGTGTTCTATAAGGCAATGATCTTCAATTCCCATGAGTGTTTGGGAAGTGGTATTTGCACGTTATTCCAGAAGGGCACTTTCGCATATTGGAGTTGGTCTGATGGAATGGTGCCTAGGAATTTACACATGTGTGGGTTTTTGCGGCAGAGTGATGCATAGGGATTTGTGGTCATTCTCTTATTCCATGAAGGGAGGAGCATGAATGTGGCTGTTTCCTCTGTGCTGACAGCAGCAGAGTAGATGGCGTGTCTTGTTGCTAAGAGCATGGTGTTTTCATGGTATATGGGATGGCAGATGGAGAATCCAGAGAAACGGGAGGAGAATGCATTGGTGTTTGCCCCAAACACTTTGTCCCTTGGGTGCTCACTCCAGTAATGGGGGAATTTGGGGTCATGGTCAAGGGGGGATGCCATTTTTCCTTAAGTGACCAAGGCCCACTGTTTGAAAGGAGGCGGTGATGTGGGAGGGAGTATCCGTGCAAAATAGTCTTAATTTTTTTGTTCGTATATTTAGAGGCAGAGGTGTCTTAAAGTGCAATGAGGCCTACAAGTTCTGATGCAAAGCTATATGGGAGGAGGTTTGACGTGATCGTGTAGACCATTGCATTTTGCCCTGTGAAAGGCCTTTTGTAGTATGTTAAGGCGCTCGGGAGTAAGCATACCTTTACACTTTCTGTCGACATTGTAAATACAGGCTACTGTGTCAGTGTGCACTTCAGGAAGCATAGTGTCATCTAGGGAGGATAGGGTACTCTTTTCTTGATACTCTTCTCTTGTGGCAAGGAATGTTGTGGCAAAGGCCTTGAGTTGGGCGACCTGGTGGGTCAGGAGATGCATAGTCACAGATTGGTGACGTTCAGAAGGGTCTTCTAGGCTTGTTACGAGTGCTACTACTGAGCGCCTGTGGTATTCCACGTAGATGGCGGGGGCACCCAACCCAAAACTGTGGACATCTTCACGGATCATGGCATTCAGTGTGCTTTGCCATAAGTTGTGTTTGCTTTTGATCTTTTGATCACCCTTCCAATCATTGCATCGCACTTATCCAGGTCTGGGTAGGAGCATGGTGTGACCGCAAAAGCATAGGCCAGACTAGGGATGATTGCTGTGCATATTATGTTTAGTGTTTGTCGTGGTGAGGCATAAGAGCCTTTAAGGGCGTCAAGCCTTTGCTTTAGGGTTTCGTCCATGCGCCTATGCTGGTGCTTCCAATTTAGATCCATCGTCAGTGTGACTCCTAGATAGAGAAAGGGGGAGCTGGGTGTGATGTATTTTGTTGCCTGGTTTTGATTCAGTATGTTATTTTTGAGTTGATGTTCGAGTGCTTAAGACGGTGCTAAGCCATTTTGGTCTTTAGAGGGGGACGCATTTAGGCTACCCGTGATTTTGGTCTTACTACCAGATATAATCAATCCGGTCCAATTTGAGTAAAGGGTGAGTTTATTTGCTTGTACTTAAAGAAAGGTTATTCAGGTTATATAAAATCTGCATCTGCAAACTGGTGTGTGCTTCGAGAATGCGCGCAGGATCTCTCGCCTGCGAGAGATCCTGCTGGTTTTATTTTACTGGTTCAGGTCAGCTGTCTAGTTTTGGGTCAGGATGGTTGATTTAAACAGCAATACTTTACGCGATGTTATGAATTTTTACAGTGCAGGAAGCTGAATGTTTTTAATTTGCGCATAGACTTGAGATTCAGGCATCAGGCAGTTTGGAGAGAGGTACATG
>Ga0307963_1004347_pt1 | contig 11264 bp, 10 predicted proteins | sample OrgLakmetagen594_FD_201829 | JGI IMG/M metagenome (GOLD analysis project Ga0307963, IMG submission 201829) | Saline water microbial communities from Organic Lake, Antarctica - #594 | ecosystem: Environmental > Aquatic > Non-marine Saline and Alkaline > Saline | place: Antarctica: Organic Lake...
AAGTGCAGTAATGCATATGACTACAAACGCTGAGCAAGTACAGTAATGCATATGACTACAAACGCTGAGCAAGTACAGTAATGCATTTGATTACAAACGCTGAGCAAGTACAGTAATGCATTTGACTACATACGCTGAGCAAGTGCAGTAATGCATATGACTACAAACGCTGAGCAAGTGCAGTAATGCATATGACTACAAACACTGAGCAAGTGCAGTAATGCATATGACTACAAACGCTGAGCAAGTACAACTCCAACGCTTTTCTACAAATTATTCCTGGAAACTGATTGTTTAAACACTTCAGGCAGTGATAATGACAAGGGAGAGCGTGCCAGCAAACACAAAAGGCACGGCAGAGTTCCAGATTATTGAAAATAACCCATTATTAACGGGACCTGGCGCTTTGACCATGGAGATCAATCAGGTGGGGCAGGGAGGTTGTTCTTTTACATGTACTGATTAGTATAAAGAAGGAGCTTAGATCAGCAATCTTTCGTGCTATCACTTCTTAAGGGTATTTTTAAAAAGAAACCGGCTGATGTCTCCACTTCTAGTCGTTATGCAAATATATATATTATATATTATATTATATTATATATTATATTATATATATATATATATATATATGCATCGAACCAGATCTTGGCAATGATGGATCCAAACAAGTCCCCATGCAATAACACGCTTCACAGTTTGACAACGCAAAATTGGGCGATCATAGCATCCTTGATGACGCAGCTTTGGTGAGCGCATCGCTCAGGCTTGCTGTGCTTATTTGTCATGTGCACAGATATAAGTTAAGAAGTGTATAAAACAGTCATGGGATGCCTGAAAATTAGGACTGTTTTCTTTGCATCGTGAGACCACTCAATCCCACAAAACTATGTTATTCTACCAAATTTTCTCAAATACTTTGTGGTACTCCCTCTTCCACTGTAGGGCATTGCTGAAACCGTTTTGATACCCTATTACAGGGATGAAGTCACAAAGGTAATAGCGTGTTCTTCCATGGTTATTTGGCCCTATCTTGTAAGTGTGTAACTAGCAGCATTGCAGACCAATATACTGGAGGTGTACCCTTCAAACTTGTCATTTGGCTCACAGGCCATTAACTGTTGCATTTTCTTACTTTGCAAGGCAACAAGTAGTAGGCAGCGGGTGGTCTATAACTGTGATTACATGCTGCTTAGCAAATGCCAATGGACAAGACAAGGGCAGCGAGTTAATGTCTTCCTGCGAATCTACTGAATAGTGTGTTAAGTGCACTCAGCTGGTTGTACATCGTGCAGATCCCAATTCCAAACATCACTCCAAGCATTGTGGGCCGCCTTCCTGTTATGGCATCTAGCGACTGTGTGCCCGGTAAGGGACCCCTGGCTACTCTTCTGGCATGTGGCATTGAGCCATTGCTGTGTGTATACTGTGCGGTGGTATCTTCCACATTTAATCCGTCATAAGCACAAGACATACTCCACGACCTTGGATTTCACACAAGGATCTGTCACAGTCTCACAAACTCTGAATGTTAAATGACAATGTACAGACATACGTGCTGATATATCCTCGGAGAACAATTCGTGATTAAATCGTGCTCACTCGTGCTATCTTTGTGCAAAAAGCAAAACTTTGTTTGTCGGATCCAGTCTGGTTACCTTTCTCCAGACTCCCAGATTGTTTCATCCCATGTCTTCTGCTGCAAAACATCCTAGGGCCTGATGGGGGCTGTTTTTGGCGGATGATTCCTATCAACCTCATCGAAGTGGACATGCCAATTGCAGTCCTTCCGGTGAGCAAGAAATTTGTCACGACTTACAAAGACAAACCAAACTTTCATTTGAATGGATGGTAGCTAAGAGATATGGCTCGTCAAGTGAGAGTGACCTCCAAGTTGCAGCAGTTTGCTGTTGAGCAGACTGATGTCTGATAAAAACTCACTCTTCTTGCCAGGACTTCATGAATGATGTCCGGAAAATCGTCCAGAAGGAGGTCCCGACTGCCCTGCCCTCTGTCATTGGATTTGCCACAAGGTGTGCTGTGGGCTGGTGCATGATTTCGAGATATAACAACATGTATGCTTGCCAAATTCCCAGACCGGTTTCTCAGACAAAGGCGTGCTTGGTCATTGATTTCGTATATTAGGACAACCTAACAGATCTGCCAACTTTTACACGGGTGATGTTTCAGGTTCGGAGGCAAGTCCGATGGATCACCCCTAGACATGGCGCATGATGCAGACACAGCCTACATTGACATCGTGACCAATAAAGGTGCGCCTTCATAAAGCTGATTCCTTATACAGGCTGGACAGATGGGGTGAGTAGAATTTGTGCCAGTAAAGACAAGTATGCAGCTGCAAAACACCTTGTTTTGTCGCAACTGCCCCTACTATAAAAACTGTTATCAGTGTGCAGCTTTTGTTCAAATTGTTGTGTTACATATAACACTGATCTCACACAGGTCCACTGCAAGTGGACGACCCATCAAGCTATCAGCACGTGTACGACCAAGTTGAGCAGCTTGCTTTCTGCAAGTACAAAGCTAGGCCGCACTGGGGGAAAAACAGCAACAGGTGCCTTTCTATCGTTTGATCTGCTCTCCTTTGGTCTGCTTCTGTGCCTGCTGCGGCATCACTCCACAGCTGACTTGAAAAAAATTTTCTTAGAGAAATGAAGCATAGGTGTCAGTGCTTTGTCCCTCTGGTGTATTCATCTGCAGGGCGTTTTTGAATGAGCTCTGCCCTGCTCGTCACAAGTACCCCGAGTTTGATACTATTTTGGAGGTCTGTTACAGTCTGTGCTTGAGAATAAATCATTGCTTCATTCAGCACACAGAACCAAGCTTTTAATCCCCAGATTTTTGAAGAGCACACGCATTGCCCACCAGAACAACTGGTTCCTTACTTGAGATGAATGTATGGCGTAATTTGCATGCTGTGACCGCATTTTGATGATGCATTTACAGGAGGCTAAGAAATATGATCCAGAGGGTATGTTCATCGCCCCAATGCTAAAGAGGATCATTAACCCTGAGCCTGGAATCAAGTGAGTGATCCTTGTACTCTGACCTGCACTGCGAGCACAAAGCCTACTTTATAGCCAGCACACCCTCACGACCGATTGCACATTTCTATGTTTCCTGTCTTTGCACTGCACAGGACTCCTGGCTGTGCTGTGAGATCTGAGGTGAGCACAAGCTCTAACTTACTGTGCCTACAGATCTGGAGCTAAAATTGACTGAAATCCTTTTTTCCTTCCTAGTCTGCTCGGCTTTAATGTCCGTGTAAATGGTGAAGGTTTTGCTTGCATCAGTGTGCATTCCCTTTCATACGGTTTTGCAGTGCTATTGTGATGAAGATGTCCACTGTGGACAAGGGCACGAGTGCGTACCCGGTGGAACATTCCCAGAATACAAGGTGATGGCTCAAATTTCTCTTGTGATCATCAAGGACTGTTATTGCTGTTATGCCCTTTTACAGTTGAGTAAAATGCTTGCTGCGCCTCCTCTTGTCGACCACTTTCTTATTCACACACAAATACACGCAACACAACACAAAACACACACAAATGTTATCCCCTGAAGGAATGTAATCAGACCAAATCTAATTATTTGCTAAGGGACGATTTTTGCAGTGCACGTAAGTCTGTCGAATTGCTTTACTTGCATTAAAATAACCATGTTTGTGTTTGCAGGTCTGCAAGTTCAAGAACCTGTCTTTTCGTCATAGATGGAGTGCAAAGCTGAAAGATGCAGTCTTATCTTTTGTGAAAGGCACATATGACGGCAAACAGCATGATTAATGAAGTCACAAGCAATTATCTTCAGATAGAAGCTCGTTTTGAGAAAAACAAATAGGAAGAGGTTGAACTGTTTTTGTTAGGCTGGGTGAAACTTTGTTTAGTTAGCTGGGAGGATTTGAAGGCGGGGATTCAGCCGCGTTGTTTTGTTGTCTTATTTTATGCAGCACCATTCTCTTGACTCTCATTTAATGCAATGATGTCAGCAAAATTGAACTGAAGCTACAAGAAATAGATAAGAGCAAGTCAACATGTGTTTTGCACTTGCAAATGAGGTTCAGTGCAGTAGGTTTGCAAAAGTAATAAACTTCAGGAGGCGTAAGTAAGAGTTAGTTGTTGCTTATGGTAAATGCACTGCTAAGGGCTAGTTTAAGCTACGTGATGCTCTCTAGTTTAAACGCGGAATAGAGTTCCACACCTATTCATTCATCACAGGAGGAGCTGTTACAACTATTCCAACGCAGACAAGGGAAGAAAAGGAAAATGTGTCTTAACCTTTTAGACCCGAGTCATTGAAAGTCTCTGCTAGCGTGTGAGCATGTGAGTGTTGATAGCTAATGACGGAAACGATGCTTTGTTTGCATTCCTATATTACCATCACATCGGTGTAGATGATGCCACCCACACCGTTGCTTACTTGAAGAGGTATGTGAAGATCTTCGTGGCGTTCAGCTGGTTACAATTTAGGTGAAAGTCACCTCCATAATTCTAGGTCTGTTGCTGTCTGGGCTGCCTTATGAGTTTAGTGTGAACACCTGAACTCAGTTTTTTGTAGTGTAGCATAAAGTGAGATGTCCTCACTTTCTGGTTTTCTCCGGTTTCTGCTTCCCTTCTCCATTCTTTTTATTCCTTGGAGAACACAACTCTCTTTTGCATACTTCTAATCCACGTGAATCCACGTCGCTTCCTGCAAGGCGCTATGCGCACCAATTCTCGTCACACGGCCCTGTGGGCCCTTGTCTCATGGCTTTTCTCGCTCCTGACGCCTGATACTCTTGACTCTGTCGCAATGTTTGCTGGTGGGCTCACTGCAGCCCTGATGGAGGAGGCGGCAAACATGCTTGTACACGGCGGGGCACTCGCTTTTGTTCTTGCCGCTGACACTAACTTCCTCCTCTCTCGCACCTTTGTCTCTCCCCCCTCCTCCACCTTCCAGACCTAATCGAGGAGCCGTGGTAGAGGTGATGGATATATGCACGAAGAAGTTGATATTGCTCCTGATGGGGAGAACGGCAATGAGTATGGCACTGAGGAACCTGAACCTGATGCGTGCTTTGCCCAAAGAAACAAAGAAGCTAATAAGAAGAAACGGTCCAATAAGTCCAAGAAGCGCAGCAAGAATCAGAAACGCAAGCACTCCTCCTCTGACTCTGACTCGTCATCTTCGTCATCTTCGTCTTTTTCTTCTTCCTCTTCTTCCTTTTCTTCCTCTTTTTCCTCTTCTTCTAACTCTGATACTGACTCCGACTCTGCCTATCACTGTCATAGCTGAGAACTTATGCACTGCCGACAAGCTGGCGCGTCACATCCTCAGCTATAACAATCACCGCAAGAACAAGAGCAAGAAGAACTTCAAAGTGAAGCTGGCATCAAAATATATTCCAAACCTCAACGACAAGCGTCCAGCAAAAGAGAGGCATGACAGGTTAGTTGAGCTCAACAAGCCGCTACACAGGGCACTCATGCACGCCGAGTTTAACCTTAACGACGTCCAGAAAGCGGGTGCTCCACACAAGACTGCCAAGAAGGTGGTGGCAGAGATCCAAAGTGTGTTCAGGGTGATTGAGAAGCAATCTAAACATCTCTTTTCTGGAGCGACATACGGTTGGGATAAACTCGACAACGCACTAAACCACAGTCACCTGCCATCTACCTAGTACAAAGAAACTCGCTAAGAAGTTGGGCGTGAAGGCTGGTGATGTAAGTAAAGCACCTGTTCCCTTTCTTCCCAAACGCCGCCCACCTTTTACCACTCGGACTTTGAACCACTCCTTGCCTCAACAACATTATAATGCACCACTCCATCCGGCCCCTACTTTTTAGCAATCTTTTCCTATGCCGCCCACCGCTCCACCCCCCTATGTTAATGGTCATGCGGGAGGGAATCGTAGTGACCCACCTTACACGTCTGGTGCACACACATGGCGCACACAACCATTCTGCTGCAAACGGTTTCCGTAGGCCAGGGTACAATGGCTACAACAATTTTCAACGGCACTCCTCACTTATAATTACTTCCATTCCTACTTTGGACACATAACTTTTAATTACTTCCATTCCTACAAACCTTTATTCTTGAGGCAATTTCTTTCTGGTACCACTACGCACCCGGAAAATAATTATCTTCATTAGGTACGTTTCCAGGCCAGGCCTGAAGGGTGCCAGGCACCGTGGAGGCCCAGGCCTGCCCCACGTGTTCACAACTGACCCAGGCCAGGCCTAAATTTGCATAATTAATTCCCTTGATCCCTGATCTTATCCAGGCCAGGCCTGAACCCACGCATTTATTACCCTGATCTTTGAAATGATTCAGGCCAGGACTGCAAGGTGCCAGGCACCACGGAGGCCCAGGGCCTACCACTTTGACCTTGTTATTATTTATCATTCTTAATTTTCTTGCCCCAAAGAACATGTATGTAACCGTTCCCATATTTCAGGGCTCGGGCTTCCTTTTCACTTTCCTTTGATGCAGGCCCAGCAAAGCCGGCAGTTCCGTCTTCAAGTGGGCTGAAGCGGCATCGCTCTTGGTGGTTGGAATATTGTTCAGACAAGTAGGTACTTCAGTGGGTGCAGCATGGCTTCCCCTTATTTTGGTCCTTTCTCCCAAGTCCAACACCACCTTTTTCCCAACAAAATAATTAAGAGGCACTGGCCTGCAGCAATTTTGTCACATATTCCATTTTTGACTTTCTCCGCGCAAATGCTATTATGAAGTGGCATACCCAGCCTAAATGTGTGTCCCCCTTGAACGTTGTTACTAGATCAAATGGCAAACAACGTTTGATCTTGGACCTTAGACACGTGAATCAATTTTGTTACCTTCTTTTCGCATGGACTCTCTCAATCTACTGACTGACCTGGCAGACCTGGATGACCTCATGTTTTCTCTTGTAGGATGGTGTGCACAACAAAACAAGCTTTCTTTCTTGCCAGCTGATCCAATGCACGTTGCTATGTTTCTGTCGAATTCTCTGTGTTTTGCTCTCAGCCGAGGTTTGACCTACTTTACTATCAAAGCAGCTAGCGCAGCCATTTTTACCGCGCATAATACGGCTGGTTTAGATGATGTGACCAGCCACTCCTTTGTTCAAGCGGCTCGTTCCTGCGCACAGAGGTCACTTTCCTCTGGAGGCCAATTCAGAAAAGCTCCCTTGTCCCTTGACCTCTGTAAAATAACAGTCTCTTTCCTGCTTCAGCCAAGCCAGTCCACCCTACGCAACCTCCGAATTGCAACGTTTATTATGGTTTGCTTCTCTGGTTTTCTGAGATATGACTGCGCTTGCCAGATTTTTGCAGATGAAGTCAGGTTCTACTCTTCTCACATGGAAATATTTTTTGCCAAAAGGAAGAACGACCAATTGCGCTCAGGCTCAGTAGTATGTATTGCTCGGGGCAAGTCCCTTTCCTGCCCAGTATCTCTCTCCAAATCCTTGTTGGTGAAGGCAGGATCCCTGGGCAAGCACGTTCCCATTTTTCGCTCCTTCAAGAAGAGCTTCTGAAAATGTTGCCCCTCAAATCAGCCCTGGTCTTACTCCTTTGCTCGAGCTCGTGTTCTGCGAGCTTTGGCTGATTCTGCTCACATGTCCTTCACAGATTTTATTGACAGATACGGCCTGCGCTCCCTTCGCTCTGAGGGTGCTACCCTCATTGCCAAGGAGGGTGTTCCTGATCATATTTTTCAGTCTCATGGAGCCTGGAGATCCAGGCCATGCACACAAACATTGAGCGGCCTATTGCCAACATATTGCTTCCAACCAGGGCTATGCACTACTAAACCACGGCTGTAGTCTGCCTTGGTAATAATGACAAAGCCCTATGCATCTCATGATGCAAGCAAAATATAACTTATGAATTCAGTGTGAAACACCTGAGCTCAGGTTCTTGTAGTGTAGCATAAAGTGAGATGTCCTCACTTTCTGGTTTTCTCCGGTTTCTGCTTCCCTTCTCCATTCTTTTATTCCTTGGAGGACACAACTCTCTCTTTAGCATACTTCCCCCCTCACCTCTTTTCTACATTTTAGTCCTTGGTTTCTCCCGTTTCTCCGGTTTCTCTGACTTGTTGTGTTCTCCTTGGTAATAATGACAGAGCCCTAAGCATCTCACGATGCAAGCAAAATAGAACTTTTTAGCTCTGCTAGATAGTGGCGTTGCTGCTGTTACACAATGAAAAAGCTGGTGGTGCTGTTGATGTGATCTCTGTTATAACTCAGTGCAAAATAGGTGGTGCTGCTGAAGTGCTCCCTGTACACAGTGATAAACTGGTGGTGCTGCTGAAGTGCTTCCTATTTCACAGTGATAAACTGGCGGTGCTGCTGAAGTGCTTCCTATTTCACAGTGATAAACTGGCGGTGCTGCTGAAGTGCTTCCTATTTCACAGTGATAAACTGGTGGTGCTGTTGAAGTGCTTCCTATTTCACAGTGATAAACTGGCGGTGCTGCTGAAGTGCTTCCTATTTCACAGTGATAAACTGGTGGTGCTGTTGAAGTGCTTCCTATTTCACAGTGATAAACTGGCGGTGCTGTTGAAGTGCTTCCTATTTCACATTGATAAACTGGCGGTGCTGCTGAAGTGCTCCTTGTTATAATTCAGTGCAAAGTTGGCGGTACTCCTGTTACACAGTGAATAAGCTTGTGGTGTTGCTGAGGTGCTCCCTGCTGCTTTCTGCACAATTATTTTGACACCAGTTGGATCCTGGTAGACCCTGTTCCATCCTGACAGCTTTCAAAAAGAAATAAACATTAGCGTAACCACCACCATGGCCAGCAGGATTAAGAAAGGATGTTGTTTTGTGCCCTGCACCACCCAATGCCGCCCAGTGGTTGCAGAGCCACGCAACATCCCACCTGGAGAACAGAAGAGGAAAGGCTTTTCAGTAGGGATCAGGTGGCCGGGAGGCAGAGGCCTGCACACCACTAGGAGCATTGCTCAGGTATTTAATTTGGGGTTGCGCTCAATGCTGCGTCTGGTTTGGATGATTTTTGTTGCGGACCTGATGGCATGCAAGCTTGGCTTTATTTATCATGTATGCCGTGGCATGCAGACCTTTGCTCTGAGGCTGTGCAGAGAATTTGTGCATGTTGCTCTCAGTAGGATGGTGTGGAGCGATTACTTTGCAATGCCCAAGTAAACGAGGCAATATTAGCATGTGTTGTTCCACTGGTGCTTTCCTGCATTTGGGTAGGATAAGTGTCCATTCAGTCAGGTTAGTTGAGTAAAAGAAAAAAAAGACTCCGCTGGTAGTGATGACACAGCCTGCATGATTAAGGGAGGAGGTTACATAGGTGCCCGCAAGGCAACCCCCTGTCAGATCAAATTACGGTCACTGCAAAGTATAAAACTCAGCACATCTACTGATATGGTTGCGCCTTCGGACCAAGAAAGGCCTCCAAGGTGGAAAAACCATCCAGCAGAGGAGCGAGTTCTTTGCATCGCTGGTCCCTAATGCTTCTACCAGTTCTCTGGCTCATGCCCTTGCGCTCTCTGCACACATGTATGTGTGTCTACTACTCTGAGTCTACTCAGCTTTGCGTGGCTGCCACACTGCTGCTCCTTCCCGGAGCTGGGACCCATGACTCAGATAGACCTCTCAGCCTCATTGTTGTTACACCTTGATAATATAATAAACGAAAGAACAAATCGGAGACCTTACAGGGTCTCTTGAGGATCCCCTCTAATGGTACCTCTTAGAAATCACATGTTGTCAATTGATTACCAAAACCATCAAATCCAGAAGATAAAGGTTATCAATAAGACTGGCCGTCCAGCTTATTGAACAAGACATAATGAAACTCTCAACTGCCAACCAACTTAACTGCTCTGTCACACGATTCGTCGCTGCCAACGATTGGGCGTGACAAGCTGTCAAAAAGAAATGAACATTAGCGTAATCACCACCAGCAGGATTAAGAAAGGATGTTGTTTTGTGTCCTGCACCACCCAATGCCGTCCAGTGGATGCAGAGCCACGCAACATCCCACCTGGAGAACAGAAGAGGAAAGGCTTTTCAGTAGGGATCAGGTGGCCGGGAGGCAGAGGCCTGCACACCACTAGGAGTATTGCTCAGATATTTTTGGGGTTGCGCTCAATGCTGCGTCTGGTTTGGATGAATTTTGTTGCGAACCTGATGGCACGCAAGCTTAGCTTTATTTATCATGTATGCCGTGGCATGCAGACCTTTGCTCTGAGGCTGTGCAGAGAATTTGTGCATGTCGCTTTCAGTAGGATGGTGTGGAGTACTTTGCGATGCCCGAGTAAACGAGGCAATATCAGCATGTGTTGTTCCAATGGTGCTTTCCTGCATTTGGGTAGGATAAGTGTCCATTCAGTCAGATTTAGTAAAAGAAAGAAGAAAAAAAGACTCCGCTGGTAGTGATGACACAGCCAGCATGATTAAGGGAGGGGGCTACATAGGTGCCCGCACCAGGCAACCCCCCCACCGCGCAAACAAATAAAAACTAATGTGAGTTAGGGGGGTTGTGTGCCATAGCACCCAGACCCAAACCTTGGCGTTTGGTTAGTAAAATGCCTTTTGACTTTATATCCTATCCTGCCTTTGTTACTAATCAAACAAGCTGCGCTCCTACAACAAGGTTATATTCATCTTTGTTGGAGCTTTGCTACAAGCTCCTTTTGCCTGACAACGACCAACTGTAAGGCTGTAACCAGTCTTTTGTGATCTCTTACTATTCTTAGCTTTGCACCGGCTGTGATCATTAAACCCCTGGCTTTACTCTGTGCGTTTACTTTGTTCCTGGCCGAGACCAGTGAATTGGCCCACTGTTTGTTGCTGCCGGTAACCACCTTTGTAAACTTTCGAATACTTCTTGGCGATTGGGCATGACTACCATTACGGTCTGAAGTCTTTTTTTTGAGTTCTTAAGAAACTTGCTTCCAAGCTCCATGGACCTGTCAACCACGCTGCTAGACTTTACCAGCCATATCGGGCATACCAGCTGAGCCCCATCCATAAAAAAGGGGAAGTGCTGGATCCAGGAAATTATAGGATGATTGCTGTTAGTGGGGTGATTTATCGTATTTCGCCAATGTGCTGAAAGATTTGGTGACTGATTGGTGTGTGAAAAAGGGCAAGATTCCAGACACGCAGTTTGGCTTCTTTCCGGGCAGAAGCACTATGCACCCTTTGTTTATTCTGAGGCATCTTAGGCATGCTGCAAAAAAGCTGAAGCCCAGGAACAGTCCTAGATTGCATGTTGCCTTCATTGATTTTTCGCAAGCGTATGACACTG
>Ga0307963_1004350_pt1:0-2500 | contig 11253 bp, 10 predicted proteins | sample OrgLakmetagen594_FD_201829 | JGI IMG/M metagenome (GOLD analysis project Ga0307963, IMG submission 201829) | Saline water microbial communities from Organic Lake, Antarctica - #594 | ecosystem: Environmental > Aquatic > Non-marine Saline and Alkaline > Saline | place: Antarctica: Organic...
TCTGCTGAGAAAGGAAATCATGAACAAGTTGGTTGTTGACCTGTTGCAGCAAAAAGGGTTGGGCTGCTGAAAAGTCCTCAAAAAAAGGTGAAAACAGAAAGGAAAAGTGTTTCCTCAGCTCACAAACAGCACAAAGATCTCTGCAACATTCTCCAAGGAGCATCCGTTACTCTCCACATCATCCTCTTGGGTGTGGGTGGCACCATCTACAACACTCACACTCTGAAGCCTTTCAAGGAATTGGGTCTTGATTTTCAAAGAGTTAAGAAGCTTGCCTCCAAGCTCCATGTGCACTCTGTGAAATTCGCTGCTAAACTTGTCCATACCAGACGTGCCCTTTCCAGTACTGTTATCAACTCTCATCAGGAGCCGGTTTCAGGTCAAGCCTGCAACCCTCTTGATCCCCATTGATTTTCCTTTCCTTTTCGTGGTGGAGGAGCTATACGGTACTCGGTACCAAAGTGGCTCCTTTTCCTTGATTGATGTGGGGAGTGGTTTTCACCGCCTGCGTAGTTTTTTTCTTCTTTTTCTTTTCTTTCAGTCAGCTTAAAAAGGATGTTAGATCAAATCACTGATATAGTCAAACATCTTACTCAGATGATCAACTCACTGATTGCTGTTTGTTTGACGTGGCAAGGAACACAAAAAGTTTGTTTGCATAGTGAGCATGTGATGTCTATCAACATGGTGAATACAATTTGGGCACCTGTCACACACAGGATTGTGCAGGGAAATCAAGGGACTTGCGAACAATGAAGCATACTTGCAGCACAAAAGCAGGCCTGGGGATTAGTACACCTACACAAGACGTGTAGATCACCCTGGAAAACAACCTGGCAAATCAAATCACTCGCACCCAGAAGCATCAGCATTGCTCCAGGCAATTGGACTGTTCAACCCTAAGTGTTTTAGAAGGAGCTGGACCTAGCCACATTTCTTAGTACATGGAGTGGGAGATGGGAGAAACATGTACATGCATCTCAGTATTTTGTGAGGAGAGTGAGTGGCATGTACGGCTCACACAGGGAGTGGCATGTACGACTAACACAGGGAGAGCAGGCCAATGATGGTGGCAAGGAAGTTTTTTTGCCTTGGATGAGAAACATTGAACTGCTGCCAGTGAAAAAGTGATCTGTATCTGAGATCCAGCACGAATTGGCTCAAGTTTACTTCTTCAAATAAGGCCAAGTGGGATAGACCATTCATGGCAGAAAGAGCTTGAGCAGACCAGCAGAATTTGTTCCTGAAGCTGAGGTGAATGCATTTCAGCAAGCATGACTTTTTTGAGCAATTGACTGGGGTAAGAATTGTTAAAACGCATGGTGGCATAGAACCAGTTGAACTGAAGAGTCGAAACTCAAGCCCACGATCACGCAACAACTATCATGCGACAGCAAGAGAGGTAGTGAGGATAACACGTTTGGCCCTTGCTAAGCTGGTTTTGAAAATCGCACACTTATGTAGAGGATTATTTACTTCTGAAGAGGATCATCCTTCTAGAACCTTGTTGTAACAAATTGAAAGCCCATATTTGGCTGGCATACACTATCCCTGCTGAAATACTATAAGTTCCAAGAAGCTAGATGCAAGCATGTATCACGTAATCGATTTGCAGTTTTGTGGGCCTGGGCCAGACTTCATTGCAATATGTGACTGCAATACAAGGCTTGAGGGCGGTCTTGATAGCTGTGCAAAGGGTAAGGTTTATGTCACAGGCCATACCCAGATATTAGAAAGCACCTGAAAAAGGAGAGCTTGCAGTGGGTGTATGTCTCCCAATCGCGATTTAAAGTACTTCACCGATGTGTATTGACTGTCAAGCATTTCCTGTGTGCGTCAGCTCTCAATTTTTTGAGATTGGTTGTTTAGTTGGCTGTAAGACAAGAATTATCAGTACCAAGCATGCATGTGATGAAAATGGAGCGTGCCTAATGTTTTCCCTTTCATTCCTTCAAAAATATCTCCCAGTATCGTTGAGATGAATGAGAAAAAGTAGTGGGCAGAGAGGGCACCCCTGCGTGGCGCCATGAGTTGGCTGTACTCCAGTCTGCTTACCGCCCTCCGTCAAAAAACACATGTTAAAAGGTTTTCTAATAATCACAGTGACACGGCCTGACATCCGTAAGTATTGCAAGTGACTTCACAATCTTTCCTGTTTTCAGTGGCAGAACAGTTTTACAGAACTCGATTCCAAAGCGGCTCCTTAGTTCATGTTAGGGGTGATTTCACTGCCTGCACAATTTTGAGTCAGATCTCCTCCCCCACTAAGAGAGACAAGAAACAACAAAAGCTATCTTTGCTGCAACAAATGGATGAACCACCACCTTTTAAGTTGCGATGGTTACCTGACGTGCCTTCATGCATAAGCGCATGGCGTACTCTTGTTCTGGTGCAAAACCATTTTCACCCTCTCCTGCACTCCACATCCCCTCTCCAATATCACTTCACTATTATATATCATGTTTCATAATTGCTACTGCTGATGCAAATACTGTTGCTT
>Ga0307963_1004350_pt1:7500-11253 | contig 11253 bp, 10 predicted proteins | sample OrgLakmetagen594_FD_201829 | JGI IMG/M metagenome (GOLD analysis project Ga0307963, IMG submission 201829) | Saline water microbial communities from Organic Lake, Antarctica - #594 | ecosystem: Environmental > Aquatic > Non-marine Saline and Alkaline > Saline | place: Antarctica...
TTGCAAACAAGCCCACGCACTAAGTCCTTTGGAGCAAATATTTTGCCCCCCCTTTTTTTTGCCCAATGGGTAAGGTTGGGCCTAAAAACTAATTGGGATTAAAAAAATGGGGAACATTTGTGCTTGGACATGCACTTCTGCACTCATGTCACTATAGTTAGCTAATTTGGCAGGGAAACGGCACAAATCCAGCCCCCCACTCACACCCTTTACCCCAAACTCATTTATTTTTATGCAGAAGTGTTACATCTATGGTTATAACCCGCTGTGTGACCTCAGATGTGCATATTAGGAGTGGGGCATTAATTCCCCTTTTTTTGGGTGGGCTTGGCTGGCCTGACTTTAAAGGCAATTTCCGCACAAAAACGACCTCACAGCAAGCTTCCGCCATTGTATGCCATTGTATAGTATATTGGAAAAGAACTGGAAACGTTTCAGGGGGGAAACACTGGGAAAAAGCCAAAACATGCTCCTTTTTGCATGGAAGGTGCAACTACTCACACGTCACTTCATAAAATTGGACCCAACCTAGCTTCAAACTGATGCTGACTTTATAAGCTACCCGAGCATGTGCTCAGATTTAGACAAGTCACCCTGCGTACAGAATGGCAGGACTAAAAGGACACGTCGTGCACTTGTACCCTAGATGGGTGCTTTCCAGGAGGAATATTAATTTGCATATCTCGCCAACCACTTAGTCTTTCCGCCCCACTTCTCTTGCAATGATCTTTACTTATTATAAAGACTTCAAAACACTGAAAATCACCGGATTTGTTGCGCTTGCTGGTCAGATACAGCATTTGGCTGCTCAAAAGTAAGGTTCTCGCCGCGGCTGCTGAGGCAGGTGGCCCTAGCTGGTACGTTTCAAGCTCAGCTGCACTGAAATTTCTCTACGTATCAATATCAGAGCTGAGCTTGAAACGTACCAGTTAGAGCCACCTGCCCTAGGAGCATGCAAAAACCATACCCATTTTGGGCCTCAGTGTCCCCCCTCTGGAAACGTTTCAGGTGATTTTGGGGCGAATCACATTTTGGGTCAAAAATTGACACTCCCAAAATTGCTTTAATATACAATCGTATCAGGATGTGCCATACGGTCATTTGGGACGTTCAATACGGTAAAATACGCGTTTAATACGGAAAACCCATATAATACTTTTTTTTAAAGCAATTTCAGGAATGCCGATTTTTGACCCAAAATGGACCAGATTCGCCCCAAAACCACCCAAAACGTTCCCAAACTTCTTCTGATATACCGTAGATTCACGATCACTTCGAAAATAATTATTTATCTTGCCTTTTAAAACGAAAAATAGTGGCGCTGTGCTTGGGGAACCCTAGGTCCAAAGTAACAAAGCGTTCTCTGGCGCTGTGCCAGAGGTCTCTAGGAACTGGTCAGAGACCTTGGATTCATAGCCTGTACTTGCAATCCATGCTTAAGCTGCTGGTACCATAACCTTGTCGTGACAGCCAAAGCTCAGTGGCGAGCAAGAGCTTTCTTGCCCTTCATTAAATTCCCAAACGGCATGGTCTCCTGTGCCTATGCCTGGCAATTCTGCCCTAAGCAGAGTTGTGTGCACTCTTCTGGAACTAGTTCCCTGCTCATCCCAGCTGGCCTTGCGTGTGCAAATGCATGGATTGCACAGCTCATGAGCTGTGCGTTTGCCCAATGCTGGTGCTCAATGCATACCTGCATCCTTAAGATCCTCAATACTCTGTGTTTGACCTGATGTGTGTGCCTAGTGTCATGCAAAGAAAGTGCAATGCAAGTAAGATGGCTGGTGCAGGCCTGTCGCAATCGCCCTTGCCTGTAGTGGAGGACGGCTCTATGGGGCTGAGGCTTTGCATCTCTAAATCTCTGTTCTCAATCCCGGGTAGTGAGTGCCCTCTCTGCGCAACGCGTCACTACAACAACAAGTGGCCGGAATGCAATTGTGCTGCAGCGATATTAAGTTTAAATTCCTACTCATCGCGAACATGCAAAATTATGACTCCGCTCGGGAACCAGGCTTGCATTTCGCGGCATCGCCAAATGAGGCGTTAAGGCCCAGTATGTTTAAAATTTAAGTCATCTTTCCAGCTATCTAGTTTCTATATCGAGGAGCTCAAAAAAAAGCGTCAGGGTTGCCACCAGGGCACTGTTCAACAATCGGAAAGCACGGAAAGCACCATCCTTCTCAGCATGAGCTTCTTACTCGATTTGGCTGTTAAAAGTTTTTGGAGAAAGGCATTCTTTTTAAGCTATAAGGCTCTCAGTTTCTCTAGCGATCCATAAGCCCTAGACACTTCGTGTCCTAGGATCAAATTTTAATATTTCTCTGGGCCCTCTCCGAACTGAATTGGAAGTGATGAATTAATTATTTATAGTGGTTTTGAGGGTAATCTTCAAAATTAGCTCCAAGTGCGCCAGTTTGAACCCCCTGGCCCTGCTCTTGAAGCCTCAGTCCCCAGGTGAATGGCTGGCTGCGCAGCAGAGAGACCATGCAGAGGGAGGGGCAGCTCAGGAGCTGGCAGGGGAAGCAAGAGGCAAAGGCAAGGGGTGAGGCTGTGATGAACCCGTGAGGCGCCCGTGCATGCAGCTCCAACAAGCCTCCTTCTCCTTCCCCATTTACGTTTGCCCCTTTGTGTGGCTATTGCTGCATGTAAATCCCTCACCTCTCGCTGCTATGAGTACTGTGCAGCATCAGCATCAGCCACAGCCTCAGCCACAGCTTCAACCTCAGCCACAGCTTCAGCCTCTTCAACAAACAGTAGTAGCAGTGCACAGACAGCATTCATAAGGGGGCTCTCGAACTCTAAATTATTTCCCGACAGGGTTCTCCCGAAGTGCCCTCGAACTCGAAAATAATCCCCAGACCCCCTTACGAACTGAAATCGAAAAATCAATTAATTTTTAATGTGTGGTCCCGAAGTGATCGTGAATCTACGGTATTACGTTAGTAATATATTATAAATTAGCACTTGAAGCTCACTGAAAGGCCGTTGCTGGGGCGGAAATTGCCTAAAAGGGCCAAAAACGGCAAATTTTGCAATCGTTTAACACGGCCAAATTGTTCAATACGGTTAAATACTCAATACAGTAAAATACGCGTTAAATACGATACGGCGTATTTGTATAATACGGCGTATCGTATTTAACGCGTATTTTACCGTAGTGAACAAGTTGGGCCGTATTATACGATTGCAAAATTTGCCGTTTTTTGCCGTTTCCTGACCTTTTTAGGCAATTTCCGCCCCAAGAACGGCCTCTGAGCTTCCAGTGCGATTATGTAATATTTTATTCAGGGATGGGTCATACGGACTTTTGAGACGTCCCATACGGATTAATACGCCATTAATACGACAAACGCGTATAATACGCAAACGTATTTTTGCTATTTTGGGGGGTACCTGGGCTTGCACCAACCACCCTCCAACCACCACGAATTGTCCCCCCAGCCTCCAGAACATTATAATGCCTCCTGGTAAAGACCCTGAGTGGCGTCGTGTTGTTGTTATGGGACAGAAGGGGCAGATTTACGAGATGCCAGATGCCGATGCCGGATGCCAGATTTCCGAGATTTTAGCAGCGGTGCCCCCCGCATCCGCAAGCACTTCATGAGGCAGAATCCCAGCCCAGCGTAAGCGTAGCAGCATGCAAAGCTGACCCGGCAGGAATCCTCAGGGCGTAGTCGCAGCGCTCGCATGGGAGAAATTGCCGACGCTAGCGCTCAGAGGGAGGAGCATGCAGGAAACGAGAGGCACCTGCACAGG
>Ga0307963_1004352_pt1 | contig 11252 bp, 8 predicted proteins | sample OrgLakmetagen594_FD_201829 | JGI IMG/M metagenome (GOLD analysis project Ga0307963, IMG submission 201829) | Saline water microbial communities from Organic Lake, Antarctica - #594 | ecosystem: Environmental > Aquatic > Non-marine Saline and Alkaline > Saline | place: Antarctica: Organic Lake...
ACGCCTGTGGGTACGTGCATTCGTATGTATGTGAGTGTGGTGTGTTTAGTTCCAGGTGGCAGGGGATACGCCTGTGGGTGCGTGCATGCGTATGTATGCGATTGTAGTATTTTTTGTTCCAGACGGCAGGGGATACGCCTGTGAATACGTGCATGCGTATGTATGTGAGTGTAGTGTTGGGTGCGTGCATGCGTATGTATGTGAGTGTAGTGTTTTTTATTTCAGGTGGCAGGGGATATGCCTGTGGGTGCTTGCATGCGTATGTATGTGAGTGTAGTGTTGGGTGCGTGCATGCATGCGTATGTATGTGAGTGTAGTGTTTTCTGTTCCAGACGGCAGGGGATACGCCTGTGGGTGCGTGCATGCGTATGTATGTGAGTGTGGCGTTTTTTGTTCCAGACGGCAGGGGATTCGCCTGTGGGTACGTGCATGCGTATGTATGTGAGTGTGGCGTTTTTTGTTCCAGACGGCAGGGGATTCGCCTGTGGGTACGTGCATGCGTATGTATGTGAGTGTGGTGTGTTTAGTTCCAGGTGGCAGGGGATACGCCTGTGGGTGCGTGCATGCGTATGTATGTGAGTGTGGCGTATATGTACACTGGATACAAGCTTACCCGCCTGTCATGACTTATTCTGGGGGGGTATACAGTATAAACTAAATAACTTTTGGGTGTATCCATGTATCCATTATACATTAAATAATTTCTAAGTTTTATGTCCAGGCATAGGCATCGGTATACAGTATACATAGGGTTGGCCAGAACCATATATATACGGTGTATACACGGTATTTTTGGCAGGGAAACCACCGAATCTACGGTCAGATACGGTGTATATATACGGCTCTGTCCAACCCTAAGTATACACTAAATAACTTTTGAGTGTATCCACTATACATCAATAATTTCAAGTTTTAAGTCCAGGCATAGGCATACGTATACAGTATTCGGCAGGTATAGGTTGAGGTACACACACAGTTTGTTTGGAAAAAGGCAATCAGGACAACCCTAGGTTTATGTTGCAGAGCAGAGTTGCACAGAGTAAGTTTGTGCTGCAGAGTAGAAGTGCACAGAGTAGGCTTATGCTGCAGAGTAGAAGTGCACATACTGTGGACTTTTCCAGAGGGGGGACACTGAGGCCCAAAATTGTTTACTTTTTGCATGCTCCCAGGGTATGGGCCCCGTAACTGGCAGGTTTCAAGCTCAGCTCTGTTATGTGGCTGCAGAGAAGAAGTGCACATACTGTGGACTTTTAATGCTTGCGGCAGTGATCTCAGCGCCTACTACTTAACGCTTGCAGCAGTGATCTCAGCGCCTACTTTTCAACGCTTGCAGCAGTGATCTAAGCAGTGATCTCAGCGCCTACTGTGCAGCAGTGATTTAAGCGCCTACTTTTCAACGCTTGCAGCAGTGATCTCAGCGCCTATTTTTCAACGCTTGCAGCAGTGATCTAAGCGCCTACTTTTCAACGCTTGCAGCAGTGATCTAAGCAGTGATCTCAGCGCCTACTGTGCAGCAGTGATTTAAGCGCCTACTTTTCAACGCTTGCAGCAGTGATCTCAGCGCCTACTTTTCAACGCTTGCAGCAGTGATCTCAGCGCCTACTCTTCAACGCTTGCAGCAGTGATCGAAGCAGTGATCTCAGCGCCTACTGTGCAGCAGTGATCTAAGCGCCTACTTTACAACGCTTGCAGCAGTGATCCAAGCAGTGATCTTAGCGCCTTCTGTGCAGCAGTGATTTAAGCGCCTACTTCTCAACGCTCGCATCAATGATCTCAGCGCCTACTTTTCAACGCTTGCAGCAGTGATCTAAGCAGTGATCTAAGCGCTTACTGTGCAGCAGTGATCTAAGCGCCTACTTTTTAACGCTTGCAGCAGTGATCTCAGCGTCTACTTACACGGTCATGGTTGTACCTGATCCCCATTGATCTTTTTTTTTCTTGGGTGGAGGAGTTTTACGGTACCCGGTACCCAAGAGTGGAACATTTTCCTTGATTAATGTGGGGAGTGATTTATAACTGCCTGCGTACTTTTTTCTTGTTCTCTTTCATGGTCGCACCTAAACATAAACCCCCACTCCATTGGCCAACAAGACTACATCAACCACAGCTTCCATATTTTCAAAACCACTTCACCATTTCAGGAACTAAGGCTTGTGTTGAACAGTTACATGTCTCCTTTACATGTTTATGAAAAGAGCAGGCTAAAAGACTCAGTGGTTGGCAGGCGATCTATGAAAAAAACAGGCTGGAAGATTTAGTGGGTGGCTGGCAATTAAGAAGGCAGCCCTTTACATGGTGTGTGCATTACATTGGTGTATGCATTCCATTGTGTGTACATTACAATGGTGTGTACATGGTGTGTGTATTACATTGGTGTGTGTATTACATTGGTGTGTGCATTACATTGGTGTGTGCATTACATTGGTGTGTGCATTAAATTGGTGTGTGCATTACATTGGTGTGTGCATTGCATTGGTGTGTGCATTACATTGGTGTGTGCATTACATTGGTGTGTGCATTGCAATGGTGTGTGCATTACATTGGTGTGTGCACTACATAGTGTGTGCATTACATTGGTGTGTGCACTACATAGTGTGTGCATCTACATGGTGTGTGCATTACATTGGTGTATGCATTCCATAGTGTGTGCATTACATGGTGTGTGCGTTACATAGTGTGTGCATTACATTGGTGTGTGCATTCCATAGTGTGTGCATTACATTGGTGTGTGCATTGCATTGGTGTGTGCATTACATGGTGTGTCCAGTACACAGTACACAGTGTGTACTACATGGTGTGTGCATTACATTGGTGTGTGCATTTCATAGTGTGTGTTACGGATAGGATTTTTGACTTGCAACACATTTTTCACAACAGGCTGCGCATTTGCAGGGCTGCACATTTGCAGCTCACATTCCGAGCTTCAGCCGCGCTGTGACACACAAACACAAGTACACACACACAAGCAAGCATGCACGCAACACACACACACACACGCACACACACACACACGCACACACACGCACACACACACGCACACACACACAAGCAAGCAAGCAAGCATGCACACAACACACACAGATACACACACACACAAATCGCACACAACACACTCACTGGTCCCTGCTGGTCTTCTCCATATTACGGGAGCCATCATCCATCACTTGGCCGGCAGTGGATACCAAGCGCGGGTTCCAAATCAAAGGTAAGTCACGTGGCAACTGCCCCCCAAACACCTCCTTGTTCCAGCTGTGTGTGTGTGTGTGTGTGTTTGTGTGTAATTGTGTGTGTTGTGTGCTTGTGTGTGTTTGTGTGTATGTCCAAATCAAGGGTAAGTCACGTGGCAACTGCCCCCCAAACACCTCCTTGTTCCAGCTGTGTGTGTGTGTGTTTGTGTGTAATTGTGTGTTATGTGCTTGTGTGTGCTTGTGTGTGTATGTCCAAATCAAGGGTAAGTCACGTGGCAACTGCCCCCCAAACACCTCCTTGTTCCAGCTGTGTGTGTGTGTTTGTGTGTAATTGTGTGTTTGTGTGTGTATGTTTTGTGTATGTGCGTGCGTATGTGTGTGTGCGCGTGTGTGTGCGTGCAAGCGTGTGCGTGTCCGGTTTTGTCTGTAAACTGACATTGATGAAATCAAAAATACTGCCAGTTATCCCAGGAGATCCCGCCAGGTGCATGTGTACCCGCCATACAGGTTCAAGTGAACAATGTCAAGATATGCGTAGGGTTGGCCAGAACCATATATATACGGTGTATATACGGTGTTTTTGGCAGGGAAACCACCAAATATACGGTCACATACGGTGTATATACACAGTTCTGGCCAACCCTAGATATGTGTGCACCCGCCATGCAGGTACAAGTGAAGAATGGCAAGGTATGTGTGCACCCGCCATACAGGTACATCTGGTCTATTTGGCTTGAAGCAGGCCTAGCTTCTTAAACGTTCATTTTTTGGGTATAAAATATTGGGTCATGCGTACTCAGCTCTTCAAGAGCTGCAAAATGACCCCCCTATGAATTGGTTCTGAGTGAATTCAAATTCCCTCATAAACGGTATATACAAAAATACGGCACATATACGGCGTATATACAGTATATGGTATATGGAGATCCCATGTACGGCCAACCCTATATCCTATATATGACCTGGCAACCCTATATATGACCGTATGTCTGGTGATTTCCCAGCCAAAAATACCGTATATACACCGCATATATGTGGTTCTGGCCAACCTTACACATAAAAGGATCAACACACTTTTGCTTCACCAACCAATTACAGCTAAAGGGACGACACTGGCCTACACTCCCTTTGCCAGTGCAGAATGAACCACAAAGCAAAAAAAACACTGAAATTTATAATCCAAACGCCAGACCTCAAACGCCAGACCTCAGGACTGGATCTGATGCGTGGCCTCCCTACGTCGCTTGATTTAATGCAAAATACACAACCTATGTCAATTTGGTTGATGTGTGAAAAGTAATCAGAGTGATCTGTGTGAGAAAAAGGTGACTGGTGTCATGCTGAAGTTCGATTCCCAGAGTTAAATATACCCCTATTCACTAAAGATAGCCTTTTCTCACAGTAAACAGTACAGGCCCCAAGGGCAGGCGTCAGGGCATTACCATCCCGACAGCATACCTGTTATACAAAGAGCCAGTGCAGACCTCAGGACTGGATTTGATGCGTGGCCTGCCTTCGTCGCTCGATTTAAAACAAAATGCATAGGGTTGGCCAAAATCATATATATTATATATACGATATACGGTGTATATACGATTCTTTTGGCAGGAAAATCACCAAATATACGGTCATATACGGTGTATATATATGGGTCTTGCCAACCCTAAAAATGCACCGCATCACCAGTTATACAAAGAGCGAGCCAGTGCCTCCTGCTGCGCCTCGTACGCCTTGAGCGCGTCGTTGGCCGCTTTTGAGCTGCGTTTGCGTGCTGGTGTGCTGGTGCATAAGGGCCTTACCATCCGGACAACATACCTGTTATACAAAGAGCGAGCCAGTGCCTCCCGCTGCGCCTCGTATGCCTTGAGCGCGTCGTTGGCCGCTTTTGAGCTGCGTTTGCGTGCTGGTGTGCTGGTGCATAAGGGCCTTATCATCCGGACAACATACCTGTTATACAAAGAGCGAGCCAGTGCCTCCCGCTGCGCCTCGTATGCCTTGAGCGCGTCGTTGGCCGCTTTTGAGCTGCGTTTGCGTGCTGGTGTGCTGGTGCATAAGGGCCTTATCATCCGGACAACATACCTGTTATACAAAGAGCGAGCCAGTGCCTCCCGCTGCGCCTCGTACGCCTTGAGCGCGTCGTTGGCCGCTTTTGAGCTGCGCTTGCGTGCTGGTGCTGGTGCAGCAGCAGCAGCAGCGGCGGCGGGAGTTGGACCAATTGGAGCAGGAGCAGGGGCAGGCAGCTTACGTGCTGGGGTGGAGGTTGAAGGGGGTTTGCCCTTCTTGGCAGCAGCAGGGGGGGGCGGTTGTGGAGGGCTTCTGGTGGTGGTGGTGGTGGTGGTGGTGCTCTTTATAGCAGTACCAGTGGGGGGCCTGCTCTTTTTAGTGCTGGCAGATGGAGGCGGCGGCACTGCAGGGGGGGAGCAAGCAAGGTTGCGTATTAATAAAGGGTCGGGTAGCGCTGCAGTGCACACGAACGCAGCATCACACACGCACACGTACATGCACACACGCACACACATACACGCACACGCGCACGCACACGACATACAAGCACGCACATGGTCAAACACACACACACATACACACGCACGCACATGGTCAACACACTCTAACACACACACACACACGGGCATTAACTATAGGGCGATACACTTGTTTCTTTGTGCTTGGCGGATGGAATATGCAACCTTGGCAGGTGCAAAACATATGCAACAGACACAGGAGCAGCGGTAGTTTGGACTGGTCAGGGTGATAGGTGTGCTTGGTGTACAATCGATGACTCATGGTGGTGAGGCTAACGAGCACCTCCGAGGGGGAAAAAAGCCAGCAAAGATACCAGAATATCAGCTGTGGATTCAATACCACATGTAAGCAGCAGCAGAAGAAGACAGTATGAATTTGCCAGGCATATGTTCTTTCGTTTATTATTATATGAGCAAACACGCAGCAGCAGAGTTCACAGCAACAAGACTGCGCAAGGCGGTATAGGCCATGTGTTCTCTCAAAAGACCATGCAAGGGTGCGTATTCTCTCCTCAGATCAATCAAGGGCACGTACACTCTGAAGGATTGCGCAATGCAGCATTGGCCATGTACTCTCTCAAAAGATCATGCACAGGTGCATATTCTCTCCTCAGATCAAATAAGGGCACGTGCACTCTCAAGAGAGATCTAGTCGCGCGCGCTGTAACGACACCTTGACTTGTATGCAAAGAACGATCAAGGGCACGTGCACTCTCAAGAGAGATCTAGTTGCGCGCGCTGTACCGACACCTTGACTTGTATGCAAAGAAGAAATTACGCAGGCCGTCAAAGGAGCCACTTTGTACAGGGTGCCGTATAACTCCTCCACAACAGAGGAGGAGAATCATTGAGGACCAGCAGGAATGCAGGATTGGCCAGAACCATGCATATATACGGTGTATATAGGTACGCTGCTTTTTGGCAGGCAGGGAAGTCACCAAATGTACGGTCATGTACGGTGGGTGTAATGAAACAATTATGGCCAGCTCTAGTGACATATGTACGGTGTAATGAAACAATTATGGCCAACTCTAGTGACATATGCACGGTGTAATGAGACAATTGTGGCTTTACAACTCTAGTGACATACACCAACCTGGGAGTTGTGCACGCCAGCTGTAAACGTCATATGATGACCTTGCAACATAATCACACACACCTTCCTGGCAGGAGATGCATGCACGCTTGCCGCAATTGTCCTGTCACATTCACCTGTCCTGTCACATTCATGCCATTCACCTGTCCTGTCACATTCATGTCATTCACCTGTCTTGCCACGTTCACCTGTCCTGTTTCATGTCATTCACCTGCCCTGTCACGTTCACCGAACCTGTTTCATGTCTTTCACCTGTCCTGTCACATTCACCTGTCCTGTCACGTCACATTCATGCAGCCGGCAGATCACACCACCAGGACTGATAAACACTTCATCACCACCTCCTGTTACCTGCAGCACTGGCCTTCTTGCTTGGACTCCCTGCCGGCTTCTTTGCAGTTTGCTTCCTCTTGTTCGTTTTCCTGCTGTTGCTGCTGCTGTCGTTGCTGCTGGTGTTGTCGCTGCTAGCCGCCTCTCCCACCCCACCCCTAGTGCCTTTGCTCCTGCTGCTGCTCCTGCTGCTGCTTCTGCTGTCGCTAGCAGGGGAAGAGGAGGACACAAGGTCAATGATGTCAGAGGTTGGAGGCTGTGGCTGTGGCCGCGAGGTGCGCTTGCCTTGTGCCGTGTTGACGGGCACTGCACGTGTTGTGGTGGAGGGTCGCTTAGGAGAGGTGCGCGTGCCTTGTGCCGTGTTGACAGGCACTGCACGTGTTGTGGTGGAGGGTCGCTTGGGAGAGGTGCGCTTGACTTGTGCCGTGTTGACGGGCACTGCACGTGCTGTGGTGGAGGGTCGCTTAGGAGAGGTGCGCATGCCTTGTGCCGTGTTGACGGGCACTGCACGTGTTGTGGTGGAGGGTCGCTTAGGAGAGGTGCGCGTGTCTTGTGCCGTGTTGACGGGCACTGCACGTGTTGTGGTGGAGGGTCGCTTGGGAGAGGTGCGCGTGCCTTGTGCCGTGTTGACGGGCACTGTACGTGTTGTGGTGGAGGGTCGCTTGGGAGAGGTGGGGAGGGTGGTGGTGCTGGCCTCATCAAAGCAGGACCAGGAAGGTAGTAAATTTTGTGGCAGCTGCTGGTTCCGGAGAGGCAAGGCCTGCTGCTGCTGTTGCTGCTGCTGCTGCTGCTGCTGCTGGCTCTTTACAGGCGGGGCCTGCTGCTGCTGCTGGTCTGAAGGTGAGATTTTAAGATCTGGCTTCCTGCTGCCGCTGCTTGAAGCAGCAGGCTGCTGTTTTAGTGTCGGGGCAATGATGGTGGCAGTGGTTGAGAGCGGAGGTACTGAGCGAGCTGCAGCAACAGGGATGGACGAAAAAAGGGAGGATGGCTTTGAGGGGGCAAAGGCCTTAAGGGGGGAGGAGGAGCTCGGGGGTCGTGTACTAGGAAGGAGCGGGACAGCAGCAGCAGCAGCAGCAGCGGCAATGGTAGTGGTAGTGCGTCTGGGAGGGGGGGAAGGCAAGCTGGCTGATCGCAGCAGCGACGCGAAGGAGGAGGCTTGGGGTTGGGGTTGCTGGCTAGAGGGGGCCATGGGGTGGGCGTGGGTGTGGCTCAAGATCTCACCAAAGGGCCCATCAGTACCATGGAAGCCTGAGCAGGCAGACTGCTGCTGCTCACTGCCGCCTGCGCTGCACACGCTCCACGTGCTGTGGGCTGACTGCTGCTGCTCACTGCTGCCTGCGCTGCACACGCTTTGTGCACTGTGGGCTGACTGCTGCTGCTGCTCACTGCTGCCTGCGCTACCCACGCTTTGCGCACTGTGGGCTGACTGCTGCTGCTGCTCACTGCTGCCCGCGCTACCCACGCTTTGCGCACTGTGGGCTGACTGCTGCTGCGCACTGCTGCCTGCGCCGCCAGCCTTACCGCAACCTTCATAGCCACTACCTTCACTAGACACGTCCTCTAGGACGAGGGCCCTGCGCCTGGCTTGCTTTGAGCGCAGCACGCTGCGTGCCCCTAGGTGCCCACTCCCACCCTCTTCAGAGCTACTGTTGCTGCTGTTGCTACTGCTGGCGGCAGCCGCACTGTGCAGGGATCGCGATTGAGCTGGCAGGAGGGGCTGGTGGTGACTCAGCTGGTGGTGGAGGGGCTGATGGGAGGAGGGGAGGGGGTTGGACGCCTGACCTACCTTGCCACTGCTCTCCCCCTCCTCCTCCTTCTCCTCTTCCTCCTCCTCCTCCTCCTCCTCCTCCTCCTCCTCCTCCCACACCCTACTTCTTGCGCCCCCTCCCCTTGCAGGTCGTGCTACACTCCGCGTGAACACAAGCTCCTCATCCTCATCACCAGGCGACAGATGTGTGGGAGGTGCGGTAGGTCTGCCTGCAAAAACAGCTGTTGGTGCAGATGGAGATGATACCAAGCTGCCTGATTCAGGGGTGCCATATTCAAGGCTGTTGCTGCTGCTGCTACTGCTGCTGCTAGTAGGGGAATCCGACACCCTGCCCGCATTTGTGCATTGCGCCATGCGTTGAAATGCAGGGCTACTGTCCGGGCTGCTATGAAGAATTTTCTTCTGCCCCACAGGCTTGCTCTCACGCAGGGGCAGCCGAGGATGGGGATGGCTGACCTGCTTGTGTGTGTGTCTCAGTGTGCGTGCGTGTATGAGTGTGTCTTTGTGTGCGTGTGTGTGTGTATGAGTGTGTGTGTATATATATGTGTGTGCATGTGTGTGTTTGTGTTTGTGTGTGTGTGTGTGTGTGTGTGTGTGGTTCTGTGTGTGTGTGTGTGTGTGTGTGTGTGTGTGTGTGTGTGTGTGTGTGTCTATGTGTGTGTGTGTGTGTGCGTGCGCGTGTGTGCTGACTGGTAATTCACGAACTAGATGTTTTGCTTAGCCTAGTGAAGTCACCTTTAAATTCATGCCCTGCGGTCAACGCTCAACTGTCCATTGCTGCCATTGTTTTAAATCGCTATTATTATTAATAATACCTATAGTTTTACCTGCCACTGTTGATACTAGGAAAAATGGAATCCAAGCCTCTTGAGTACACCGACTCGAGGTGTGTAACAGGAGCTACAGCATTGGTCATCTGCCACTTGTAATCACATCACAACTTTCAACTGCTCTGCAGGTCACCGAGTCCTCAGCCAGATGACCAGGGCCAGATGGACTTGGACCAGCTGTTTGATGTGAGAGCAAGGATGAACAACAGTGTGCACGTCATTTCGCACCATCTGTTTTCTTCCCTTTTCTTTGCTCCTTTTCTCTTCTGAAAAGCCACATGCACGAACTTGCGTGCTCCACTTGCCTTGCAGATGGAGTTTGGTGAGGAGTGGAAGCATCAAGACCTGGGGGCAGGCAGGGCAGACGGTACGACGGACACGGGCACACCCCCTCCTGAATCTTCTGCGCCCTCCGAAGAGCATTCAATGTACCAGCAGGGTTATCAACAGCAGCAGGGATACCAGCAAGGGTAGGGCTTGCTGATACGTACCACTTGGCACGTGAATTGTATGGGGAAAAGCTGCAAGGCATGCACAATGCAATTTCATCCACCTGCCTACTTCAGCACGCACAGACACGCATGTGCACGGACTTGTACATACTACCCCGCAATGCCACTATTGCTCAGCCATCACTTCTTCCACAAACAATCTGCAGGCTACATGAGCAGCAGCAGCAGCAACAGCAGCAGCAGTACGAGCAGCAGTATGAGCCCCAGTATGAGGACGACGAGGAGGTGGGTGAGGACCAGATGGAGGACCACGGAGACGCCGCAGATGATGGGCTGGAGGAGGCAGAGGCAGCAGGCCTGGGCACCGGCGCTTACTCCAGTAAGGAGAGGGAGGAAGCAGAGAGGCGTGCAAGGTGCGGAGGAAGTGAGGCCGTGCCGTGTCAAGCCGAGGGCTGATGATGGCATGATGACACATCCCCCCTTCCCCCTGAATGCCTCTTCCCAAAGCTAGTCCACACCCCCTGCTGTTCCGTGAGGATTTTCAGCAAACACTTTGCTCACTTTACAAAAGGACTAAACGGGTGCTTGTTTACTAGTAGCACTTGGCTGTGTGTCCAAATACGAGGTTAAATACACAGGACAGGACTGACTTAAGAAATGCAAGAGCAGTATGCAGCATGCAAGCATCCACCCACCCACCCAGGGCCGGACCTATACTGCATGTGATGCCAACACGTCTACAGCTTGAGCACATGTTTTGCCCATCACTTTGCAGCCAACATACATCGTTTGATGTAATTATAAAGACAGGCCTGTGAAATGTTCGCTTTTGTGCTTGTCGTGCTGCATCATTTCATGTGCAGGGCTTCGCTCATTCATTAGCGTGCATCGTCATGGCCTCCGTCATTTCATGTGCATGGCTTCGCTCATCCATTAGCGTGCATCGTCATGGTCTCCATCATTTCATGTGCATGGCTTCGCTCATTCATTAGCGTGCATCGTCATGGCCTCCGTCATTTCATGTGCATGGCTTCGCTCATTTATTAGCGTGCATCGTCATGGCCTC
>Ga0307963_1004353_pt1 | contig 11251 bp, 10 predicted proteins | sample OrgLakmetagen594_FD_201829 | JGI IMG/M metagenome (GOLD analysis project Ga0307963, IMG submission 201829) | Saline water microbial communities from Organic Lake, Antarctica - #594 | ecosystem: Environmental > Aquatic > Non-marine Saline and Alkaline > Saline | place: Antarctica: Organic Lake...
TGCCCGGCGCCACGCTGGCAACGGTCTCGACAACCCAGATGGCTGGGTTTTCTCTTTTCGGGATCTTCACAAGAGATCGGGCAGTTCGATGAGATATGCTGATTTCGCAAAAGCGCTGCGAAGAGCCTGCGAGAAACAAGCCATACCGACATACGAACTAATCGAGGAAAACGGTGCAAACGGCGACTCGCTCATACGCATGCGCTTCAGAAGACTTCTTCTGTGACCAAGCTGCTTCTCCTCGCGAAAACCAAGTTTTACTCCCCATGCCACAAGCAAACATGGCACGGGTTTTTACTCCCTCAGGCCTCGCAGCCGTAACACGGGTTTTTACTCCCTCATGCCTTGCACCCGTAGCACGGGTTTTTATTCCCCTCTTGCACGGGTGATTATTCCCCGAACCACGGGTTTCCGTTCCCCGACGGTTCACGCAACCATCTGATTAATAATATTAAAATGTCACTTCGATTCGGCTTAACTACTATAACAATCTTTATAACGAACATGTCTTGGGCCAAGCGAAGCCTTAGGCTGTGGATAAGTAGCCAAACCCATGCCCTGCGCGACGGAGCGCCCTTAATGAATTCGGAGGATCCCAGTCGCGCTAGGGGCAATGCATCCGAAAGGACGCACCTTGAGATGAAGAAATCCGGCTATAGGGGACGATGACGTGGGATATTCACCGGAACGGAAGGCAGCAGCCCGATGAAATGCGCGACTGGGTTGGGGCACGGTTTCTTGAGACAGTTCATAGCGCTAATTTTCCATTGAAGGAGGATAGACCATGGACGACAAGAACAGCTCGACACCTGGGGCGACGGAGGCCGCGGCCCCGGCGTCGCGCGCCCATCACGCTGGCGACGGCGGGGCCGTGGCCGGTGGTGCGAAGCGCTTTTCGGCGAAACGGAAACTGGCGATTGTACAACGTCTGCTGCGCGGGGAGAGCCTTGAAGCGGTCTCCCGGGAGGAGAACGTTCCCGTTCACCGCCTGACGGCCTGGCGTGACAAGATCCTGATGGGGGCGGAGAGCGCGCTCAAGGAGCGCGAGCGCGACGCACGTGATGAAGAGATCGCGCGGCTGCAGGCCAAGGTGGGCGAGATCACCATGGATAACGAGCTCCTCTACGCGAAGATCGACAAGCTGGAGGGCGGGCGCCCTTTGGCCCGGCGGAGATCGAAGAAATGAGTCGGACGCATTCGATCTCCACTCACCGCCGCTTCGGGATGTCCCGCGTCTGCAGGATCTGGGGCGTGCCCCGGGCGACAGTCTACCGGTGTCGTGCTGCCACCGATGGTGCCGAGGCCGCCAATGCGGGGCGTCCGCCGAAGCGGCGGGGGCCGCAGGGCGCGTGCAGTGACGCCGAGTTGCTGCTCCACATTCAGGCGGTGATCGCCGCTTCGCCCTTTTCCGGCGAGGGCTATCGCAAGGTCTGGGCACGGCTGCGGGCGCAAGGCGTGCGGACTGCCCCTCGACGGGTGCGGCGAGTCATGAAGGCAAATGATCTCCTCGCGCCTCAGCGCCCGGTCCAGCGCGACGCCCACCCGCATGCTGGTACGATCGTCACTGATCGGGTCGACGAAGTCTGGGGCACGGACATGACCCAGACGGTCACCACCGGTGAGGGGCGCGCTTATGTGTTCATCGCGGTCGATCATTGCTCGGGCGAGTTCATCGGCACCCATGCCTCGTCGAGCGCAAGCCGGTGGGAGGCGCTGGAGCCGGTCCGGCAGGGCATCACGCAGCACTTTGGCGGTGTGGGACCGGATGTGGCCAAGGGCCTGACGCTGCGCCACGACCATGGATCGAATTACATGGCCGACGACTTCCAGAACGAGATCAAGTGCTTCGGCATCGTCAGTTCTCCGGCCTTCGTTCGGCAGCCCGAGGGCAACGGCGTGGCCGAGCGTGCGATCCGTACCCTCAAGGAGCAACTGCTCTGGGTGCAACACTTCGAGACCGTCGAAGACTTGCGGCAGGCGCTGGCCAGCTTTGCGGCCGAATACAATGCCTCATGGCTCCGGCAGCGACACGGGTACAAAACACCTGATCAGATCAGGGTTGAACAAAAAGCCCTTGAACCCGAAGCCGCCACGGGGGTTAAGATGGCAGCATAACCAGCGCAGCGAGCTGTCTCACAACCGTGCCCCGATACAGATGAAATGCGCGACCATGAAGGTCACAATGGAGCGACTCGGCGTCCTACAACGTCATGACGGAGATCGCGCGTGAGGGCGGCCCGTGGCAGCTGGTCTATTGCTGGACGCATGTCCGTCGCCGTTTCGTGAAACGCTTCCAGAGCGATGGCTCCCCCATCGCCGAAGAGATGCTGCGTCAGATCGCGCTGCTCTATCAGATCGAGACGTCCGTGCGTGGCAAGGAGGCAGACGTGCGCCTGGCGGCCCGGCGTGAACATTCGGCCCCGATCATCGCCGCTCTCAAGCCCTGGCTGGAAGCCCAGCTCTCGCGCATTCCGCAGAAATCCCAACTGGCCGAGGACATCCGCTACACCCTGGCGCACTGGCCCGGCCTGACCCGCTTTCTGGATGACGGCACCCTCGAGCTGGACACCAACCCCGTAGAAAATCAAATCAGACCGATTGCCCTGACGCGAAAAAATGCGCTCTTCGCAGGCAACGAGGTCGGCGCCAAGAACTGGGCCATGCTCGCCTCGCTGGTCGCCACCTGCAAGATGTCCGACGTGAACCCGGTCGATTATACCGCCGCCACCCTCCGCGCCATCCTCGACGGCCATCCGCAAAGCGGAATCGAAGACCTCATGCCGTGGCGCTACGCGCAGCCGTCAAGCCTCGCCGCATAGGGTAACGCCGTCGCGCTTACATTGATCCAGTCGCTGCAGGTGAACTGGGACCCCTGATCCATGTTGAAGATCTCCGGCGGGCCGTATGCGGCCAGCGCCTCCTTCAGGGCCACGACGCAGAAGTCTGCGTCCAGCGTGTTTGACAGCCGCCAGTCGAGCACCTTGCGGCTTTAACCGTGCCCCGATACAGATTTCATCTGAAGATCGTTCCGCGAATAGGGGTAACAGCGGGATGGGCGTAAAAAAGACGAGCCTAGTCAACGGAGTAAATCAGAGTGAACTTAATAAGGCAAAGTGTATTGCTGTTTCTATTTACGCTTGGAGCGGCTTCATGTAGGTTTACGCCGGTTTACGCACCTGGCTCCAACGCTTTGGCTAAATGATCTGAAATTTCAGTTGCACCACCTAACAACAGTCGTGCCAGCTACATACTAGTTGCCGAGCTTGAAAATCGGATTGGTAGGAACTTGAATGGTAATAAATTTCTTGAGCATAATATTTCACTATATCAGGAAGGTAGCGGCTTTTTTAGTGGCGCAAATCGGATTCAATTGATAGGAAAGGTAACTTATTCAGTGGTGTCCGATGAAGATGGTTTTTCTCTGTATAGTGGGTCAGTCGAGAATTTTGTTTCCTTTGTAGCGGATGACAGCGTAACAACGTCCCCACGTGATAACACAGAGGAGCGTCTTGTATCTATCTTAGCCGATCAGATAATCACAAATTTGATAGCACAAGCTTCTTGAGCCGCTTGTATGGTCTGCCCTCACCGGGTGATCCAATTTGATTATTAGTGCATGTTTGGCCTCTGGCTCACTGGAACGAAGGTTGCCAACGCTGGTGGTAAGTATCCTCTGAACCATAATTTCTTGGATAGAAAAAGCTATCAATGCTTGATCACCTAGCCATATGGCTGCATACATGGCACAACCGTTAACCACGCGCATACATGCACGCTTGGATAACCAGTGTCGCGTTCCGTAAAGACCCGATCGCGTGAACTTGCCTTATTACTTGTATCATTTACTTGAGGAAAACCAATGACTCTTGCTATTGTTACCAATTCCTCAAATGCGCCGTCGGAAACTTTCATTCGGGCACATATCCGTGATATAATGCCTAGTCAAACCGTAGTTTTGTGCCACAATGGAGAAGGTGCCGAGGACCTAGCGGTGCCCGTGTTGTCGGAAATCCGCCGCGCGCGTAGGCCGCGTCAGTTTGGTGAGCGTCTTGCTCAGCTTCTGCACAAACTTCTACGTCCTTTCCTTGATCCAAGCCTAAGAGGTACTGCTGAGCGACGTGTACGGAACTTTCTACAATTGCACGAGGTGAAGACTGTGCTCGCAGAGTTCGGTCAAAACGGTAGTCGGATGCGTCTCACCTGTAAGCGGGCGCAAATCCCACTCTACGTGCATTTCCACGGTTCTGATGCGACCAAAGTAGCGCGAAAGAGGCGCTGGCGACGTCACTACCGGCAGCTTTTTCGCGATGCGACGGGCATTATCGTGCCATCGAGCTTTCTGGCGGATCGGTTGCGTAAACTTGGTTGTCCAGAGGATAAGTTACATGTGTCACCGCACGGCATCGACCCAAACAGTTTCGAGGAGAGTACGCGAGAAAAGGGCAGATTGATCGCGATTGGTCGCCTTGTGGAAAAGAAGGCTCCGCATCTCACAATCCGGGCGTTCGCTGCGGTGCGTCGCCAACGTCCGGATTGCACTTTGGATATCGTAGGCGATGGCCCCCTTCACGCTGTGTGCATGGAGGAGATAAACCGTTTGGGGCTTGGCGAATGCGTACGACTCCACGGTGCGCAATCTCCAGAATACGTAAAGGATTTGCTCAAACGCGCGGCCCTGTTTGTGCAGCATTCAGTTACTGCGCATGATGGTGATATGGAATCATTTGGCATCTCACTCATAGAAGCGATGGCAAGCGGGATCCCAGTCGTAACTACTGACCATAACGGGTTTTCAGAAACCGTGATCTACGGTGAAACAGGATATCTTGTCAAAGAGCACGACGTAGAAGGAATGGCAGCGGTCATACTGTCGTTGTTAGGGGATCCTGATAAAGAAATACGAATGGGCCGCGCGGGTCGCGCGCGAGTCGAAGAAGCATTTACGAATGAACGTGCTGCGGCTAGGCTTCGCGAGATCATGTCATTGTCTTAGATCGGGGACATCTTGTTGCAAGCATTCTTGAACGAGACCACCATTATGGTAATGCCATTCGACTACAAATATCGCGTGAAGATGAGAACTCCAAGCAACGAGTTGTATAATTCACCGCCCGCGGCGGATCCAGTGCCAAGGAATATCTCTCATTAGGCGCAAACGCCGGAGCCAGGTTTCTTTGCGACTTGGAAAATGAGGCGACCGTCCGGCCATCCGCGCAAGACCCCGATCGGCTGAAATCAGTACCGGAAGTTTGGACGCAATCACCAGCCCCAAAAGATTTTCCAGGGTGTCAGTACGTGTTTTATTCTTAGTGAAATGTTTGTGAAACTGCGGGCTATGGATTATCCGCGGTGCGGAATGGTGCGTTCGCCAGAGGTGTAAGTCTTTGAAACGCATGAGATTGTATTCTTGCGGCAGTGTCGCAACCCGTAGATCGCTGTCCCATATCAATTCTCGTAGAACCGGCTGGTCTCGCTCGAAGTCATTTTCTCGGACGGCTGCACTCCAACTCTGGAGTTCCGCGACAACTTTGGGATTACGTCTCAGGGCGATAACGCCCGAATTGAACTGTGGGAAGGCGTTTGGAATTTGCTTTCGCCAGAAAGTTTGACACCGCTTGCCGTTACGGATGGGATCATGCGCTATGGCCATGTCGAAGCGGTCTAGAACCTCGAACACATCGCGGATATCCGCAATCACGAACACATCCGCATCTAGGTATAGGGTCTTGTCGAAACGGCTGTGCATCATGGCGTCAATCTTTGACCGACGCCACGGATCCTCAAGCTGGTGGATGCGGTCAAAGACCGGCATGTCAGCCGTCTGGTCCGTAAACAGATCCACCTCCAGACCCGGGCAACTGTCCTTCACAGACTGCGCCGCTCGCGCGGCCAATTCGGTGTAATCTTTCCCGGTAGCGGCGAAGATGACGCCGATTGTTTCAGTCATCGGTACTTTTTCTCTTTCTATTTCCGCCGTTTCGCCAAAATTGACGAGTGGGTTTCCGCTATATGCGGCATTGGTCGCGATGGGTCCTGAATAACCTGCCCTCGGAAAACTCCCTCGATCTGAAGCAGGGCCTAATCAACCCAGACTGAAGGAGCATTTTCACTATCATGATGTGATATTAAAAACAGTGAGATCATCTCATAAAACTGCTCCCTACTGGGCTGAGGCGATCAGGTCGCGTATGTTCTTGCGAGCGGTATCTTGTGAACAATACTTGCGCACAAAGCAAAGTCCCTTGGCTACTTGTGTCTGATACAAATCAGGGTCCGACATCAAGCGGTGTACATTCTCTGCAACTTCTGAAGGTTCACAATATATGGCTGCATCACCGAATGTATCGACCAATCCATGTTCCAAGATGACGGGCTTCCCTCGTGCCATAGCTTCCATCGTGTTGCGGCCAAATTCTTCAATGTAATCATGATGCATAAAGTTCACAAAAATATCAAGGCTATCTAGAAAATCATTCACAGGGATCGTATCAAACTCAAATACAGTCCAGTTGTTTGGCTGTTTTTGGCTCGTCTTTGGCTGCGACTTAACACCGCCCAAAAGATAGATTTCAACCCCGTCAACGTTTGCGCAGTAAGCGGCGTCAGTAGCGATACGAGTTGACGGCCATTTTGTCCAATGATCGCGTGAATGGCGACCGATCGTGATTGGACGATTGATTTTGGTACATGTTTTGCCATCAACTACGGAACCTGAAAATGGAGGGTGCCAATTTCTTTCAAGCATGGGTTCGTAGCCACCAAGTGAATCGAGAGTTTTTCGAACGCGATCTGATATTGGTATCCAAATTGGAGCTTTACCAAAAAAATGATTACAAAATCGTTTAGCCTTTAATGGATCATACATCCAAGGCTGCTCACTCCTCAAGTTCATAGGCGATTGATTTACCAAAACAGCAAGTGTTCCACATTTTATGCTTGGCATATCATCTATGTAATGACTCATTAAAGGGGGGTGATGTAAAATTACTAATTCAGACGAAATAAGATCTTCTTTCGAAAGGAAATCAACATTCGTTTTATTGCATAGATCAAAATAACTTGGTGCAATCGGTTTCATCTCAAATCCCCACCTTGGGTAGTGAAACAAACCGACTTTCAATCCATTGGCTAAGGCGCTACTAACATAACCTTCATTACATCGACGCGTCCCCCCAAGAAGTGCAAAGTCAGAAATGATTACGAAATCATACTTGTATGTTAGACCACGTGCTGATTGCCACATTGCATTTGGTATAGGAAATGGATCTTTTTTACTTTTTCGGATAAGCTTCAGAGACGCTCCTAATTTCAATTGCTGCTCCCGCCAGTGGGAATGCTGCTGCTTATAAAGACTCCGCATGCCAAAGAAATTACTAGAAATAGAAGTTTCAGCGTTCTGTGTTAATGAAGTTTCATGCAGTCTTTGCAGTGTTAGTGCGACAGTAAACGGAAGTTCATGGAGGTTAACATTTCCGTGTACTGCAGAGAAACGGAAGACCATTTCATCATCTGCTCCGACTCTCACTTCATCCCAAGCTCCTAGCGACAAGAAGTCTAGCCTTCTTGCCATAAATCCCGGATAGCAGCGTCGCATCATCTTAACTGTGGCTCTTTTGGGATCGACCTCAACATGCAAGCCCGCTGACGTCCGTAGTGCGGTCCCGAATACACCGCAGACTCCGTGCCGCGCAAATACTGCCACCTGCTTTTCAATCATCTGCGGATGTGACCAGTCATCGCTATCATGCACCGTCAGATAGTAACCCGTGGCTTGCCGCAACCCGCGATTACGTGTCCGATAAGCTCCCGCATTTTCTTCATTCTGCAGGGCGATAATTCGGTCATCCTTAGCTGCATGTTGCTGAATAATCTCCCAGCTGCTGTCGCCGCTGGCATCGTCGATCACGATGATCTCCAGATTCCGATAGCTTTGCTCGCACACCGCGCGCAAGGCCGTGTCCAGATGGGCAGCGGCCTCAAATACAGGAATGATCACAGTGACGGTTTCATTGGCGACGACAGGCATTACCGCCTGACCGACAAGGTTGTCCATATCGAGCGCACCATCGGGGTCGATTAACTTAAGAGGTTTGAGGCCCGCGTCAGAGTAGACCTTATTGAGTAAGTCTAGGCGTTCAGCATCAGCGAACTTCCCCTTTTGCAGCAGCAACAAGTTGCTTTTGGCAAAAGCATATTCTGTGGAAGTTAAGATTTGACGTGAACAGTTAAGTGTGGTTTGCGCCAAATCTAGCCTGCCCAGCCGCATCTGCGCTTCCAATAACAACGCCGTCGGTTCCGCGAGCCGGACCATTGCCGTGTTCAGCTTTGCCGCCTTATCCAGAAGGTCAAGTGATTGAGCCCAATCTCCCTGCGCGGCTTTCCAGCGAGCAAGTTCATAGGCGAGCTCTGCGCGGTCATCGCTGCTAAAACGGCCTTCGTTTAGATAGGTCATGATCGCTTCTGACGTCGTTTGGCCGAAGCCATGCCAAAGTTTTGTGCGTAGATCAGCTACAGGTCCAGACTTCGTCGTCCGGAACCGTTTCGTCGTCCGGAACCGTTTCTTTTTTAACTTTTTTCGCCAAATCAGCAAGGTGATCAACGGTGCAGACACAGGGAAAGTCAGAACAACCCCACCAATCAGTGCTATCCGTTGCTTTCGGTTCATGTGCTTTGGGAAAATACTCACGGGTTGACCTTTCGTATGCCTGTCCTCGAGCCATGTTCGGCCTAAGGAAAAAGGGCGCGGGCAACAACACAAAAATCATTTTCGGCGAAATGTATCTATTTTGGTTGTTGATATGCTCACTGCTAATCCTGAGCTGCCACTGAGCTTTCATCCAGGCACGACCGGAGTCCGGTTGGTATTGTGTAAACATCCGCCGAAGGCCGCGGTCAGGCAGCCTTGACCTGAGGTGCTGCTGCGTTCCATCCCCACGGCAGCAATTCGAGCAGGCGTGAGACCGGCATGTCGGAGATACGTGCGATGACGTCCGCGAGCCAGGCCTGGGGATCAATTCCGTTCAACTTGGCCGTGGCGATCAGGGAATACATGACGGCGGCGCGCTGTCCGCCCCGTTCGGACCCGGCGAATAGCCATGATTTTCTGCCAAGGGCCACACCGCGCAGCGATCTTTCGGCGGCATTGTTTGTCAGGCAGATGCGGCCATCTTCGAGGAACCGGGTGAAGCCTGGCCAGTGGTTCGGCGACAGCAGATAGTCGATCGCCTTGGCGACCTTGGCATGCTTTGACAGCAGCGCCCGTTCGCCGCGCAGCCAGCTTTTCAGATCGGCGATCAGAGGGGCCGACAGGCGTTGGCGCGCCTCGAGGCGGGCTGCGGGGGCTTCGCCGTTGATGTCACGCTCGATCTCGAACAGGGCATCGATGCGCTGGACCGCCTCGAACGCGATCGGTGAGATTTCCTTGGCGTTCTTGCCCTTGCGAATGTTCTTTTCGACATCCGCCAGCTCGAAGAACTTGCGGCGCGCGTGTGCCCAACACAGACGCACGAGCGCCCCGATCACCCCAAAACCGAAACCACAGACCCAAAACAAGCAAACGCCCGGCTGTCAGCCCTGGGGCGAAAACTCCGGTTGCGCATGAAGGTCATGCACACCACGAGCCGCACGACCCCAGGCAAAAATCCGACCGTGGTGAATTATGGCGGCTAGCGCTACCGTCATGTGCGTGAACTCGATCAAGACCCTCACTGAACCAAGGCGGCCAGATAGTTCTGTCCGCCGCTCTGAAAACGTTGCTGTCGGGCGGGAGTGATGAGGGTTCGTAGCCCGATCCGTGCACGTTCGGGCGTTTTGACGCACGCAAGAGCCTCCCGGCGCGAAAAACACTTGATCAGACGGCGAACTCCGGCGAACCTGCTGTTAGCTCTCAGGCCATTTGGGGAATGTCGATGATTATGCCTCGGAAGTCCAAAGGGGACAGAACGGCAATCTGAACGCCCAGATAACATTTGAAGTCACTTCATTCTTGCGCTGATACATTGCCTCACTTACTCTGAGGCGAAGATATGATGCTAGCCAAACTTCTTGAACAAAGCCAAAACTGAATGAAGTATATCTTTCGAAAGCCGCGGGCGGTTATCCTGAACGACACCAGGCGGGATAGCAACCATTTGGGTTGCCATCTTGTTATGAAAAACTTGCAAGACCTGTGTGCGCGAAACGGTATCAATGTGATTGGTACCATCCAAAGTAAGGAACGTCCGCGAAATGACGACTTCGTGACGACTTTTCTCGAACGGATCAGTCGCGCAGATATCGTTATTCTCAACGGTGAAGGTAGCTTGCATCATGACAGAGGCGTTGGCCTTCTCGAGCAAGTCGATCTAGCCGTACAAAAGAAAAAGAAAGCATTTCTGGTCAACTCAGTTTGGGAGGAGAATCCAAGATCCAAGCAGTACCTTGGGCTATTCAAATTATCAGCATTCAGAGAAACAACTTCTTTAAGTATTGCCAAAGCTGATGGTGCCTGTGGCGCGCTCAACGTTCCGGATCTCAGTCTGTATAGTTGCTTTGAAACCTCACACCAACGCACTGAGAAGATTGTGTTCACCGATAGCGTTATTCCAGATGTTTCCAAAACCCTGGAAGATACGGCGGAAGAACTACAAGTGCCTCTCTTCCCAATGAGTGAGCAAACTGATAATATGCTTACGGTCGCTGCGATATCCAATGCGGCTGTGGTTGTCGGCGGTCGATTTCATGCGCTTTGCCTCTGTCTATCGACCGGCACGCCAATGTTGTCTATTGAATCCAACACTCACAAAATTAGTGCTCTTCTTTCGGATCTCGGAGTCGAAAACCAAAAATATATGTTTAAAGATGCCGAAAGTGTTTGCTCGTCTAGTGTACTTGCTTTTAAGCAGATGGATCACTCTGAATTCTTATCCAACGCATTTGATTACACGGTCAAGGCAAGAGCCAAAATGGAACAAATGTTCAGTCAGATAAGAAGTCTGGCGTAAGGAGCCACTCAAAATGGATACTAAAACCAAAACTGAAACATTGACCTCGAATAAAAAAAATGTTGAGTGAAAAGATCAATAGATGTTTCAAACGAATATTTAAAACCGCCTATGGGGTGGATTGTCTAATTGAAAGCCATCGAAGACTAGAGGATGGCCTTCAAAGGATAGACGAAGGCCTTGAAAGAATAGATGGAAGACTTGAAAGAATAGAAGAGGCTCTCGACAGGAAGTTCCCAGAAGTCGATGTGAAAGTTAAGGAAGCTACA
>Ga0307963_1004354_pt1 | contig 11251 bp, 12 predicted proteins | sample OrgLakmetagen594_FD_201829 | JGI IMG/M metagenome (GOLD analysis project Ga0307963, IMG submission 201829) | Saline water microbial communities from Organic Lake, Antarctica - #594 | ecosystem: Environmental > Aquatic > Non-marine Saline and Alkaline > Saline | place: Antarctica: Organic Lake...
CTCTCTCTCTCTCTCTCTCTCTCTCTCTCTCTCTCTCTCTCTCTCTCTCTCTCTCTCTCTCTCTCTCTCTCTCTCTCTCTCTCTCTCTCTCTCACACACACACACACACACACACAAACACACACACACACACAAAGCCTGCGTGCTAGTTGGCAGAGAGTTGATTGCAGGGAATTCACAATGGTATATCTCCATAACAGGTCAGGCATGCATGCTCATGAAGGGTATTCAAGCCTTTTGTCTGCCCGCACAATTTGAGGTCAGCTTAAGTGCAAATGTGCATGCATTTTCGTGTGTGCTTGTATGCGTGATTTATCTCTATCCTGGGCTTCTTGCAATTTAGGAGCTCGTTTGTAAGTGTGTTGGAGTGCGTGTGTGTTTATGTGTGTATCTATGTTTGTGTGTGTGCGCGTGTAAGTGCACCATTCATACCTTAGCTTTCATACAACCCAAGAGCTTGTTATCTGGGAAGTACTTGGCCGCTGAGGCCTGAAGGTCCCTCAGGGCAGCCCATCCATTGGGGCTGAGCCAACGCATCATCGCAGGCTGTGGCTTGTCTGAGAGTTGGGCTCCTGTTAGTTTGATACGTGTAAATTGCGCGCGCTGCAGTTTTAGAAGATGAAATGGCATGCACGCTGGGGTTGGAGCCAGCGCACGCTGCAGTTTTAGAAGATAAAATGGCATGCACGCTGGGGGTAGAGCCAGCACAGGACTAATTTATTTAGATTTATTGCTGCATACCCGAAATTTGGAACAAACGTACGTTCACATTGTATGAGAAGCAGACATTTTTAGAAAAGTAGATCAAGCACTAGCTTAAACATGATAACAAATATACCTGCAGCAGAACCTCGCAGCAGCAAGCCCCACAAGCCAGGATGGATGATGCCTGCATCACGCTGGATGGCTGAGGCAATGAGGAAAGAGAAGATGCCCTTGTGGGCTTCGAACAGCCCACGGCACACCTGCAGTTATGACATAATGCAGAGATGGATGATGCCTGCATCATGCTGGATGGCTGAGGCTGCAAGGAAGGAGAAGATGCCCTTGTGGGCTTCGAACAGCCCACGGCACACCTGCAGTTATGACGTAATGCAGAGATGGATGATGCCTGCATCATGCTGGATGGCTAAGGCTGCAAGGAAGGAGAAGATGCCCTTGTTGGCTTCAAACAGCCCACGGAACACCTGCAGTTATGACGTAATGCAGAGATGGATGATGCCTGCATCACGCTGGATGGCTAAGGCTACAAGGAAGGAGAAGATGCCCTTGTGGGCTTCCATGTAGCCTGGCGTGCATGTAGCCGGCACATCTACAAGTATGACATTATGACATAATGCAGAGAAATGGACAGAGGTTTAGAGGTTAGGAACCTAGAATAGAGGTTAGGAACCTAGAGGTTAGGAACCTGACATGCAACAAGAGTATGAGCCTAGCCATTTAAGGAGGGAGGAATGGGCCAGACATGCAACAAGAGTAGGAAGCCTAAGCCATGTAAGGAGGCAGAAAATGCAGCACAAGCACATGTTAAACCTTTAGGAAACTTGTCGGTCCATTCCTGATCTGCATCAATGTTTTGGCACAGGAAAAATACCGAACTGTTATGACTGAAAGTGCAAGGAGGATTGTGTGAGTCGAAGCATGTTGCAAAGCGTCATAGCAACACTCATTTACTAAGCAGACGTTGCAAACAGATGTTGCAAGGCGTCACAGTAGCGCTCATTTACTAAGGAGATATCATTTACTGAACAGATGTTGCAAAGCGTCGTGGTAACACACATTTACTTAACAGACGTTGCAAACAGATGTTGCAAGGCGTCACAGGAGCGCGCATTTACTAAACAGACGTTGCAAACAGATGTTGCAAAGCGTCACGGTAATAATCATTTATAAAACCGATCAACCCAAATTAAAGAAGGACACATAAATGTCTTGATCTATTGAGCCAGAAGGAGAAAGCTGTGCCCGCATATGGCATCCTTGCAAACCTTGACCCAGGAAAGAATACACCGACCAAAAAGACTTGGCTTGGTCTATTCACGAATTACATGTTGTTGCACACTGCGATGTATATGAGCAGCATGCTTTCTCAGACACAAATACGCACGCCACGTCGTGTACCCACCATTTTGTACATGAACTCTGTGATGTAATTCAGCAGCGAGTTCAAGCGGGTGGGTAAGTCTTCGGAGGGTGGTGCCGCACTAATGCACTGGCTGAACAGGCTTGCAAAGTAGGCGAGGGAATACTGGTACATGGGGTCAATGCCCGCCTGCAAGCATAATAACAACACCATACATGGTTTGTGGCTGAACAGGCTTGCAAAGTAGGCGAGGGAATACTGGTACATGGGGTCAATGCCCGCCTGCAGACAGAATGACAACTCAGGAAATGGCTTCATGGTTGAGTGTGCGTGTGTGCGTGTGTGTGTGTGCATGTGTGTGTCACCTCTGTGTTCATTACTGCATGCGCGTGCCTGTCCAGCCATCATAACCTATGGATAGAATGAACAGCAGAAAGAACCATGTCTTAGTAAGAATCTAGTTTTATACACATATTCACAAAGACCCACCAGCTCAGCAATCACGAAGTACAGGATGGAGCCTCGAATGGGCACTGCCCTGTAAACTTCACGCGCTGCGTTGATGGCGCGCTCTGTGTCCTCTGCTTCTCGCACACGTGCATTAATTTGACCTGCGTGAAGTTGAACCATTCCGACCATTCCGGTTTCAGGGTGGAACGTGTCAATTTGCAGAACTGATGACGGCATGAACTGGGCCTCCTGCCTTCTTCACGTGTGCCTTGGCATGCCTTCACTTCAATCGCAAATAGGGTTGGCCAGCACCGCATATATGCACCGTATACGACCGTACATTTGGTGATTCCCCTGGTAGAAATTCTGTATTTACACCACGGCTGTATACACTGTTATAGATATATATATATATATAGCCACATATCAGTATATGTATATCACAATTCCCATATATCGGCCGTACATCGTTGTAGCCATACATCCGTTTGGGGTTTCACATGAAGTGGCTGTTGCATCAAATGCAAGACATGCTCCAACAAGCAAACACTTATCGGCAGGCTGGACAGAAATGCGACAAACTTAAAGCACACATAGCATGCTTACCGCTTGTAGTCTTTGACGTGTTGAGCACATTAATGAGCACCTCGTCATCTAAGATGTTGCCCTCAGACTCTCGAAGTAACTTGAGAACCTGTGTGTGTGTGTGTGAACGTGCGTGTGTGTGTGTGTGTGTATGTGTGTGTGCATGTGCGTGTGTGCATTGTGCATATGTGCGTGCGTGTGTGTGCATGTGTTTGTGCGTGCGTGTGCATTTGTGCGTGTGTGTGTGTGTTTATGTGTGTGTGTGAGCGTGTATTTGTGTGCATTTTGTGTGCATATGCAAGGAGGAGGCTCAATTCTACACTGATTAGCACTCCCCTACGACACACACGGCTCACGGCAATTGCACAGAAGGAGGCTCAAATCTACACTGATTAGCACTTCCCTGCTTCATTACCGCGGCTGCTGGCACCAGACTTGCCCGTTAAATGATCCTCGACAAGGAATTTATAGTGTACTTGAAGGGATAAATAATGTACTCATGGCACTTGCGCAGACGAAGACTCGGTTCCACTACTTCCTCTCGCGCTTTATGACCAGATTCTTTACCACCACCTGACTGGAACAATGTGAAGCACTGACCCCAAAGGCACAACACTCGCTACAAATCATCAGCCATTCTAAGCCCCAAAACATGTTACTGTATCCGTTATTGATCACCATCAAAATTATTACATTTGATGTTAGATAACATTTTGCACTTATCCCATCCCTCCATCAAAACCCACACCCACTCCTACACCCACCCAACCATGCATCCAAACCCACACCCACTCCTACACCCACCCACCCATGCATCCAAACACGCCCCTACCTCCACCTTCGAATCCATCCACCTTCATGTTACACGATCCAAACTTACCTTGTCCTCCAACTCTGCAAGCTGGCGCTTGTCATTAGAAATGGACACCACCAAGCGGTCTTTGAGCTCCTCAAGCTCTGGACGCTCTTTGCGCACCACATCTCCCAGCAGCTGGTCTTCCAAACCCTGCGTGGTGGTAAACGCAACACACTGTCGTGTCGTGACCGGTGCATCATACTTCTTTCTGGTTGCTCTTTGCACACCACATCTCCCAGCAGCTGGACCTCCATGCCCAAAAACTACAACATGCATTGCTGAGAATGGCGTTCTCAATCACAAAAAGATGTTTTGGGAAAACTTCTTTGCTTCTGCCGTGACGGAGCACGTACCTTTTCCTTTGCATGTGACTGTGAAGCGGCTGAAACACATCACACACACACACACACACACACATCATAGCATGCACAATTTGTCCTCCACGTGACTGTGCAAAAGCTGAAGCTTATTATAGCACGTACTACTTGCCTTTCGTGTGACTGTGAAGTTGCCTTTTGTGTGACTGTGAACTTGCCTTCCGTGTGACCGTGAAGTTGATGAGGTTGACCTTGATGCACACTTCTGGCAGGTAGTGGGGGTTAGGCAGCTTGGTGGTCATATAGAAGCGGAACTGCGGGTCGTAATCAACATCTGTGTCCCCTAAGCGGATGAGGTTGCGAGTGCCTGCAAGAGAGAAAGCAGTGAGGGTAATATATGTGTCCCTTAGGTAAATGAGGTAGCGAGTGCCTGCAGAAGAGGAAGACGTGAGGGTGATGTATGTGTCCCTTAGGAATATAATTAGTACATGAGGATGCAATTGCCTGCAAGAAAGAAAACAGTGATGGTAATATGTGCGTCCCCATTGGGGATGAGGTTGCGAGTGCCTGCAAAAGAAGAAGACGTGAGGGTAATATATGTGTCCCTTCGGTAAATGAGGTTGCAATTGCCTGCAAGAAAGAAAACTGAAATGGTAATATGTGCGTCTCCATTGGGGATGAGGTTGCGAGTGCCTGCAAAAGAAGAAGACGTGAGGGCGATATATGTGTCCCTTCGGTAAATGCGGTTGCAATTGCCTGCAAGAAAAAAAACAGTGATGGTAATATGTGCGTCCCCATTGGGGATGAGGTTGCGAGTGCCTGCAAGAGAGAAAGCAATGAGGGTAATATATGTTTCCCTTAAGAATATGAGGTTGCGAGCGCCTGCAAGAAACAAAAGAAAAAGGGCAACACAACACTTGGAATCTTGAAGTCAGTCAAAATTTATTTCACCAAGGCAAGCCTCAAAGGTCACACGTGCAACACAATGCCAGTTTTGAAAGGCCAAGTCATGCTGCATCTTCTGCAAGCAAAGTCTATGATGAAGGTAGCGTTGGGCTTGATGACAACTGCATTGCATTTCAGTTTCTTGACAATTGCATTGCATTTCAGTTTCAACGTTCGCAGTGCAGCACCCACACCCACGCGCACCCGCTCCCAGCCACGCCCATACAGACATCCACCAACCTTGCATGAATGTGAGTTTGAGCAAAATGGGGTCCAGGGCAGGCTCCAAGCTCTCTCCCACGTCCTCCAAAAGAACCGAGCTGCCCACACGCACACAATTCTCAAGGGTGCGCAGAATGTTAGCATCGCTCACACGTAGGCAGCGCAGACCGTTCTTGCTTTCCATCGCTTTCACCCATCTGCATGGGATTAACGGAGTCGAGGGAAATTGTGAGGGTGTAGGCTCAATTGTTTCCCTCTCTGCTGTGAGGAAGGTAGGAAATAACGGATCATATTAAGCTCTTTATGGCTAACTAGACCTTGAAGCCAGGCACAAAATAAAAAATAAAGGATGCGGCCAAGCAGTAGTTCCTACTGCGTAAGCCGTTTAAATGCATCCCACTTTCTTGGCAGATCACATAAATCGTACACTGGACACGCTAATGAGAGCCAGGGGTTGCAACACGTACATGCACTCATGACGAGCATCACATGGTGGCAGCATCGATAAAAATTCACTTACTGGTTGATCACGTGATTCTGCTGGTTGATCACGTGATTCTTACACTGGACTCGCTATTGAGAGCCACAGGTTAAAAAACGTACATGCAGCCTCACTTACTTCCCAGTCCATGCTGGAATAACAGTTTTCTATTGCTCAGCCTCGTCAGCCCAGCCCGGCCCACCAAGCCATTACATCTCAAAACACACACAACTAGATGCAAACAGCCATGCATGATTTCTCCCTGGCATTCGCTGAAACCGAGTACGCCCACCTGTTGGCTTGGTCTTGTGGGTCCACCATCAAAGGCCAACGTGAGCCGCGGGTCACAAGAATACCATTGTCTATGGACAGAGAGTCTGTGGGAAGGCCTTGCAGGTTCCATTCACGGATCTGTGAGTGGTGAAATTTCCAGGACGCCACATTTGTGTGCAACTTGCGGTGCAAATGCCTGGCACACATGCACTACACAGCTGTGCATACGATGATATGTGCAAGCTGTACGTGTAACGGTTTGGGGATGTGCAATATTAATTGAAATTGTTAAATGACACAATTTGCCTGTCATGCATGCACCAGACAGCTGTGCATACAATGATATGTGCAAGCTGTACGTGTAACAGTTTGGCGATGCGCAATATTAACTGAAATTGTTAAATGACACAATTTGCCTGTCATGCATGCACCAGACAGCTGTGCATACAATGATTTGTGCAAGCTGTACGTGTATCGGTTTGGGGATGTGCAATATTAATTGAAATTGTTAAATGACACAATTTGCCTGTCATACATGCACCAGACAGCTGTGCATACGATGGTATGTGCAAGCTGTACGTGTATCGGTTTGGGGATGTGCAATATTAATTGAAATTGCTACATGACACAATTTGCCTGTCATACATGCACCAGACAGCTGTGCATACAATGATATGTGCAAGCTGTACGTGCAAGTATTCGGGGATGTGCAAATTCCATTGAGAATGTCAAACGGCACAATTTGTAGATGATCAAAGGTCGAATTTACAGATCATGGCAGACTGACTTTGATGAGTTTGACAGTGGCTTATCTGCAAGTATGACCACAACTTCAGCCACATTCCAGAATCGGCAGACCAATTTTTTGCACATCATATACAAGCGAGTGGTGAGATCCACATAGTGCGATTCCTTTAAACATCATGTACAAGCAAGTGGTCAGATCAACATGGTGCGATCCCTCTGCACATCATGCACAAGCAAGTGGTGGTGAACGCTTGGCACACCATGCACAAGCAAATGGTGGTGAACGCTTAGCACACCATGCACAAGCAAGTGGTGGTGAACGCTTAGCACACCATGCACAAGCAAGTGGTGGTAAACGCTTAGCACATCGTGCACAAGCAAGTGGTGGTAAACGCTTAGCACATCGTGCACAAGCAAGTGGTGGTAAACGCTTAGCACACCGTGCACGAGCAAGTGGTGGTAAACGCTTAGCACATCACGCACAAGCAAGTGTTTAGGTTTAAGCGGTACCTCTCCCGTCCATTGCGCACCCCGTTGAGGACCTACTTCCACAGATGATGACAGTGTGTTGAGTGTCTGTGGACACTGTCTATCGACAGACACTCAACACTTTGTGTCGATCGACACAGTCTTGAGTGTCGGTGGACACTGTCGACAGATAATGATCGACAGGGTAAGTCTACCTCTACAGATGTTGACAGTGTGTCGAGGACCTACCTCCACAGATGTCGACAGTGTGGCTTGTAACGAAAAGTTCTCAGACACAGGAATGTCTCGCTCTGCACAGCTCTTGACCCAGCCCTTGATGAGGGCGTTGCGATAAGGGCCTGTCAGGGCGATAACGTGCACATGCTCGTGTGTGTAGGCGTGTACATAAAACATGAGTTATTGAGTAAGGCAGTTGGAGCTCACAAAGAAGTCAGGTTATTGAAATTAAAATACAATTGGCAAAGCAGGTGCACACCAGTGAGGTGCACACAGGAGTGTGAAATGCACACCAGTGAGGTGCACACAGGAGTGTGAAATGCACACCAGTGAGGTGCACACAGGAGTGTGAAATGCACACCAGTGAGGTGCACACCAGTGAGGTGCACACAGGAGTGTGAAATGCACACCAGTGAGGTGTACACAGAAGTGTGAAATGCACACCAGTGAGGTGCACACCAGTGAGGTGCACACAGGAGTGTGAAATGCACACAGGAGTGTGAATTGCACACCAGTGAGGTGCACACCGGAAATGGAGGTACAACTCCTTGCAACATCATACAACAGAGATCAAAACATGGTTACAATTCCTTACAAGCCCTTAGAGCCAACTGCTATGAACAACACCTGTAAAGGCGCCGGTATAGCTGATGCAAGCAGCGGAGAGGAACACATCCCCAACCAGCAGCAGCATCTTGTCCCCTAGGTCTTCTGCCGTAGATCTCCACCTCACACTCTCATCGCCTAAAGCCATGAGTGTGTACTCCCAATGTAAGTGTGATGTAAAACACGTGTATGATGTTCACACAGACTGACACAGAAGAGGTGCTGTGGCGCATGTGATGTGATGTGATGCGATGTGAAACCCATGAATGATGTATGAAGTGCTGTGGCGCATGTGATGTGATGTGATGTGATGTGATGTGAAACCCGTGAATGATGTATGAAGTGCTGTGGCGCATGTGATGTGATGTGATGTGATGTGATGTGAAACCCGTGAATGATGTATGAAGTGCTATGGTGCATGTGATGTGATGTGATGTGATGTGAAACCCGTGAATGATGTATGAAGTGCTGTGGCGCATGTGATGTGATGTGATGTGATCTGAAACACGTGAATGATGTATGAAGCGCTGTGGCGCATGTGATGTGATGTGATGCGATGTGAAACCCGTGAATGATGTATGTGGTGCTGTGGCGCATGTGATGTGATGTGATGTGATCTGATCTGATCTGAAACACGTGTATGATGTATGAGTTGCTGTGGCGCAGAGCAAACCTTTTCCTGTAAGCCCAAACGACCAAATTGCTGTTGCTGTTGGCTTGTATTGGAGCACAAGTTGAAACACACCTAGTAATGAGCTCAACTACAATCCAAATGCTTTCACAGAAGTGCTGCCTGAGCCTCTACTAATGTTTGGTTATGTGCGCCTGCTGAGACTTAGCTTCAGCCAAAAGCATTCCATCAATCTATTGTGCTGCTGAGACTCAGATTCAGCCAAACCCATTCAACACTGGTAGTGCACTGCTAAGACCTAGCTTCAGCCAAAGCCATTCAATCAATTTAGTGTGCTGCTGAGACTTAGCCACACGCCTCAGATGTTTGAACTGAACTACTGCCTGAGCCTCTACCAAAGCCTGAGCCTCTACTAAAGCCTAAGCTTCTATAACAAAGCCTCTACCAAAGCCTGAGCCTGAGCCTCTACCAAAGCCTCTACCAGAGCCTCTATCAAAGCCTGAGCCTCTATCAAAGCCTGAGCCTCTACCAAAGCATGAGCCTCAACCAAGCCTGAGCCTCTACCAAAGCCTAAGCCTCTATACCAAAGCCTGAGCCTCTACCAAAGCCTAAGCCTCTATACCAAAGCCTGAGCCTCTACCAAAGCCTGAGCTTCTATACCAGAGCCTCTACCAAAACCTGAGCCTCTATAACATGGCCTCCATCAAAGCCTCTACCAAAGCCTCTACCAGAGCCTCTACCAAAGCCCAAGCTTCTACCAGAGCCTCTACCACAGCCTAAGCCTCTACCAAAGCCTCTACCAAAGCCTAGGCCTCTATACCAAGCCTCTACCAGAGCCTGATACTGTGGCCCTGGTCATTCTGAACCTAGCAGGCCCACAGCCTCAGAAAAAAGGCATCAAGTTTACCTAGCGCGCTAATGAGCTTGGCTGCACGCCCCAGACGCTTTGCACTCAAGTCAGCCTGGTGCTGCAAGCTGGCCAGCTCAGCCTGCGTGGTCTCTAGATTCTTCTGCAGGCTGTCCACCTAAAATGCACGTACTGTGGAGTATGGTTTGTATGATACATGCATGCATTTGGGCGTGATGCGCATGTGAGCAGCTTCATATCAGTGTCTGCTACCTTTGTGTGTGTGTGAGTGTATGTATGTGTGTGTGTGTGTGTATGAGTGTGGGTGCGTTTTAAGTTAATTTTAGTTCAAACTGTTAGCATTGTCAAATGCAATGTACAAGCAGACCCTCTCTGATACATGACTGTTGTGTGCTTTGACTCACTGATACGTGACTATAGTGTGCTCACTGATACATGAATATTGTGCACTCACTGATACATGGCTGTTGTGTGCTTGACTGCACCTCACTGATACATGACTATTGCTTGCCCATGATTCCATGGAACACATGGTGCTATAGTGACTTGTCCTTGATACCTATGGCACACTTGGGTCCGTAGTGACTTGTCCTTGGTTCTTATGGTACACTTGGTGCCGTAGTGACTGCTTGTCCTTGGTTATGGTTCACTTGGTGCCGTATTGACTTGTCCTTGGTTCTTATGGTACACTTGGTGCCATAGTGACTTATGGCTAATGGTACACTTGGTGCCCATGATACCTATGGCACACATGGTGCCGTAGTAACTTGTCCTTAATACCTATGGTACACTTGGTGCTATAGTGACTTGTCCTTGGTTCTTATGGTACACTTGGTGCCATAGTGACTGCTTGTCCTTGGTTATGATTCGCTTGGTGCTGTAGTAACTTGTCCTTGGTTCTTATGGTACTGGGTGCCGTAGTGACTGCTTGTCCTTGGTTATGATTCACTTGGTGCCGTAGTGACTTGTCCTTGGTTCTTATGGTACACTTGGTGCCATAGTGACATATGGCTAATGGTTCACTTGCTTGCCCATGATACCTATGGCACACATGGTGCTATTGTGACTCGATCTTGGTTCTTATGGTACTGGATGCCATAGTGACTGCTTGCCCTTGATCGACGTGCGTGTAGCAATTTTCAGTGCCTGGATAAATTCAATTTCTGCAGTGCCCAAGAAGACCGTATATGTAGTCGCTGTACTTGTGAAAGGAAGCTTTGGTAGGTGAGCTAATTGGCCTACGCACCTTTTTCTCAATTTGCTGCAGCTGGTGTTGTTTGGCAGCAAACGCAGCATTCATTGCGTCCAGTGCAGTTTGGGCAGAGCGGAGGCGCAGACGCTTGGGCTCAACGACCTGAGGAATTGGCCAGCATGTAAATGTTTTATATCGGAACACACAAGTATTTTGATTGGGGGAAGTGTTTAAAGCGTACGTACGTTTTAGGTGGGGTTATTTGGGGATGTGGCTATCAAGGAATGAGG
>Ga0307963_1004356_pt1 | contig 11249 bp, 9 predicted proteins | sample OrgLakmetagen594_FD_201829 | JGI IMG/M metagenome (GOLD analysis project Ga0307963, IMG submission 201829) | Saline water microbial communities from Organic Lake, Antarctica - #594 | ecosystem: Environmental > Aquatic > Non-marine Saline and Alkaline > Saline | place: Antarctica: Organic Lake...
ACACACGCATGTCATAGACGCTTATATCTTCACAGGTGACACACGCATGTCAAGACGCTTATATCTTCACAGGTGACACACGCATGTCAAGACGCTTATATCTTCACAGGTGACACACGCATGTCATAGACGCTTATATCTTCACAGGTGACACACACATGTCATAGACGCTTATATCTTCACAGGTGACACACGCAGTCATAGACGCTTATATCTTCACTGGTGACACACGCATGTCATAGACGCTTATATCTTCACAGGTGACACGCAGTCATAGACGCTTATATCTTCACAGGTGACACACGCATGTCATAGACGCTCATATCTTCACAGGTGACACACGCAGTCATAGACGCTTATATCTTCACAGGTGACACACGCATGTCATAGACGCTTATATCTTCACATGTGACACACGCAGTCATAGACGCTCATATCTTCACAGGTGACACACGCGTGTCATAGATGCTTATATCTTCACAGGTGACGCACGCATGTCATAGACGCTTATATCTTCACTGGTGACACACACAGTCTTAGACGCTTATATCTTCACAGGTGACACACGCAGTCATAGAGACTTCACTGGTAACACACGCATGTCATAAACGCTCATAGTGTAGGCCTGCCATAGACGCTTCACTGGTGACACGCATGAGTTTGCCGGAGTTGGCAATTGTGGTCGACCGATCCCAAAGGTGGCAGAGGAACATCCTGAAAGAAAGATATGAGTGGCTGATAGATATGAGTGGCTTTTGACGAGCGGTTGTTCCCAAACTCCTCCTATTTATTCCATCGCAGGAGCTACTCTGTTCCTGAGCCTCCTAACAGTGCCCCTGCACACAAAAGCAGCCACAGCGTGCCTCCTGGCAGCTGTACCCATTCTAATCAGTGTTGTGCACCTGACGCTTGACGGCGTCAATGGTAAATGACGCTGACGGCGTAATTTATGTCAAATTGACGGTGAAAATAGTAAATTATGCCGTCAATCGTCAGTGTTTAGTGACGATAACGCCGTTATTTACGATCGTTATTTACGGTGCCATTTTTGAATGACGCCGTATGTGCACAACACTGATTCTAATGGAAGCAACTCAGTTGTGCACCCTCCCCCTTATAGCATTCGTGCCATGCTGTGCCTATGCCTTCGCACCCTTGAAGAGCTCTAGCATATACTAGGGTGTGTATAGCAGCATTTACTGAGTCACTGTATACCCCACAGTCACAGGCGCTGTGTTTTCCTCCCTGGGCGCTGCTTCCTGCCCCTCTGCACGCTTTTGCAAAACGGTGACGAAGCGCTGCACTGTTATGCGCCCTTCTCAACCTCCATTTGCCCCCTTCCTTGTGCCTGGACAGGCGCTGTGTTTTCCTCCCTGGGTGCTGCTTCCTGCCCCTTCGCACGCTTTTGCAAAACGGTGAAGAAGCGCTGCACTGTTATGCGCCCTTCTCAACCTCCATTTGCCCCCTTCCTTGTGCCTGGACAGGAGCTGTGTGTTCCCTGGGCGCTGCTTCCTGCACCTCCGCACGCTTTTGCAAAACGGTGACAAAGCGCTGCACTGTTATGCGCCCTTCTCAACCTCCCTGTGCCCCACCCTTCCTCGTGCCTGGACAGGCGCTATGTTTTCCTCCCTGGGCGCTGCTTCCTGCCCCTCTGCACGCTTTTGCAAAACGGTGACGAAGCGCTGCACTGTTATGCGCCCTACTCAACCTCCATTTGCCCCCTTCCTTGTGCCTGGACAGGCGCTGTGTTTTCCTCCCTGGGTGCTGCTTCCTGCCCCTTCGCACGCTTTTGCAAAACGGTGAAGAAGCGCTGCACTGTTATGCGCCCTTCTCAACCTCCATTTGCCCCCTTCCTTGTGCCTGGACAGGAGCTGTGTGTTCCCTGGGCGCTGCTTCCTGCACCTCCGCACGCTTTTGCAAAACGGTGACAAAGCGCTGCACTGTTATGCGCCCTTCTCAACCTCCCTGTGCCCCACCCTTCCTTGTGCCTGGACAGGAGCTGTGTGTTCCTTGGTAGCTGCTTCCTGCCCCTCTGCACGCTTTCGCAAAAGGGTGACGAAGCGCTACACTGTTATGCGCCCTTCTCAACCTCCATTTGCCCCTTTCCTTGTGCCTGGACAGGCGCTGTCTTTTCCTCCCTGGGCGCTGCTTCCTGCCCCTCTGCACGCTTTTGCAAAACAGTGACGTAGCACCGCACTGTTATGCGCCCTTCTCAACCTCCATTTGCCCCACCCTTCCTTGTGCCTCGACAGGAGCTGTGTGTTCCCTGGGCGCTGTGTCTGTGCCCCTGCATGTGCTAGTGGCAGCTGCGTGCCTCCTGGCAGCTGCAGCCTGCACTAAGATGGCCTTGGTGTGCAGCCACACCGCACGTTCCTTTGTGTTTGAGGACTACGTGCATGCCCACATATAAAGAATCTTACAGCTGCCAAGCTTGCTGTGGTAGGCTGTGGCGTTTAGTGTGCAGCAACACTGCACGTGCCTTTGTGTTTGAGGGCAACGTGCATGTCTAATCCGACACCTGCCGAGATGTTGAGGTGGGCTGGCAATAAATCTGCAGCGGCATAACACGTGCCTTTATGTATTGTTGCTAAATGCACGTCCATATAGAGACGCTGAGCCATAGAGCAGAGGCAGACGCAGCCCTCTTTGCCCTTTGAAAAGTGAGAAGCCAATGCATTATGATGTCTGTGTGCGGCAAGCAGCAAGCATTCGTACGGAGCAAGGAAACCTGAGTCACTGTTCAGGAGTGAATATATGTGTATGGCTGTGTGATGACAAAGAAGCGTGGGTAGTTAGATTTCGTGATATGGTTTTCCGTGATGAATGAAAGAGCAATCCTTGATCCAGTGATCCGTGTGTACAATGACCTCGTGATCTTGCGCAAGCTGCAAAATACGTCCCAGCATGTTTTGATTAAAAAGTGATATGCATGTCTGAGCACAAAGCAATCTCCAACGAGGGAACTTCATCAATGAGGCACTAGCTCGTTCTTCGTGAGCGTGATATGTTTGAGTCAGAGTGTGTACTTGCTGAGAGACTCTGCGTCAAGCTCCCGCTGTGGGCCTTATGTGTGAGTGGGTGCCTTGCCTTTATTTGCAGTTGTCAGTCCCATAAAAGGTTAAGATCGGTTATTAAGTGCGACCCATGTCATCCCATGTCAAAGAGATGAACACCTAATACCTAATATCGATCTCGTTTTATTTTTGTAGAGGAAGAGAGTTGAGTTGTTCCCTATTGTTCCCTCACTACTAACGTGAAAAGGGATCGCTGCTTGCTTAGCTGTTATTTGTTTGCTCTCAAATTGCTACTGACTGTCTAGATCAAACCAAGTCATTTCGACCATTGACTTTGAAAGGGCACTCTCACGCTTCTTTGAACCTGGTGGGAATGTGTATAATTGAGATGAAGTCAGGTTGCTGGCTAACGGGCTGCTGACTGGTCTCAGCCAGGAAAAAAAGAAAAAACCACGCAGGCCAGTGAAGAACCACTCCCCACATTAATTAAGGAAAAGGGGTCACTTTGGTGTCGGGTACCGTAAAACTCCTCCACCAAAAGAACAAGATCAATGGGATCAGGAGGGTTGCAGGCTTGACGACCTGAAACTGTCTCCTGATGAGAGTTGACGATAGTGCTAAAAAGGGCACGACTGGTAAGGACAAGTTTGGCAGCGCAATTGACAGAATTAACATGAAGCTTGGAAGCAAGTTTATTAACTCTTTGAGAATCAAGGCCCAGCTCCTTGAAAAGCTCCAGGCTGTGATTGTTGTAGATGGTGCTATCCACTCCCAAAAGGATGGTGTGGAGAGTAACCGAGGCTCCTTGAAGGGTGGAGCAGAGGTCTTTATGCTGTTCCTACACGGCGCTCAGCTGGTTCTGTGGTCGAGTGTCCTCACAGTACTTGATTTCGATGGTGTTATTGTCACGTTAAAAAAATGCTGAGATCTTTGGGTCGGTGCTGTCTGGGGAAGGTGGATCTGCTAATGGCTGGCGGTGCTGCTGAGGTGCTCCTTGTCTCCCTCCTCAGGCCCCCTGCCACTCCTAAGAACCCACCCCCCCCTTCATTGCTAGTCTGTTGCGTTTTCGCGGAGATGGGAGCACCAGTACAGCATCCGGACGGTTGAAGGTAAACCTATTTTTGTCTCTAGAAGCGGGTTGGAAAGAGCCACTTTGGTATGATCCTGGTTGTAGTAATAGCCTGTCACGCCCAATTAGTGGCAGCGACGAATCGTGTGACAGAGCAGTTAGTAGTTGGTTGACAGTTGAGAATTTCTCTATGTCTTGTTCAATAAGCTGGATGGCCAGCCTTACTGATGACCTTTATCTTCTGGCTTTGATAGTATTGGTAATCAAAAGGCAATGTGAGCATTCTAAGATGTGCCATTAGAGGGATCCTTAAGAGACCCTGTACCATGGAAGGTCTCTGATTTATTGTTCGCCTAGTCATACTAACGTGTAACACGAATCGTGTTACACGATGAGTCCGAGAATTTCTTTAAGTAAACGGTTCCAGATCCGGGAAGGGACAGTGGTGTGGCAGTCAACCAAAGATGAGTAGTATAAGAGATAGACACACGCACACAAGTATGAGCAAAGAGCGCACATACGTGGATGTACAGAACTGGTAGAAGCATTAGGGACCACTGCGATGCAAATAACTCACTCATCTGCTGGATGGTTTTTCCATCTTAGAGGCCTTCCTTGGTCTAAAGGCGCCCCAAGTTATTAGTAGATGTGCTCGGTCTTATGCTTTGTGGTGACGGTGATTTGATCTAGCCAGCCACAAATATTCTCAGAAGCCCGTGAAGAAAAGACGACAGAGAGTGAAGTGTTCTGCTGAGAAAGGGAATCAAATACAAGTTTAGCTTGGACTACAAAATAGTTCAACCTGTGGTGGCTGCTCAACCAACAAGAAAGGTAAACCACGAAACTAGGTAATGTTAGCTACGTGCCTTGAACTGCGTCATCACTTGATAGTTGGGCATAAAAGATGTCACGAATGCAATTTTGCGCAGGTATCTTTAGTTCAGCACATGCTGAAAATAACACTTCCCGTCCATAGACTGTTACACATATTGGGTGATAGGGAAGGTTTCTTATGCAGTACACATAATAAGAACACAACAAGAGAAGATGAATTTTATGTGGCCTTAATTCAGTCTAGCCCTAGCTTCAGCGTGGACAAAAAAAAGAAACGATGGTTTTCAACCTACGTGGAGATTTATTTTGCTGCTTCCAGATATCAGAACTTCCATCAATAGCTACTGGATAGCAGTATGATCTACCTCCTATTAATAAAGCTTTCATGCATGTTCTTGTAAGTGGTTAAGTGCAACAACCGGTTGGAAGAAGATATTTCTTCACAGATGATTCCCCCTCTTTAATTACTGCGGTCGGTTGGTCCTGGCAGATGCTTAATTATTAACTGGTTTAATTCAGTGCTGCAATGTCACAAACAGCGTTGTGCCTTCTTTCCCTTTCCAGGGTTCAGCTACAAGTCTGGAGCTACAACAATAACTATCACAGTTTTTTACACGTTTTAATTACGCAGCCTAGCAGTCGCACGTTTTGACTGATGGCTTTATCTGTAAAATCCCGTAAATCCTGAAGAAGAGGTATCATATTACAATCAATGTCTCACGGTGAAAGGGCAGGAAGATGCCTTCAATAAGCTAGCCACCGACACCAAATGTCCTCCCATGCATCAGAGCTGCTCATATAGCACACAACGACGAGGCCAGGGCATATAACAGGAGTAGGAATCCTACAGAAGAGTCGGAGAGTACCACAACCAGTACTAAATGACAAAGAAAAAGCACGCTGTCAGAGGCATGCCCTAAAATTTTTTATCTTGAAGCTTCCACTGCTCTAATATGTTGTTTCATTTAAAAGGAAGAAAAGAGGGAGCACAGCAAACCGTGTAAGTAAGCATGGCCATGAAGGAAGAGAGGAGGGGGAAAATTTGGAAGCAAGGCTGCACAAAGGCCTCAAACAACCTTTACGGAAATAAAACTATCTGTGTAAGTTACTATAAGGACGCCACTGCATTGCTACCCTATATCCTACAAAGCACACGCATACGAAGGAAAATGGCACTCATTCCACACATGAAAGTTCCCCTAACAGCCACACTCGTGCAGACTCAACCAAGCTCACGACTCAGCAACCAGGATACGCATCCAACGCAGCAGCAACAGGAGCACGTGTGGCGAGCGAGCACTTTTATTGAGCTACGGGCTAGTACAGTAGAGTGATGCATCCCTTCAGATCCCTAGTGTGTTTTGCCTGCTGAGTGAGCGTGAGAGCACCCTTCAATACTTGCAGATCCCTGGTGTGTTTTGCCTGCTGAATGAGCGTGAGAGCGCCCTTCAATACTTGAAGAGGGACAGGGTGTGTGGTGTGTTATGCCTGCCATATGAGCGCATGCGCACCCTACAAGAATTGCAGATCCCCATTTCCTTTGACGACTCCTCTTCACCACTGACTGGCACACTGCACACTCCCAATACAGCACGCTAGCGACACACACAACCACACACACACAAATTCACCACTGAGTGGCACACTGCACACTCCCAATACAGCACGCTAGCAACACACACACATTCACCACTGAGTGGCACACTGCACACTCCCAATCCGCACGCTAGCGACACACACACATTCACCACTGAATGGCACACTGCACACTCCCAATACAGCACGCTAGTGACACACACAACCACACACACACACACACTCACCACTGAGTGGCACACTGCACACTCCCAATACAGCACGCTAGCGACACACACACAAACATTCACCACTGAATGGCACACTGCACACTCCCAATACAGCACGCTAGCAACACACACACGCATTCACCACTGAGTGGCACACTGCACACTCCCAATACAGCACGCTAGCAACACACACAACCACACACACACATTCACCACTGAGTAGCACACTGCACACTCCCAATACAGCACACTAGCGCCTCTCAACCTTTCCTCCACGTCCCCCTTGTCTTGCCCTGAGCCGGTTTTGTTTTCTAGGTCTCCTTGTCCAAACGCATGCAGTCAGTGTCGCATTCATCTACTGTGTGTAATACTGCTCGCCTGCGCAGCTCAGACACCTGCGAGAATTGCAGTGACATACACAACGGAGAGGCAGTTGGGTGAACACAACGGAGAGGCAATTGCGAGTACACAATGGAGAGGCAGTTGGGTGACGGAGTTAACGTTTTCCTATTTCCCTAGGTACTTCAGACGAGTGCGCAAATGGCAGCACATGCACAGCAAACAAGTTAGCGTGTATGTGTAGAGTTGGCCAGAACCATATATATACGGTGTATATACGGTATTTTTGGCAGGGAAATCATCAAATATACGTTCATATACGGTGTATATATATGGTTCTGGCCAACCCTATATATGTGCACTGTATTCGCCTTTATTGTGAGTAAATGTGTGTGTGTCACTCTTCTCCTACGCAGCTGAAAAGCCTGTGCAAACAGAAGCAATACATAGCAAACTCAGTAAAGCCAGCTATAAGTAAAGCAGCAGCAGCAGCAGCAGCAGCAGCATGCCCTTTCAGTGATGGCCAAAATTGATGTTAGTGGCGGATACCGTAATGGCAGTTTATTGCGATGAACTAAGGGGGTGGCCACTGGTGGGTGCCACTGGTGGGTGTTTGTGATACTGACTGATCGTGGCGGACAAAGGATAGCTGACAGCTGTTGGCAATGGCGAACGATCTGATGTGCAAAGTGTGGTATTTAAGCCAGAACCATACAATTATGTCAGAGGGGGCTAACGGAGGAAATGCCTGAAAATGCGCATGTTTGCATTCAGAAGGCAGCCACTCGCAGCCACTTCATCCGATCGACACCATTTTAGTACCAAAGTGTAGCTGGCATTGAGAGCTACCCGAGTGTCTGCCCAGTTTTATGTGGGTGCGCTTTGCGTGCTGAGGTAGACTGGATTAAGCACACATGGTGCATGTAAACCCTAATGTGGTGATTTCCATGGGAAAATGACTCAAATCCTCATACAACACCAACCACTCAGACGTTTTCTTTCGGTTTTGTTGCAATGATTTTCTTTTCCAAAAAGAAAAAATTCTACACCATTAAAAACATTCCAGGTTGGTGCAGTGGGTGAGTAGGCATGAACAATTCGTGGTAAAAAATGGCCTGCACGCCACAGCAAATTAAGCACATGCCCCCAAATTGGCAAGCTCCAAATTTTACATCTATGGACATTCATATTATGTAAAAATTGGAGCTTGCCAATTTTGGGGCGCATAAGTCAAAGAGCATATAAAAAACTTGCCCGTCTTGGGCCTCAGTTAGCCCCCTCTGCAATTATGTGTACTTATGGCTTATGGTGTGTTTTGGGGCGAGAACTTCAAAACGCATGGTCATGTATGGCATGCACGGGAGGTCCTGATCGACCCTAGTGACGGCCAAACGCTTTTCTTTTGTTGAGCAAGTTATACAACCGCAGCATACACAAAACAGGCCGCACATACCGCATGTTACCGATAACTTACCATACCCAATCCGCCCCCAAAACAAAACGCACGATATCCAACAAACCAGCAACCACTCTTCCTAGAGATATGTATTGTACAGAAGCCGCCCCATTGTGCTTCTGTGTGCTTCAAACAAGTTACACATACCAAACAACCATTGTGGGGGGAAAATCACCGCTCTCTCTCTCTCTCTCTCTCTCTCTCTCTCTCTCTCTCTCTTTAAAATACGTTGGCTACAGGCGGCAATGTCATGATTTCACGCCTCTCACAAATCGAAAGCGTCACCCTACTCTGGACGCCACACCCCTAAACAAACAAACGAGCGAACGAACAAACGAACGAACGAAACCATCACCCTACTCTGGACAGCAAATGAATGTTAATCGAACCGTCACCCTACTCTGGACACCACAATGAACGTCCCTGGCAAGTGGAAAGTTGCAGGTTACCACCCACACGCCTAGTGTCCACACACACACGCACACACACACAAACACACACACAGAGCCCATGATGGCCCTTCCATCACCCACCCATCCCAACTCGTGAAGCCTACACACCTAGCGTCATCACATTCATACGCACACACAGAGCCCATGACAGCTCTCCTATCGCCCACCCATCCCAACTCGTGAAACCTACACACAAAAAGCCAATGTAAGCCCTCCTGCTGCCCACCCTTCTCCTCACCTCCACTTTGTGATGCGCTCCGCCAGGGCTGCAGTCATTTTGGCGCACGTCCCACAGTACCACACGTCACACTGCACGCGCGCACACACACACATGTGTGAGAGAGTCTGAGTGTATGTACCACACGTCACACTGCACGCGCGCACACACACACACATGTGTGAGAGAGTCTGAGTGTATGTACCACACGTCACACTGCACGCGCGCACACACACACACATGTGTGAGAGAGTCTAAGTGTATGTACCACACGTCACACTGCACGCGTAAGCGTATGTACCACACGTCACACTGCACGCGCGCGCACACACACACATGTGTGAGAGAGTCTAAGTGTATGTACCACACGTCACACTGCACGCGTAAGTGTATGTACCACACGTCACACTGCACGCGTGCACACACACACACACATGTGTGAGAGAGTCTAAGTGTAGGTGTGCGCATGTGTGTGTATGTGTGTTTATGCATGCGTATTTATGTCTGTGTTCAAAGTAAGTACGAAGCGCAATGCGCGCAGTGCTGATTCAATGTACTTATATTAGAATGGGTCACCCAAATGCTCGTTGGACTAAAAAGTTGAAGTTCCGTCAAAGCAAGCATGCTTTCAGCAGCGTGTACATGGAAACGCAAGACTGCATGATGAGGCATATGATCTACCGTTGCATGTGCATGAAATATGTACGTGCCCAAGACTGCGTGCACGAAACATGTACGTGCGCAACGTTGCATATGCACAAAATATGTACGTGCGCAACGTTGCATGTGCACGAGACATCTACGTGCGCAACGTTGGATGCGCACGAGGCTGCATGCAAAAACAGTTTTTCTGGGTGCGAAAGGTACAGCAGGGTTGGCCAGAACCTATATAAGGTGTATATAGACGGTAATTTTTGCAGAAAATTCATCAAATATACGGTCATATACGGCGTATATATATACGGTTCTGGCCAACAATATTGTACAGCCTGGAGCATTCTTTAGTTACACCTGCAGGCTGCAATAACTGTACGTACGCATTATTTCATACATGTACAAACAGATTGGTGTTGATTGTACAGCAAGCGTGTTCCCTTGTTTCACCTGCAGGCTGGTATCCACTTACCCATAACAAGCGCGCATTCCCATAACAAGCGCGCGATCCCACCTCAAAAACCGTATATACCGTATGTATGAAGGTATACACCGTATAAAACCCTATTCCGTATATACGGAGAAATTGGTACCCTTCAGATTTATATCATAATGGGCTCATTTTGTAGCTCTCGAAGAGCAGCACACCTATACCCAATTTAGCAAATTGTGCCAAAAAATCAGAGTTTGAAGGGCTAGGCCTGTCCAAAGCCAAAAGACCCCAAAATGGCCATTTCCAGTGCAAAAAAAAGCCCAACTACTGTAATCACCAATAAAACATCGTGATTGATGCAAAGACGTGCATTAAAAGAAAGTGGAAAGCAAAGGGAGTGCTTAATTAAAGGAGATACAAAGAAAAAATCGACCCCAAAGAGCAAAAAGGACTGTTCCTGCTGGGATTCAAACCTGAGTTTGGGGTGTACAATTTGAAATACAGGTGTGCACCGTATATTTATACAGAAATACGGCGTATGTACAAATATGCGGCGTATGTAAGCCGTATGTAAGCCGTATGTAAGCCGTATAATACCTATCAATTTCTGATACGGAAAATACGGTACGTAGATACGCTCCCCCCCCCCTGTATTATACGGCTTATATACCGTACCGTATAATACCTATCAATTTCTGATACGGAAAAACGGTACGTAGATACGCTCCCCTCCCCCGTATTATACGGCTTATATACCGCACCGTATAATAACTATAATTATACTTATATGGTTCTGGCCAACCCTATTTACTTGTAATGATATCACAGACTAGAGTGAGCAAAATCTCTTTGGTACTCAACACAAGCGCGCAATCCCACCTCTGACCTTTTGGCCATACTTGTTTGTGATTACTTTCAGCCTAGAGTGAGCAAAATCTCTCTGGTACTAAACACAAGCATGTGATCCCACCTTTGA
>Ga0307963_1004357_pt1 | contig 11247 bp, 12 predicted proteins | sample OrgLakmetagen594_FD_201829 | JGI IMG/M metagenome (GOLD analysis project Ga0307963, IMG submission 201829) | Saline water microbial communities from Organic Lake, Antarctica - #594 | ecosystem: Environmental > Aquatic > Non-marine Saline and Alkaline > Saline | place: Antarctica: Organic Lake...
AGGTATGGAGGGAAGCTAATTTTTCATGTCCTCGCGCAGTAAACAAGAAAGCAGTGACGTATCACAGGTGGTGTGGGAGTTCTGAGAGTGGTCCTAGAGGTTCTCCTTCTTCTATCCCCTCCTACTTGTACAAGGATTTGGACAAACATGTGCTGAGGAATTTCAGCAGGTTCAGATTGCGTGCACACCATTTGAGAGTGGAGTCTTGCAAATGGCATGGTGGTTCTAGCATTTGTGATAAATGTGAGTGTGGAGAAGTTCAAGATGAGAAGCATGTGTTTTTCTTCTGCAAGTGTGCTGAAGTGTGCGAGCTGCGCATGAGATACAAAGACCTTTTTGAAGGAATGTTTAAGACTCTGCATGCGTTTGCTCCTTCAAGCTCTGAATTTATTCCTTTCTTGGCTTGTCATCACAGTATTACTGATTCTGAGATCAATGCATTCCTGAATCAAGACTCGTACAGACTCCTCAAGTTTGTGTCAGATTTAGTTTCAATTTTCGACACTGGTTGATTTTGTTTCACCAGCCAATTGCCATCAGCCAGAGTCTCGGGCTGTAGGCCATCCTTGTAACCCTTGTAACCCTTGTGAGTTTACAAAACCTGCTCAGCAAGTTGCTAGAAGAACAAAGGAAACCAGCTCTAAAATGTTTCTGGTTGGAAAACTTTGCTGGCTGAAATTACTAGGACCAGCAAGATACAGATTATAGAAACTGCTAGCAGCTGACGCTTTTCACGCTCCGCGCCAAAAGTGCTCAGAAGTTAGGGGCCGTGCAGCGCCAAGAGTGTCCTGCATGTGTGTGTATGTGTGCGTGTATTTGAGTTACATATAAATATGAGGGTACAGAAGCCCCACAAGAAGCCCCTACTGGAGTCAACCCCCCAGCGCGGGGTCCAGGCCCCTCCTCCAGGTATCCGCGCGGGGTGCCTGCGGAGGGGCTGTTTTAAAGAACCCAAGTTTTCTGCGATGCAGGCCTCATGCAAGCCCATTTCCGTCAAACTTCATTGCTGATGGTATTAGAGAAGTGCCGCACTAAGTTTCCAGGGCTCCTGGGTGTGTCTGAAATATGCCTCAGACACCCCCCCTCCGGAACCTGGCTTTTCTCCGGTTAGCCTGGAATCGGCCCTTCAATTTCAGGCTTTGCCCTCCAGGCAAACCCAAAATTCGCTTAGTAAGTGCGGCGCCCACACGGGATGAAGTTCCCTGGTGTGTAGGGGAACTCCCTGCTAGAAGTTAATTTTCGGAAGCTCCTACGATCCCCAGCGCCAAATTTGACACGCGTTTTCCAGGAGGCGCCAAGTGTGATAACTCTTTGCAGATAGGTGTTGATCCCAACATATCTTGTACATTGTAAGAGCTATTAGCTATGTGTAATTGAGTTGGTTCTTGATTACGATCAGCAAACACATCCAAGCACAAAAATCACTCCGTGTCAAGTGGCGCATTTTTCCTCAATCCTTGAAGAATTAAAGACAGGGATGTGTCAAACGACGTATTTGTATAATACGCTGTATTTAACGCATATTTTAGCTTGTGAACAAATCGGGCCGTGTCATACGGATGCAAAATTGGCCGATTTTTGCAGATTTTTGACTTTCTTAGGCAGTTTTCGCCCCAAAAACGACCTTCCAGCGAGCTTCCAATGCTGTTATATAAAACGTTTATAACATGTAATAAACTGGAAAAGAATTGGAAAAGGCAAGGCGATTTTGGGGCGAATCGGGTCCATTTTGGGTCAAAAATCGGCGCTCCCAAAATTGCCTAAAAATACGAACGTATTTTACGCGTATTTCGTATTTAACACGTATTTTACCGTGTTGAACGCCCCAAATGACCGTATGACACATCCCTGATAAAAGTTGAAGGAAACTACACAGACGCGAAACACTACTCCCCACATCAATCAATTGGAAAGCAAGTAAACTGTTAGCAACACAGGTTCTCTTTGGGTGCTTGCTGAGAGAGGGTTACGGATTTCTCTTTGGGCTAGAGTTAGGCTTGTTTGGAGTGAAAGCACATCAGTCGTGATCGGCGAGAACAATTCTGCTTAATTTCTATTTCATTCCCTTCCAAATTAGTTCGATCGTACCAGAATAGGGGGGCGTGGCGGAGCAGGGTCCTTCCAGTTTGGCCTGTCCTGCAGAGGGCCATAGGTCCTACAAAACGTCCAAGCAAAGTACCAGGCGTGTGTGGTGGGGTTACGAGGCTATTTATGAGGTTGTATAAGGCCATGACACGATGTAGCATTGGTATGTACAAGGAAGTCTGACACCTTTCCCATGGCAGGCGAGTTGTCTTATTGGCTGTTTAAGCATAAACGGCAATCGAACCTGAACGCTTGCTGACTCAGCTCTAAAATCCCTGACTCAGGCACAAACATAAACAAAGAGACACAGCAGTTCAGTAGGGTCTGCACGGTGCAGCTGACGCACAATGGTAAAAAAAAAGACACGTTTCTCCACGACAGCAAAGAAATTGAACAGAGCGGTCGTGGTTAAGGGGAGGAGCATCAAATAGTGGGTCGCGACACCTGTGCAATAAGTGCCTGCAGCTGCGCACTTAAGGTGTATGAGGTATGTAAGTTTGTAAGTCTGCGTGCGTGTGTGAGTGTGTGTGTGTTTGTATGTGCGTGTGTTTGTATGTGTGTGTGTGTGCAGTTTTTGACGTGGTGCACGCAGGAGTAAGAATGACAGGGGTAGCCTGCAAATCAAGGTAAAAATTAAAAGCAAGCACAAGATTAGTAGGTGGTGCTGTGGAGGAGCAGGCTCTCCTTGTACGCCAGTAAGTATGTGTGTGTACGTGTATGTACGCGTGTGAGAGGACTTGTGCACATGCTAGCAAGATCAAGTGCAAATAAAGGGAACAAGTGTATCAGCGGGTGAGTCTTGCCCTGGTTGCAGGCAAACATTTCATTTTTCCACTTTCATCTATGGGGGCAAGAAAGGCGATTGTCAACACCGTCACTGCAGCTTGCGCAAGCTTTCAAGCTGCAGGGGTACAGCAGAGTAGTTGCCACTATCACAATTGTAAGAACCTCACCTTCTCCCACACCTGTGTACGCCGTTTAAAACTGCGTTGGAGCTGAACAAGCTTAAACGGCAGCTTTGCTTACGCACACCACTTTGGCTCCCCTTACGCTCTTACTCAGCCTGCTTCTCGCATACGCCCTGCCTAATGCAGTGCATGTCACCTCAAAAACCTTGCTCTCCGGTTTGCCCCATCCCAATTACTCCTTGCCAAACCGGAGCGTTTTGCCATCAAACAACCATGCCTCCGCAACTTCCCCCTCTCCCTGTATGACACGCGCTTGTTGGTGCTCATTGCAACAGATTCTTGATCACATCAGCCTGAGCTCGCAGCTACATAAGGCACGACGACCGACCTTGTATCTCCTGCACGTATTCCCTTTCCCAAACAACCCTCACCTCTACCACTTCCCCCGCCAATCCCCACGCACAAACACGCATGTAACACACACAAGCACACACAGACGTGCACACACACACAATCACCGTGCGCCACGATAACACATTATACAGCAGCAGCTCACTGAGAGCTTATTGCACGCACGCTTCACACTTGTTCCCATGCAGTATTATGCCTGAGAAACGGAGCAAAGAAAACACCCTGACAAAATCAGCACAGCGGCAGCCTGACAGAGGCCAAGAGCACAGCAGCAGCCTGACAGAGGCCAAGAGCACAGCCTGACCTCCCTGTAACATAACCCGAAGACGTTGCTCACCTGGTGGTGCTCATAGCTGCAGGGATCCGCTCTCCCATGACGTCCGCCATCGCTGCCACGCCCGCGAATGCGAGCGGCCAGGCGAACGGCTGGGGCATGGGCCTCAAAAATCCAAAGGCAAAGCCAGCAGCCGCCCCCCCCAGCATGCCGTTCACCATGTCGTGCTTGTGGCGATAGTTCTCTGCGTACGCCTCAGTCGCGCAGAACACAGCTCCTAAGGTGGTGCCCAGGGCGGTCTTACGACCCACTGTGCCAAACAGTTTGGTAGCTTGGTGCAGCGTCCGTCGCGTCTCGCTTGCAGGCATTCTCTGTGTGTGAATGTGTGTAAATGTGTGTGTGTGTGTGCATGTGTGTGTGCATTTGTGTGTGTGCATTTGTGTGTATCTATCATGCCTGTTTTTTTGCTGCTTGGTAGGGCGGATTTGACGCATTAGCTAAAGGCATTATATCTGTTCCACAAATGCTCATCTGAGCGACAAACCCTGAAACACTTTCCTTTTCCCTTCTACTCGAACATCAGCCATTCAACTCCTGGGAAATCTGTTTGATTTTGCGATGACTAATACTCTGCATAATGTGCAAGCTTTTGGATGAGGGTACTGAAGTGTTAGCGCAAAAATGTTTTATGTATGCGTAAGTGTGCATGTGCATGTGCGCGTGTGTGTGTGTGCGTGTGTATGTGTGTGCATGTTGTATTAAGTTCCAGATGAATCACTCAAGACAGCTTGGAAGGGCTGGAGCAATCAATGCACTCAGTTTTGTGGAGTGTATGCATGAGCAAAGCAACGCGTGTGAGCCCCGGCATCGTTGCGCACACAAACACACATGCGTGCATGCACACAAGCATTTACAAACGCACACACACACAAATACACACAAAACGCACGCACACACATACACGTACACATGCAGTGCATGCGCACACACACATACACACACACGCACACACGCGCGCACACACACACACACGCACACACACAAACACACACACAAACACACACACACACACACACAACACACACATCATGCGCTATTATGCGCACCGCAAACTGGTAGTACGCCTCTTGAAGGCCTGCTGCAACTCCCGCAAGACCAATGAAGGGCGCGTTGTGGAGGGTGTAGGCGATGACATCATGCTTGTCAGTCATCTGCAATTGCCCCGCATGCATAATGGAGCGCGTGTTTGAACATGTTCACGTGTACGCAGCAAGTTTCAGCGAGGAACAGGAAGAAAGGCCAAGTCAATTGAATAAAAAAGCACACCTGACTAGAAAGGGGAGGCAGGGAATGGTGGTCCACTGTGTGGCCCTGCTTAGGAGGGAAAGATACACATGTTGAATCATTGCAAGCCTCAGCAGTTATCTTTTGCAGGTCGTGCCTCTACCTACCTCTTGAGCAGGAGTGGTTAAGAGGACCCCCCTTCCATAGCCATTTGTTGTCGGAACAGAGTTGATCGCGGTGCTGAATGTCATGATTTGCAATGGAGCTGAAGCCCCACTATTTCTATGTATTTATTTAGATTTTAATTTCGGCTTCTTTCGTTACATTGTGTAAAAGTTAGCTACCGGTATAGCCACAGACGACATTTTTCCTGTAAACAGCATCGTACGTGTCAGATAATACCTTACCATTCCTGCTAAAATAACTCCCGACCCAGAGGACGAGGGGGCAGGCAAATTCGTGGTTCACCGCGCTATTTCATTCTTTGAAGAATTTATTGGCCTGTGCTTGCAAAGTAATAGAAAGATGTCAAATTAAGCACAGACGATAATATCTAATATTCTTCCTTTGCTGAGTGTACTCCCTGCCTCTGATCGTCTAACTGACCAGGCAGGCGGCAGGCCAACGGTCCTTGACATAACATTGCAACGACCAAAGAATCCTGGCCACACTAGCTCCTGCTCCATAGACAGGATATCGCCGACAGTTAGGAAAGAAATTCAAGCATTCGTCTGAAAGATCGAGGTACAGCCGAAGCTCTTAGAAAGCAAAAACCACATTGGCAGTAAAATCACTCCCTACACATTAATAAAGGGAAAGGCAATTCCTTGGTACTTCCACATACAATGGGGAAGGGTTTCAGGCCTAGCCTATTGCAATCCCTAATCATGACAGTTATGAGTTATGAGCAGTACTGGAAAGGGCGTGCCTCCTTATCTGCTAGAATCTACAAAGAATTTTAACCATTATTTCATCTAAACAAACCATGCCTCACCTTGCATACATCATAAGCTATAAACCATATCAATCCGCCTAGACCTCATGAAAGTTTGTGTGCTTCAATATCCCCGCTCCACTGCATACTGTTCCTTTTCGTACTCATCCCGCACCCAAAATTTCAGAAATATTTTGTTATTCCTGCACTTTCCTGCACCCAACAACATATATACTTTTTGCACTTTCCTGCACCCAACAACATACATATTTTTTGCCCTTACCGCTGTTATCCCGTAGGGCTTTTAGCCTGTTCAATACCAATTAGCTTTAATGTAAGAGAACACCACAATAGGGTAAGGATGCAAGTCGTAGCTTGGCGCTCTCTGTTCCACTGCCCTACGCCTTTGCTGCCCTTCCCCCTCCCAACACCTGCTTCTGCTTCTTCTAGCAAGTATCACTGATGCTGGCGCTTTCCTCGCTTTTTTCTCTTCTGCTGCTGCAGCTGGGTGCCTTGCACGTGCTGATGGTGCAGCGTGGGTGCAGGCAGTTTTGGTGCGTGACCTAGTTTGCCGCACCAGCTGCCCCACCTGCTCATCTGTTAGCTGCTGGGCTGCTCTAATCTGCTCTGCTTGCGCAAGCATTGCAGCTTAATCCTCCAAAACTCCTACACCCTCCTGCTTCTACCTGCCACACAGCCTCCCCCTGGTATTAGGCTATAATCTGCGGGCTCAGTTCTTTCCACTTTTGCTTGCAGCACCTTGGCTCGGTCGGTTGCCAGCTGCTGCTCCTTTTGCTGCTGAAGTGCTGCTTTCCGCTTGGCTGTCGCTGCAGTTTTGAAAAAGCTACGTGCTTCTCGCTGAAAAATCCCCTTTGGAGCAACCGGTGCTGCTGCTGCTGGGGCGGGGAGGAGGTTGGGGGGACTCTCGTCACTCATGCCAAAAAACTTAGTTTACACTAATCCCGCACAACCCCGCAGGGTGAAAAAAGATATATATGAAAGCTTTACGCAGTCACCCCACAGGGCAAAAAAAGTTATTAATGTAGCAAGGGCAGCAACACTTCCCCCCTAAAAAATAAAGACAGACACACCTCGTACAGACAAGGATGCACCTTTTTTAGCTTAAGATCACAATTAGCAGTGTCCCCCAATGACGATGATGGCAGCAACAAGAAGAATTCCGGCAAGAAGAGCCAGAATTGCGGGGTGAAGCTTATCAGGTGGGGTGCCAGGCAGGCGAGCAGGGAGGGGTTGAGATGCAGGGTAAACCCAATCTAGGGCGTTCCAGACTGCATACGTAACAACCACTGCTAGGAACATGTCCACGCTATAATGCTGCTTGTCGATGACGTCACGGACTGAGGTGTGTGCCAACGCCATCCAAAGGAATGTCGACACCCACCTGTGAGGGCAAAAGTTAGGCTTAAGACCTCCCACATAGCCTGGTTTTGCTTGCATGTGATCATTCAGGAAATGGAGGGCAGGAATATGTATTAGCGAGAGAGACCTTACCAGGCTCCTGCACAATCCATCATATCATGCAGGTGTGCTAGAGTAATCCACAAAAGCATATACACTAGCAGGTTTACAGCGCTGAGCGGATAACTACAAAGCTCTGTAGGAACAGGAGGCTGTAAGTATCACAACTTTTTGGCGCCACGTGTCAAATGAAATACAAATTACACATTTGAAATTCTGACGTCGAGAGCTATTGATTGGTATAAATGAGTTGGTTCTGAGGGGGTCGTAGGGGGGGGGGGGTGTCCAGGGGTGTTCGGGGAGTTTTGGGGGGGTACTCCAGAATTGTACTGGGCCATTTTCACAAAATATATTTTTAAATTCCTCAGCTAAACCTATTTGATTGGTACCCTTGTCGGGTGTTTTGATTAAAGGGGGGGTCTGGGTCTGGCTACAGAAACGCATGGAATGCCCCCAAATAGGCCGTGGGGATGTGTTCAGACAAATTGCCAGCAATTGATTCCAAACTTGCAATCCTTGTATTGCAAAAGTTGCATGAATGAAGTAAAAAAGTGCTTTGGCAAAGGTTTTGGCTGGATTTGTGTACTAAACATGTCGTCAGTCCAAGAGCGTGCGCATATCAGTTTTTGCCCTATAGCTCGTCAGGTATTACATTATTTGGCAAGAGAATTGTGCATGCAGATAGCTGCTTAAATCCTGAGCAGATTGACACCCTTTTCATTAGTGTTGGGGGTCAGCAAGGGGGGTTTGGGGGGGCGGGGGGGGGGGGCATTTTGGGCCGGAGGCCCAAAATTTACACGTGACTGTCATGATTTTTTTAACAGCCTCCTGGCAGGAACAACAAAATTATTAATTTTTAATCAACGCACAAATGAACATCACTGTCGCTCAAAATCACACACAACAAAGTAATCTCAGACATTTAGACCCCCACACATTGCAAATAGCTGGACACAGAGAAGTGGGTACCTGCGTAACATTACCCCCCTTGTGCAAATATAGCTTAAAACTTTTGCTACAATTTTTACAACATTTTACCCAATCCCACCCCATATTCACATGTTACTTAGAGTACTACCTGATTCTCCCCATTTTCACCCCCAAAAGTAGCAAATACTTCCAAAGTAAAAGTGGAAATAATAATTGTGAATTAATTCACCGCCACCATCGAAAAGCTTTGATAAGCGTTGATTAAAAAAGTCATGTATGTAACTCAGAAGCAAGCAGGACAATTATGCACTGCAACCTGGCCTGACTACTTAATGCAAGCAAGCACGTCCTGAGACTCATCACGTGATATTGCCACCTACCGATACTGGGGGTAGTACGTCTGAAATGCTAAGGGTGCTAGAGTCCAAAACGCGCCATGCCCACTGATTATAAGGTCGTTGCATCCTCCAAAGCCTCTGCAATCAAAATGCAGGAAAATAATATTGAAATGATATTGAAGCAAGGTAATTGGCAGCTCGGAAAAACTAGTGAGATCAAGCATGGAGATTTGATGATGGCCCACATATTGCTTGAAACCAATCACCTGCCAAAGGGCAATTCCAAAGCAGCTAGACACACCTCATCTCTGTGTACCCCACTTTCACAATTTCCCATAAAGTAGACGGAAGGCGTGGGAAACGTCGCATATAGCAGCCAGGCTTGGGGCTTGGTAGGATCGTACACATGAAGGCTCCCACTCGAATCACCCGGCTGAAGCAGACGGTCAGCACAATGCGTGCAAACAGGCCAAACCCTGAGAACGGTATCTGTGGGGGGGGGCAAGAAACAGAACAAAGGGACTCATGTGTTCGCTCACTTTCTGTGAAAAGGTACTTGAGGCCCCAATAGTGTATCAATTGCCTACGTAGCAAAAGAGCTGATGTGTGCATGCATGTCTTAACAGGTGGGAGCTGTATAATGCAATGACTGGGAGACAATCATCAAGACTGTGTGCACTTGCAAGCTAGTGAGTGTTGAAATGGATGTGAGAACAATTGCTGGGGGAGAAGGCCACACAAGCTGAGATCATGCGTCGCTATTCAAAGCGGGCACGCACAAGCGCAGAGGAAACGAGCAGGGTAGGTGACAACTTAGGGTTTCTATTCACGTGCATGAGCCATGTATTCCCAGAGGAATATGATTTAGCGCACGTAGATGCCATCAGCAGATGGGTCCTAACATAAAAGCATGTTGCTTAAGTTCTGCGCCACCCAGTTGGTGCAGCCACCCGCATGCATTCACATGAATGGTCTGTATGGTCTACAAGAAGGGCTGGCCAGAGCCGTACACATGAACCATGTCATCATACATGTCGACAGGAGGTACGGTCAGGCACAGTGTATAGCCACAGCTCTATCCGTAGATAGCCCCATAAATAGGGTTGGCCAGGACAGTGTACGCACACCGAATATGAACGTACGTATGTATGGTCCTGGCCAACCCTACCCGTATACGATATATGCTTCACAAATATACAATTCGATACACTTTCTTGCATGCCCCACTTACCTGTTCCCAGAGAACAGAGAACGCCAGGGCCAGGAGGGCCCCTAGATAGTGTATGATGTTAGCCCATCGCACATGGATTGCCCAATGCACCAACGGACTGTGCTTGCCCAGCATGTTAAAACCCATCTCCACGTTATCCTGAAATGCATTAGTAATCAAACACAACAGAACAAGTGCTTCAGGATGGTGCTGTGCACAGGGACCTGAGCCTTATGTGCAAACACGCAAGCCTGGACGCAACCATTTTTGACAAATATTTGCAACGAAGGAGAGGGCAAGGCTTTACAAGCAGGCAACAATACCGATGTTTCCTTCTGTCTATGGATGACCATTACAGTATTCAAATAATGGCACAGTGTACGTGAAATTATGTGGAAGGATTCCCAGGCTGTGGTCAAGCACTGATCTGGCCGACTAATTTTTCTTAACACCTCTAACTCCTACCGCCTTCCCTCGTCATATATACCTGAAGGGGTACCATGTGCTCGTACTTGTGTATGTCGGTTGCGGAGCAAAACCTGCGTGACGACACAAGCTCAGCAACTGTTTTGCCCTTCTGGCAGGCCTTAAACATGTCACGCATATACAACACACTTCAGCGTCTGAGCGCCACAAGCGTTGCAATAGAGGTCAACCACACATGCACATACATTAAGGTTCTATTATTGCGTCCCCCTGTTTCAGTGCATGTGTGCAGAAGTGCACATTTCACTTTTCCTAGGGCAGCCGGTTAATACCACTCACCACACCATGCCATTCTCCCAGATCAGCTCCACCAGCATGGCGCAGAAGCAGGCTAGGAAGCGCAATATGTATTGACTCTCGTCGTTCCATCTTGGAAAACTCACAAGCTTGTAGCTCAAACCTCCGATACCTGAATAAAAAGATTACAAGGAGCACGGTAGTGTAGTGTAGTAGCTTAAGCATGACGCGAGTTTGGCGCCCATGGCGCGATCATACTTAGTATAAGCCATCAACGTGTGTCATCTTATGTCCCTCCCATACCTGCTGCAAGCAAAGTTTTTGCCAACCAGGAGGGAAGCCGCCAAGAAAAGCAGCCTGCAGAAAAAATGGCCAGGACGACAAAGCCAAGCTGCGGCTTGAAGCGACTGGCATGGCAAGATCTCCAGCGCAGTTTGCTATAATCATCCTCTATCTTCATAGTCCCAGCTTTAAGCTCATATTTGTTCAAGCTGTGAGTGACAAAAATTTACCAAACAGTGTTCAAATAAAAACGTTTGCATGCGTTTGTGTGTCTGTGCGGGTGTATGGGTCATGTGTGTGTGTGTTTATATGTGTGTATGTGTGTGTGTGTTTGTGTGAGTGTGTATGTGTGTGTGTGTTTGTGTGTGTGTGTGTGTGTGTGTGTGTGT
>Ga0307963_1004360_pt1 | contig 11244 bp, 16 predicted proteins | sample OrgLakmetagen594_FD_201829 | JGI IMG/M metagenome (GOLD analysis project Ga0307963, IMG submission 201829) | Saline water microbial communities from Organic Lake, Antarctica - #594 | ecosystem: Environmental > Aquatic > Non-marine Saline and Alkaline > Saline | place: Antarctica: Organic Lake...
CCCCCCCATTTGTCTGCGAGCAATACTTCCCCTACAAAAACCTTCTTGCTACTGACCCTTCAACCCAACGCTGCCTGAAAACCAAGGTCATTCACTCCATCTGCGCCCCCCATGCCGACCTTGCCCATCCCTAACCTGCCTCTCATTCTGTAGGTATGGCACTCTGCCTCATTCCGTAGGTATGGCACTCAGCCTCAGCGCCTCGCCTCAAAATCTCCTCTCATCTACTACTTACACCAACTGCACCCCCCAATCCATCATCGCCCACCCCTGATGTACCTCATCCCTATTGGCGTGGCACTTGATTTCAGCAACCATCTCAACAGCCCTCATCTGCTATTTACCTCATCTGCACCCCCCATGCCATCGTCGTCGTCATCCCCCTCATCTGCCTCCAGCATGCTGTCAAACCACTCTGCAAACTGCCGGTTGTCATCAAACACCTGACAGCCAAGAGCAACACACAGTGGGTATTTGGTGTAATGAGATGCAGCGTCTCGATAAAACTCTGGGAGATGTCGTCGAACGACTGCCATGCACAAAGAATGTGTGAAATGAGAGGATGCACCAAACCAATAAGATGTTGTGTCAAACCACTCTGCAAATGCCCAAACCCCATAAAAGGTTTTTTTTTTGTCCTAGAGGGGAGACCAATGTCTTTCGCTTCAAGCATTTCGTGGTCCATATTGTTACGCACTTGAATCATGCATCGCCTCAGGCAGCAGCACGGTCCAAATGTTATAAATTAATGATAAATGTTATATATTGATAAATTTACGTACTTTTGTCATGCATCTCCTCAGAAGCAGCACTTTCCTTGACAATTACATAAAGACCCACACACACAGGCAGCAGAAGGTCGAGCAAATTCTGCAGCTCATAAAAGTTTGATCCAAGTCGACACCCAACAAATGCAGCAAAGACACACACTCACACTCACACACACATACACATACACACACAAACACACACACACACACATCAGGCAGCAGTAGGTAGAGCAGGTTTTGCAGCTCACAAAAAGACTAAATCTACTGACCCAGCAAATGCAGGAAAGACGTAAACACACACACACACCTCGGGCAGCAGCAGGTTGAGTAGGTTCCACAGCTCACGCAGCTCATTCTGCAGTGGGGTGCCTGTCAGCAGCAGGCGACGTGCTGCCTGGAAACGATCCAAGTCCTTGGACAGCTTACTCTGTCGCTCTTTGAGACGCTGCAGCAGGGAAAAAACAGACAGCGTGTGGAGTCTGTGCCGTGGATGAACTTACGAACACGAGATGGGAGCAGTAGAGAGACGAAAGACAGCGTGTGGAGTCTGTGCCGTGGATACACTTGTGAACACGAGATGGGAGCAGTAGAGAGACAACAGACAGCGTGTGGAGTCTGTGCCGTGGATACACTTGCAAACACGAGATGGGGGCAGTAGGGAGACAACAGACAGCGTGTGGAGTCTGTGCCGTGGATGCACTTGCAAACACGAGATGGGGGCAGTAGGGAGACATCAGACAGCGTGTGGAGCCTGTGCCGTGGATACACTTGCAAACACAAGATGGGGGCAGTAGGGAGACAACAGACAGCGTGTGGAGCCTGTGCCGTGGATACACTTGCAAACACAAGATGGGAGCAGTAGAGAGACAACAGATAGCGTGTGGAGTCTGTGCCGTGGAAACACTTGCAAACACGAGATGGGGGCAGTAGGGAGACAACAGACAGCGTGTGGAGTCTGTGCCGTGGATACACTTGCAAACACAAGATGGGAGCAGTAGAGAGACAACAGACAGCGTGTGGAGTCTGTGCCGTGGATACACTTGCAAACACGAGATGGGGGCAGTAGGGAGACGACAGACAGCGTGTGGAGTCTGTGCTGTGGATACACTTGTGAACACGAAATGGGGGCGGCAGTGAGACAACAGACAGCGTGTGGAGTAGTCTGTGCCGTGGGTGCAGGATGCGCTTGCAAACACGAGATGGGGGCAGTAGGGAGACGACAGACAGCGTGTGGAGTCTGTGCCATGTATACACTTGCAAACACGAGATGGGGGCAGCAGGAAGTCTTGGCACAGTTGCAAGCTGACACTCATCTGCGCCAGGAGCTCATGCGGACAACATGTGGCTGCGTGTGTCGTCTTTGCATGTGCAGTTTATTTAATTTTTCTTTGCATGTGCAGCTAACACCTGTGTTTTCTTTGCATGTGCAGTTTATTTATTTTTTCTTTGCATGTGCAGTTTACACCTGCGTTTCCTTTGCATGTGCAGTTTTCACGTGTATTTTCTTTGCATGTGCAGTTTATTTATTTTTTCTTTGCATGTGCAGTGTACACGTGTGTTTTCTTTGCTTTCTTTACATGTGCATTTTTCACGTGTGTAGTCTTTGCATGTGCAGTTTATTATTTTTTCTTTGCATGTGCAGTTTACACGTGTTTTCTTTGCATGTGCAGTTTTCACGTGTGTAGTCTTTGCATGTGCAGTTTATTTATTTTTTCTTTGCATGTGCAGCTTACACCTGTGTTTTCTTTGCATGTGCAATTTTCACGTGTGTTTTCTTTGCATGTGCAGTGCATGTGCAGTTTTCACGTGTGTATACTTTGCATGTGCAGCTTACACCTATGTTTTCTTTGCATGTGCGTTTTTCACTTGTATTGTCTTTGTATGTGCAGTCTACTATGTGTAGTATATGTATGTATTGGCAAAGACTGTGGGATTCGATACACGCTTTTCACGTGTGTTGTCTTTGCATGTGCAGTCTACACGTGTGCAGTATTTGTATGTATTGGCAAAGACTGTGGGATTTGTTGCACGTTTTTCACGTGTCGTCTTTGCATGTGCAGTCTACACGTGTGTAGTATTTGTATGTATTGGCAAAGACTGCGGGATTTTATGCATGTTTTTTCCCCAACTGAGCGAGCATAGGTGCCCAAGCCGATGTGCTGTCCAGAAAACTGCTTACATTTAAAAAGATGATGGTGCGGCTGTGTCTTACAAAAACACACGTTCTACGTGCGCACAAACTGGCAGGCAAGACAAGCAATGTGTGTGTACAAGTGTGTGCGTTCTTTCATTTTTCTGTCGTTAGTAGTGACGTCTTGCACTCTGAACAATTGACGACAAGCATGCAAGAAACGGTTAGGTGTGTGTGTGCGTGTGCGTGTGCGTGTGTGTGTGTGTGTGTCTGTGTGTGTGTCTGTGTGTATTGGCTTGACTACCCACCTGTGCCTCGTCAATGATGATATACTTCCATTCCAGTCTGCAGAGCTTGGCGCGATCGCGCATGATATACTCATACGTGGTCACCAGCACGTTAAATTGCTGCGGCTGGACCTGCGTTATTAACAAATTGAGGTAGAACGACTCTGCGAACGACTTTGCAAACATCTCTGCAAAATACCTGTTGTTGTCGAACAGCTGCCAGTGGCGTTCAGTAAGAAGCGTGTAATAAGACGCTTTGCGAGGTACTCTGCAAAACATATAACATTTTGCATACTATCACACACTACAAGTCTATTGGAACAGGAAACAAAGCAACATTTCTTTGTCTACTTGTTTGCGTTCATTGCAGCTACAGGGTGCGACGCAATGTACGATTTGTGTGTGTGTGTGTGTGTGTGTGTGTGTGTGTGTGTGTGTGAGAGAGAGAGAGAGAGAGAGAGAGAGTGTGTGTGTGTGTTTGTGTGTGTGTGTGAGTGTGTGAGTGTGTGTGTGTGTGTGTGTGCGTGTGTGTGTGAGTGTGTGTGTGAGAGTGTGTGTGTATGTGTGTGTGTGAGTGTGTGAGTGTGTGTGCGTGTATGAGTGTGTGTGTGTGTATGTGTGAGTGTGTGTGTGTGTGTGTGTGTGTGTGTGTGTACGATTCGTGTGGTACGAAGCGGACATTTGGTTTTGGCCTATGTTTACAAAGACACACACACACACTCAAATAACACAGAAATCAAGCACAGACCTTGAAAGTGCACCTTTTAATTGTGCACGATGTACGCATCATTCCATACATCAGTTCATATCTCACCTCCTGAGTGTACTTGCGGGCACGCTCATCCTTCTGCCCCACGTAGTATACACACCTGCAGCAGCAGAAGCGATGCAGCAAACATGCAAACAAACATGTGTGAACGCCAAGCACTAGCAAAATGCTTGCACCCTTTGGGCACGCTTATTTTCCTGTCCCACATAGCACAATCACCAGCAACATTGATGCAACAGACATGCAAATAAAGATGTGTGTACGCCGAGTACGAGCAAGGCATCTGCACGTGTGTGCACACTCTTTTTATTTCCCCACATAGCATACACGCTCGCAGCAAACCATACACGTCTAATCGAGTAAGCAGGAAGGGTTTAAGCAAGTGCATATTAGATGAAACAAAGCCGCAGAATGTACATCAAAGTATGACGTGGCTGCAATGAAGCCGCAAAATGTACATCAAAGTGTAATGTGGCCGAAACGAAGCCGCAGAGCGTAAAGCAAAGTGTAATGTGGCCGGAACAAAGACACAAATATACAGCAAAGTATGACGTGGCCGAAACGAAGCCGCAGAATGTACAGCAAAGTGTAATGTGGCCGAAACGAAGACACAAAACGTACAGCAAAAATATGACGTGGCTGCAATGAAGCCGCAATATGTACTGCAAAGCTTGATGTGAAGGTACAGCAAAGCTTATTGTGGCCGAAACGAAGCCACGAATGTACAGCAAAGTATGACGTGGCTGCAACAAAGCAACAAAATGTACAGCAAAGCATGACGTGGCGATCTTATTTACCAAGCATGAACCGCAGGCTCTTGCATAAGCACCTGGCTCTGCTGAGGCTCACATAACAGCAGCAGAAGGTAGCAAGTGCTCAAGAAAGCAAGCAGCTGTGGCATACTTGACACACACAGGCATCCATTCAGGCACACATGCACACACACACACACACACACACACACACACACACACACACACCACCACAACCACAACCACAACCACTACGCCAGCAGCAGCAGCAGCAGCAGCAGCAGCAGCGGGAAAATAACTAGCACCACAGCAAAGCAGCAAAGGCACAAACAAAACACACACACACAGACTGACTGACACACATTATATACATGCACATACATCATTCACATGATGCATGACATGATGCACCACATGATGCACGACATGATGCACCACATGATGCACGACATGATTGTATGATTAATACAAATGTAGCGCTCACTTCACGGCTGGCAGCCAAGTCTGATGATGTATAATTAATCTGATCTGATGATGTATGATTAATCTGATCTGATGATGTATGATTAATACAAATGTAGCGCTACGGCTAGCAGCCAAGTCTGATGATGTATGATTAATCTGATCTGATGATGTATGGTTAATACAAATTTAGCACTCACTTCACGGCTGGCAGCCAAGTCTGAAGCTCTGACTTCCAGTTCACCATGACAGCGTTGGGCACGATGATGAGATGGGGCCCAAAGTTGTTCTTGTGCTCCATGAGGTAAGCGATCAGTGCCATGACCTGCATGATGATGTGCAATTGTTTGTGTGTGTGTGTGTGTATGTGTGCGTGCATGCGTGCGTGCGTGCGTATGTATGTGTGTGTTCCTGTACTTGTTAATGTGTGTATATGTGTGCATGGTTAAGTGGGGAGGAGAGGTTGGCACATTTGCGTTTTTGTGATATGATGCATGTGCACAGAGGTATACACGTGTCGGCAAATGTTGGCTTGTGCTTGTGTGTGCGTGCGTGTACGTTAAGTGTATTCGCGTTCTGTGCATGTCTGCACTGTATGTTTGTGCAGGAATGTGTGTGCTGTGTCTCGTGCCGTCTGCGCTTTTGTTGTTGCGTGAATGTGCATGCTGTGTATTGTGCATGTCTGCGCTGTGTGTTTGTTTGTGTATGCGTGCTGTTTTTGTGCATGTCTGCACTGTGTTTTTTGTGTATGCGTGCTGTGTTTTGTGCATGTCTGCGCTGTGTGTCTGTACGTGTATGTGTGTGCTGTGCTTTGTGCATGCCTGCGCTGTGTGTTTTTGCGTGTACGTGTGCGTGCATGCAAAAGTGAATGTCTGCAGGAGATTATGGACAGAGGAGGGGTGCACATTTTTTTGTATGCAAGGATTAAGTGTGCAGGCTGCATATAATGAGCTGCAGATGAGTCATTAGTAGAGTTGGCCAGCACCATATATATACGGGGTATACGGTATTTTTGGCAGGGAAATCACCAAATATACGGTCATATACGGTATATATATACGGTTCTGGCCAACCCTAGTCATTAGGCAACACTGATTTGTCTCTCCTCCAGGAAAAAAGCCGCGGCAGGTTCAGAAGATGTAGGCGTGACTATAATGCTCCTTAGCCCTTTCCCTTGATTTTTTAGTGCCTTTTTGGTTTGGTTTCAGGCTTTTTCCAAGCTTCCGCTCAGATGCCCCCCAGAGGCATATATAGCGATGTAACTTTGCCTACCTTACCTTTAAATGCTCCTCAAGACTACAGGCATTTGCATCGCATTTCTTTCTTCAAGCAGGTCATGTGATGGAGTCAGCGGCACTACATACCTGAACTGTCTTAGGCATTTGCATCTCATTTATTTCTTCAAGCAGGTCATGCAAAGTCAGCGGCACTACATACCTGAACTGTCTTCCTGAGAATGTCAGCAGCCACACACGCACATGCCAACAGCCACACGCACATGCCAACAGCCACACACGCACATGCCAACAGCCACACACACACACATGCCAACAGCCACACACGCACATGCCAACAGCCACACACGCACATGCCAACAGCCACACACGCACATGCCAACAGCCGCACACGCACATACCTGAACTGTCTTCCTGTGGTTGTCAACAGCCACACACGCACATGCGAGCAGGGTTGCACACACACACATACACGTGAGCAAATGGAGAGAGCACAAGCAGGATGACACACACACGCACACACACATAGCACGCACGTGCATTCAAGCAAATGCCAGTGGGGCAAAGCGCGCACGCACACACACACACACACACACACACACACACACACACACACACACACACACACACACACACACACACACACACACACACACACACACACACACACACATAAGCAACAAGGAAAAAACGAGGTAATTGGATAATACTTTGGTGTGGTGCATTGAGTGGCTGCCATTGAGTATTTAAAACACAGGGACGCACAAAAGGGTTTGCCAGTGCCCTGCCGTTGAAAATAATTATGCAGCATGCAGTGTGCCGTTGAAAATATTTATGCAGCATGCAGTGTGCCGTTGAAAATAATTATGCAGCATGCAGTGTGCCGTTGAAAATAATTATGCAGCATGCAGTGTGCTCTTGAAAACAAGTATGCAGCATGCAGTGTGCCGTTGAAAACAATTATGCAGCATGCAGTGTATGGACGCAAGGTCTTGCACCCACTAGCATTTAAAAGTATCTTAACCTTTAAAGGCAAGGGGGGTGGCGTGCTTGCACAAAATGTTCTTAGTAACCGCTAAAAGATGACGTTCGGGTTGTGAAAACAATTGTGGTTGAAGCACACATTTACAACGACATTCTGGGTGATGGAAAACACATTTCGTCAACAAAGTCACGTTTTAATCCTTAAACGTACAAGCTACATCTGCAGAGGTACAGACTATACTATAGATGCACATACCCCGGGCCCCAAGAATTATTAAGATTTTATGTTCCTGGCTAAATTTCTGAAGTGATCGTAAACAAACGGTAACACAACAAGAGAGGTGCGCTTGTTTTACTACCGACCTATTTTTGACATGTATTATTTAACCTACTCTTGACGCACGTTCAATTACTCGATTGATTTCTGTTGCACGCAATGATTATTATTGCATGCAATGAATTTAGTCGCACATACAATTGATCAGCACCGCTTTCCTGCGGGGCGAGACATCACCCACCCTAGGCCCATCTCATCTGCCAGGATACCGTTCAGGTGGTTGTTGTAAAGAGACACCATCCACTTAAGTCCAACCATCTGCACACAGGAGAGGGTAAGTGTGTGTGTGTGCGTGCGTGTGTGTGTGTGTGTGTGTGTGTGTGTGTGCGTGTGTGTGTGCGTGTGTGTGTGTGTGTATGTGTGTGTGTGTGTGTGTGTGTGTGTGTGCGCGCGTGTTGTGTGAGTGGGTGACCAGCACGGTGGACTCTTAAAGGTAATATCTGTTACTCCCTCAGAGTGGCCCCATGTGTGTGTGTGTGTGTGTGCATGTGTGTTGTGTATATGACATGCACAGTGAACCCTTTAAGGCAGTACCTGGTACTCTCTCAGAGTGGCCCCAGGAGGCGGTGTGAGATACAGAGGCTGCTCGATGACTTGCTCCTGCACTGAGTGCGCAAGCTCATAGTACCTGCACCGTCAATAGGAGCAGTGGGTGAGAGGCTGAGAAGACTAAGCTGATAATGATGACTTGCTCCTGCACAGCGTGTGTGGGTGTGGGTCTGCAGGGTCTGCACTGTCAAAGGGGGCAGCAGGCTGCCACACAGCTCACCGTGTCTGGGCATCTCCGTGCATGTTCTTGGAGCGCTTGATGAGCTCACTCTCCTGCCGAAACTCCAAGGCTGCACGCTCACCCGCTGCACGAATCTCCTCGTCAGTAGCACCTCCTGCACGCGTGCACGTGTGTGTGTGTGTGTGTTTGTGTGTGTGTGTGTGTGTGTGTGTGTGTGTGTGTGTGTGCGCGTGTGTGTATATGTGTGTATGTGTGTGCGTGTGTGCACGCGCGCGTGTGTGTGTGTGTATGTGTGTGCACGCGTGTGTGTGCGTGTGTGTGTTTGCATGTGTATACCAATACAGAGGAAGTGAACTGAAGCACGACTATGCAAAATTGTTTTGACATACACAGATAAGACACACATGGCCTCGTGTCCTTTCGCCTCCACTGTAACTTTCGTATATAAGGGTGCCTTAGTTCAGCTTTGTTTCATTACACTACCTTTTCCATCATTACGCTACAACAATTTTAGGTACTTTGCGCATTTTGGAGCGTGAAGCTCCAACAAGCCAAGAGTCCCTGTGCTGGAACACAAACTATATGGACGAAAACCCATTTGACGCTCCACCAAAAGTTAGAGCAAAGTAGTTGGCCAAAGTAGCTCACCGACAAGAGTATCTGCAGTACTTGCAAGTTACAAATTACGTTAGGTTAACCAGAACCGTATATCTGCACCGTATATGACCGTATGTATGGTGATTTCCCTGCTAACAATCTAACAATGCCGGGTGTACACTGTATATACCTATAAATCTATGGTTCTGGCCAACCCTATAAATACGTACGTGTTCACTGACCTTCGTAATCACTGACTGTGCGGCGCTGAACGTGCACGTTTCTTCCTAGCATGTCGAGAGCACTGAGCTAGAGCGATTTCCTGCATGGAATCTGCTGTAGCCATATCACCCTTGCCTACCTCGAATGTCTTCCTGCATGGTGGTGCGGACCCTTGCCTACCTCTAATGGCTTCCTGCATGGAGCAGCCATATTTCAACTAGCCTACTAGCCTACCTCTAATGGCTTCCTGCATGGAGCAGCCATACCACACTTGCCTACCTCAAATGGCTTCCTGCATGGTGGTGCGAACCCTTGCCTACCTCTAAAACACCCTTGCCTACCTCTAATGGCTTCTTGCATGGAGCAGCCATATCACACTTGCCTACCTCTAATGGCTTCCTGCATGGTGGTGCGAACCCTTGCCTACCTCTAATGGCTTCCTGGCTTCTAATGGCTTCTAATGGCTTCTATTGGCTTCTCATGGCTTCCTGGCTTCCTGGCTTCCTTAGCCATAACACCCTTGCCTACCTCTAATGGCATATGCACCCTTGCCTACCTCTAATGGCTTCCTGCATGGTGGTGCGGACCTTGTCCTCTGCTTCCTGGGCTGTCTTGACCTGAAAACCACATATAGAAAAAGCACATATAGAAAACCCACATATATAGGGTTGGCCAGAACCGTATATATACACCGTATATGACCGTATATATGGTAAATTCCCTGCCAAAAATACTGTATACACACAGTATATATATGGTTTTGGCCAACCCTACACATATAGAAGAAGCACAGTGTAAACATAAGGTCTGTGCTACCATAATGGTGTAATGCGGCAATGTGGACAAATAATCCAGCTAAAATAAAAGGTACAGCACGGTGTGAACTATACAAACGATTTTGCATGGATGGGTGGCGGCCGTGTCCCTTGCTGGTGTGATCCTCAGCGTGCAAGTTACAGTGTTTTTCTTTCTTGCCCCTCTGGGATGAGGCGGCCTTCATGCAGTTGTGCGTACATGTAGGGTTGGCCAGAACCATATACATACGATTTATGTACGGCATCATTTGCAGGGAAATCACCAAATATGTAGTCATATACGGTGTATATATACGGTTCTGGCCAACCCTACGTATATGATTGTGCGTGGTTTGTGACACGTGCACATGTGCAACATGTCAACGCTCATCTGCCCTTATGCAAGCAAAGTAGATCCCTCCGCCAAAGCTCGCGCCGGGTTATTGTTACTGACGTGCTGGTGGAACCATTATCGCATAAATGACCCACTCAAGCAGCTATTAATGACCGACCGACCGACCGACTCAAAGCAGTTATTATTGACCTACCAACCAACCTGACCGACTGACTCAAAGCAGCTATTAATGACCGACCGACCGACTCAAAGCAGCCATTAATGACCGACAGACCGACTCAAAGCAGCTATTAATGGCCGACCGACCGACCTGACCGACCCACTTAAAGCAGCTATTAATGGCCGACCGACCCACTCAACGCAGCTATTAATGGCCGACCGACCCACTCAAAGCAGCTATTAATGACCGACCGACCGACCTGACCAAGCGACTCAAAGCAGCTACTAATGACCGACCGACCGACTCAAAGCAGCTATTAATGACCGAGCGACCGACCTGACCGACCGACTCAAAGCAGCTATCAATGACCGACCAACGGACGCAAAGCAGCTATTAATGACCGACCGACCGACTCAAAGCAGCTACTAATGACCGACCGACCGACCGACTCAAAACAGCTATTAATGGCCGATTGACCGACCTGACCAACTGACGCAAAGCAGCTATTAATGACCGAGCGACCGACCTGACCGACCGACTCAAAGCAGCTACTAATGGCCGACCGACCGACCGACTCAAAGCAGCTATTAATGACCGACCGACCGACTCAAAGCAGCCATTAATGACCGACAGACCGATTCAAAGCAGCCATTAATGAC
>Ga0307963_1004362_pt1 | contig 11242 bp, 11 predicted proteins | sample OrgLakmetagen594_FD_201829 | JGI IMG/M metagenome (GOLD analysis project Ga0307963, IMG submission 201829) | Saline water microbial communities from Organic Lake, Antarctica - #594 | ecosystem: Environmental > Aquatic > Non-marine Saline and Alkaline > Saline | place: Antarctica: Organic Lake...
CAGTACACAGTACACAGTACACAGTACACAGTACACAGTACACAGTACACAGTACACAGTACACAGTACACAGTACACAGTACACAGTACACAGTACACAGCACACAGCACACAGCACACAGCACACAGTACACAGTACACAGTACACAGTACACAGTACACAGTACACACTACTTACACCGTACACACTACACACTATTTACACACTACTTACACGGCTTACACTACACATTACACACCTGCAGGGTTACTTGCGCTTACACTACACACTACACACTACACACTACACACTACACACTACACACTGCACACTACACACTACACACTACTTACACGGCTTACACTACACACTACACACTACACACTACACACTACACGCTACACGCTACACAGTACACACTACTTACACCGTACACACTACACACTACACACTACACACTACACACTACACACTACACACTACACACTAATTACAACGTACACACTTCACACTACTTACACACTACTTACACACTACTTACACACTACTTACACACTACTTACACGGCTTACACTACACACTACACACCTTCAGGGTTACTTGCGCTGCTGGCCAGCTTCTTGCCACAGCTCTTGCATTGTGATCCCAAAGCTTGTTCAAAGGAGCAGTAGCCTGTGTGTGCATGCATGCATGTACATGTAAGTACTCGTGTGTCTATGTGTGTGTGTGTGTGTGTGTGTGCGTGTGTGTGCGTGCGTGCATGTACATGTATGCATATTTGTGTGTCTATTTGTGTGCGTGTATATGTGCCTGCGTGCGTGCCTACTTGTGTGCCTATGCGTGTGTGTATGCTTGTTTGCTTCATACACATATGCATGTAATTCATGGAAAAAAGATTTAGCCCAAGTGTATGGCAGCATTTGCATTAAGTGTGTAAGTGTGTACGGTAGGAGGCGTCAAAGAAAAAATGAGATTGAACAAAGACACTGCCGTGGGTTACTCAAAGACCTCAAGAGACAGCCAAGGTCACCAGCCTGCAATGCCTGACAAGAGGGTTCAGCAATAACACTGTTGTTTCTCACGTTTCTCAAAGTGATTGCATACATTTGACAGGCATAACGAGAATTAACAAAACGTACCGCACACCATGCGCGTGGCCCAACGAGGGCCATGTCCATCAGTGCTGAGTTCCTCATGGCACAGATCGCAGGGGAAACGCATGCCTGCTCAAAAGGGGAGAGGTACAGATCGTGGCATAATACATTAATAACGCAAAAAGCAGGGCTGTGATCGCCATTTCTGAGCTCCTCATGGCACAGATCGCAGGGGAAACGCATGCCTGTCAAAAGGGGGGAAGGTACAGATCGTGGCATGAAACATTAATAACGCAAGAAGCAGGGCTGTGCTTGTCAGTGCTGAGTTCCTCATGGCTCAGATCACAGGGGAGCCATGTGTCTGTTCAAAAGGGAGAAGACACAGATTGTGGCATAAAACATTCAAATCGCGAGAAGCAGGGCTGTGCTTGTCCGTGCTGAGTTCCTCATGGCTCAGATCGCAGGGGAGCCACATGTGTGTTCAAAATGGGGGGAGGTACAGATTGTGGCATAAAACAATAAAATCGCAAGAAGCAGGGCTGTGCTCGCCAGTGCTGAGCTCCTCATGGCAGAGATCGCAGGGGAAACGCATGCCTGCTCAAAAGGGGGAAAGGTACAGATTGTGGCATAAAACATTAAAATCGCAAGAAGCAGGGCTGTGCTTGTCCGTGCTGAGTTCCTCATGGCTCAGATCGCAGGGGAGCCATGTGTCTGTTCAAAAGGGAGAAGGCACAGATCGTGGCATAAAACATTAAAATCGCAAGAAGCAGGGCTGTGCTTGTCAGTGCTGAGTTCCTCATGGCTCAGATCGCAAGGGAGGCATGTGTCTGTTCAAAAGGGAGAGGGCACAGATCGTGGCATAAAACATTAAAATCGCGAGAAGCAGGGCTGTGCTTGTCCGTGCTGAGTTCCTCTTGGCTCAGATCGCAGGGGAGCCATGTGTCTGTTCAAAAGGGAGAAGACACAGATCGTGGCATAAAACATTAAGATTGCAAGAAGCAGGGCTGTGCTTGTTAGTGCTGAGTTCCTCATGGCTCAGATCGCAGGGGAAATGCATGCCTGCTCAAAAGGGGGGAAGGTACAAATCGTGGCATAAAACATTAAAATCGCAAGAAGCAGGGCTGTGCTTGTCAGTGCTGAGTTCCTCATGGCTCAGATCGCAGGGGAGCCACGTGTCTGTTCAAAAGGGGGGGAGGTACAGATCGTGGCATAAAACACAGGCAGCAGGGCTGTGATCGCTAGTGCTGAATTCCTCATGGTCAGATTGCAAGGCAGCAGGGCAGTCACGTGCCTGTTAAGAAGGGGAAAAGTAACAAACAGATAGACACCAATTACTGGCTACTGGTGATATTGTGGGTAATGCCTCACAATGTTCAATACAAAAATAATAAAGAAAATGCGTGCCTTGCAAAGCTAGGACTTTGAACACAATTAGTTTTGGCTGGAGCCTGCCGGTCTTGAGTCTGAATCCCTGCAAAGTGCACAATTTTTGCTTCTCACCCAGAACTGTTCACTGTCACAAACATGGGCAATCCAAGAAATTGCAAACCCTCTCATGGATGAAGGTGTCTACAGAAAAAGCAGAGCACACAGATAGCTCGCAATTGCAAAACCTCGTTAAGAATAAATGAATCATTTTGCTGGCCTCGCAAAGCCCAAAAATTCCGCAAATAAATTATGCTAGTTATATGGGCATCTCGCAATGAGTAGGAGTGCGCATTGCTTAGTAGCCCTACGGTACATATATCCAAGAATCATGGCCATGGATACGTAACTTTTACAATTATATATACACAATTTAGATCGACACTGAATTAAATTGAAATTTTGATGAGAAGTGCAATTATTACCAATTATTACCAATTATTGCCAATTTGCTGCAGTGAACGGAAAGGCAATCCAGATGCATTGCGGTTAAGGAGACCAAAGCTCTGCCACGAAAGGCCAGGAGGTCTAACGCCTTTTACAGCTATTTGCAGGTTAATAGGGTAATGCACAGTGGCTCCTTTTCCTGAGTTTATGTGGGCAGTGGTTTTCGCTGCCTGCATGGTTATTATTAGTCCACAACCATAGACACAACAAGCATAGACACAATAAGGCACACGAGCATAGACACAAGCATAGGCACAAAACAAAGTGTGATGCTTAACTCACCGCAGCAAGACAAACACAGCCATCTGCGTGGCTGTTTGTAATGCACAGACACAACATAAAACAAAGTGTGATGCTTAACTCACCACAGCAAGGGAAGCGCAGCCATCTACGTGGCTATTTGTAATGCACAGATACAACATGAAACAAAGTGTGATGCTAAGCTCACCGCAGCAAGACAAACGCAGCCATCTACGTGGTTATTTGTAATGCACAGGCACAGCATAAAACAGTGTGCTAAAGTCACCGCAGCAAGGGAAGCGCAGCCACCTGTGTGGTTATTTGTAATGCACAGACACAACATAAAACAAAATGTGATGCTAAACTCACCGCAGCAAGGGAAGCGCAGCCATCTGTGTGAGTGGTGGTAGTGCTTGCACGTGCCAAGGCCGGGCAGGGGTTGGCCCAGCTGCATGCATGGAATACAGAAGATGGTCAGTGCGTACGTTTTACCAGCTGGATACATGGAATACAGAAGATGGTCAGTGCATATGTCCAACCAGCTGGATACATGGAATACAGAAGATGGTCAGTGCATATGTCCAACCAGCTGCTACAGTTATTTGTTCAACAAGTACATTGTAGACAGTGTATCTGTTCAACCATCTGGATACATGGAATACAGAAGGTGGTCAGTGTATATGTATAACCAGCTGCTACTGTTCATCTGTTCAACCAGTACATCTGTAGACAGCGTATCTGTTCAACCATCTGGATACATGGAATACAGAAGGTGGTTAGTGCATCTGTTCAACCAGAGTAGAGAAGGAGAGGGCTAGAGGCAACAGTGTGAACAGGTGCTATTTATTAGCAGACAGCAACTGAGACAGATCCAGTCCCAGACACTTCATACACAGACAATAGTGACACTATCACAAGCGCCTGTGCCTGTGGCAGTGTCCGATCTACCGTGCAATCTAAGAGTGCCTGTGGCAGTGTGTGATCTAAGAGTGCCTGTGGCAGTGTCTGATCTACCGTGCAATCTAAGAGTGTCTGATCTACCGTGCAATCTAAGAGTGCCTGTGGCAGTGTATGATTTAAGAGTGCCTGTGGTAGTGTCTGATCTAAGAGTCCTGTGGCAGTGTCTGATCTACCGTGCAAGTCTCAGGCACAAGAGCCGCCAATAGCAGGGAGCCATACAACAAAAACCAAATGCAATTCACAATCATCATGGATGCCTGGCAGTGTCTGGTCAAACCGTGCAGAACAGAGAGGGGGCAGAGAGGATGCTGGCATAAGTGTGCAGCAGTTTTTGTAGTGCAGTTTTGGTAATGCAGTTCTGGTTATGCAGTTTTGGTATTGCAGTTTTGATAATGCACTTCTGGCATTGCAGTTTTGGTATGCCATTCTGACAATGCTTGCCTGCGAATTGCCTTTGCATAGCGAATGCACCCAGTGAATATATTACCTGAACAGATTTACAACAGCAGGTCTACAGCTGCAATGAAACTTGCAGCTTCAGACCTGATTGCAGAGTGGTGGGCAGGAATGAGCAGATCAATGGAAAACAGAAAAAACACGCAGGCAGTGAAAATAATTTGCCACGTCAATTATGTGTGTGAAGACCAACATACCATAGCGAATCCACGTACAGACTCACCCCTTCCCATTAACATACAATCCCAAGCAGACTCAGGTACACACACACACACACACACACACACACACACATACACACATACCTGCAGGACTCCATTAATTATGTCTGGTGCGCCCCTGAGCCCTGTTTTACTGAGCACTTAAAGATGCAACACACGCATACACATACAACACACACAACACACACATGCGAGCACACAACACACACCTGCAGGACTCCATTAAATGCGGCCAGTGCGCCCCTGAGCCCTCCCTTCTTTGCAGCTGCCATTGCTGCACGATTACTGGATGCTGCGGCTGCAAACGTCAGGTAGATAACGGCAGCGTCAGCTAGTGAAAACCACGGATGTAAGCTTCATACTTGTACACATTCTCTTTGGGGCTTTGCACCTTTTGCGTGCCATCACTGTTTGCGTGTTATCACTGTTTGCATGTCATCACTGTTTGCATGTCATCACTGTTTACGTGTCATCACTGTTTGCGTGCCATCACAGTTTGCGTGCCATCACTGTTTGCGTGCCATCACTGCTTACATGTTATCATTGTTTGCGTGTCATCACTATTTGCGTGTCATCACTGTTTGCGTGCCATCACAGTTTGCGTGCCATCACAGTTTACGTGTCATCACTGTTTGCGTGTCATCACTGTTTGCACGTCATCACTGTTTGCGTGCCATCACAGTTTGCGTGCCATCACAGTTTACGTGTCATCACTGTTTGCGTGTCATCACTGTTTGCGTGCCATCACAGTTTGCGTGCCATCAATGTTTGCGTGCCATCACTGTTTGCATGTCATCACTGTTTGCGTGCCATCACTGTTTGCGCAGCACAGGAGTGTGTGGCGCCTGCGTAAGCCACACACACACACACACATACACACACACAACTACAATAAAGCATAAATGTTCCTAAGGGGTGGCCATAACCGTATATGTCCACCGTATGTGTCCACCGTATATGTCCACCGTATATGTGCACCGTATATGACCGTATGTGAGGTGCTTTCCCTGTGCTCAAAATACCGTACGTACATAATATATCGTATATAAGTATATAATTTTACATGTATGGTTATGGCCCTCCCTACAAATGCACAAGCTACTGACGACCTGGATTCCACTTTTATGTACTAACGGCTGCGCAGTCTTTGCATACACTCACAAGTATTTGCGTACACAAGCACACACAAACAAGCAAAGGTTATTCCAGTACTTGCACTTGAGTACACCTGTACTTGCACCTAGATTTCCAGGTACACCCGCTCTAAGTACACCCTCTCTAAGTACACTTGTAGCCCTCTCTAAGAACACCCATACTCGCACCGAAGTACACCCGTACAACCGTACACCCGTACACCCATACTTGCACCTTTATCTCTCAGTAGACCCCTCTCTAAGTACACCCTCTCTAAGTACACTCATACACGCACATATAAACACCTGCTGCCTACTCTAATAACACTCATACTACATTCATACAAACACCTGCAGTACATTCATACTACATACGTACAAACACCTGTAGTACACTCATACTCGCACATACAAACACTTGCTGCCTACTCCAAGTACACTCATACTACATACATACAAACACCTGCAGTACACTTATACTACATACATACAAACACCTGTAGTACACTCATACTCGCACATACAAACACCTGCTGCCTACTCTAATTACACTCATACTACATACATACAAACACCTGCAGTATACTCATACTACATACATACAAACACCTGTAGTACACTCAAACTTGCACATACAAACACCTGCTGCCTACTCTACGTACACCATACTCACACATACAAACACCTGTTGTACACTCATACTACATACATATAAACACCTGCTGCCTACTCTAAGTACACTCATACTCACACATATAAACACCTGTAGCTGTAGTACACGCAAACTAAATACAAACACCTGTAGTACACTCATACTACATACATACAAACACCTGCTGCTACTCTAAGTACACTCATACTCGCACATATAAACACCTGCCTAGGCACTTCTCTATGACTACATATAAACTCATGCGTAATAGAGATATACACTCAAACTTATATAAGCACTTCTCTATATAGGCACTTCATATACATATAAACACCTGCCTAGGCACTTCTGCCTTGCTGCTGACTTACGGGTAATAATCCAGACACCACTGAACAAGGCACAATTAACACACACGCAGCTGCAACTACAAGCACACACTAGCACGTAACACACACGCAGCTGCAACTACAAGAACACACAAGCACGTAACACACACAATTACACACACACACACCTGCTGCCGTTGCCTGTACCAATATGCCTTGCTGCTGACTCATGGGTAAAAAATGAGACACCAATGAATCAAGCATGGCTTAACACGCACGCAGCACAGCTCTAAATACAATCACAAACATAAACATAAACACACACGTACACAATACACAAGCACATAACATACACACCTGCTGCCTTTGCTTGCGCACAAAGGACACCATTAATTTAAGCAGGGCTAACACGCACGCAGCACAGCTGAATGTATGTACAAATACAAATACAAACACACACAAGCACATGACGCACACACCAGCTGCCTTTGCTTGCGCACTGCTTCCTGGCTGCTAACTTTTAGGCACAAACCACACAGCTGAAACACGTGAACAATTAAAACACACACTACACGCAAGCACATAACACACACACACCTGCTGCCTTTGCTTGCGCACTGCTTCCTTGCTGCTGATTTGTGGGCACAAACGACACAGCTGAAATGTGCAGAAGCAAACGCTGGTGGCAGCTGCTGCAGGTTCGCTCGTGGGGCAGGCCCACCTGCATTGAAGGAAGGAGCATGTGGCAAAGATATGTGTGTGTGCGTGTGTGTGCGTGTGTGTGTGTATGTGAGTGTGTGTGTATGTGTGTGTGTATGTGTGTGTGTGTGTGTGTTGTGTACAAGAATAAAGCCAAAGGCAGATGCCGCAGATATGCCCATGGGGCAGGCCTGCCTCGCTGAAAGCATGAGTGCGTGCATGTGTGTGTGTGTGTGTGTGTGTGTGTGTGTGTGTGTGCCAGCATGCAAATGCTTGAAGTACTTGCACGTGTATGTGAGCATGTTGGCATGTGAGCAATCTAGGGCCAAGCTGGCAGCTGCTGCGTGTTTGAGTGTGCACTTGTGGGGCAGGTGGGTTAGGGTTAGGTTCTGTTGCCCATGGGTGCATCTGTGATCTATGTACTTTTGCCAAGTGAGTAGGTAATGACTGTTTTACTATGTCCGCTTAAAAATCATCATGGGCTTACCTATAGAGGAGCAACTTGAGGCTTTGCACAAAACTGCAGCAGCAGCTGATGCACTGCACACAACTTTAATCAAAGGAACCCTCAGGGTAACAACAAAGCCCTTTTTTCCTCCTAAGGCCTATCATGGCACTGCAGCAGCTGCACCATTTCCTATTTAAAAAAGAAGCCTTACTTTTGCATAGCCTTGCCCACCTGCACACTCCGCAAGCTCATCACGGCACTGTAGCAGCTACACCATTTCCTATTTACAAAAGAAGTCTTACTTTTGCGTAGCCTTGCCCACCTGTACACTCCGCAAGCTCATCACGGCACTGCAGCAGCTGCACCATATTCTATTTAAAAAAGAAGCCTTACTTTTGCGTAGCCTTGCCCATCTGCACACTCTGCAAGCTCATCACGACACTGCAGCAGCTGCACCACCTATTTAAAAAAGAAGCCTTACTTTTGCGTAGCCTTGCCCACCTGCACACTCCGCAAGCTCATCACGGCTTGTAGCAGCTGCACCATTTCCTATTTACAAAAGAAGTCTTACTTTTGCATAGCCTTGCCCACCTGCACACTCCGCAAGCTCATCACGGCACTGCAGCAGCTGCACCACCTATTTAAAAAAGAAGCCTTACTTTTGCGTCGCCTTGCCCACCTGCACACTCCGCAAGCTCATCACGGCACTGCAGCAGCTGCACCATTTCCTATTTACAAAAAAAGCCTCACTTTTGCGTAGCCTTGCCCACCTGCACACTCCGCAAGCTCATCACGGCACTGCAGCAGCAGCACCATTTCCTATTCACAAAAGAAGTCTTACTTTTGCGTAGCCTTGCCCACCTGCACACTCCGCAAGCTCATCACGGCACTGCAGCAGCTGCACCATTTCCTATTTACAAAAGAAGTCTTACTTTTGCATAGCCTTGCCAACCTGCACACTCCGCAAGCTCATCACGGCACTGCAGCAGCAGCACCATTTTCTATTTACAAAAAAAGCCTCACTTTTGCGTGGCCTTGCCCACCTGCACACTCCGCAAGCTCATCACGGCACTGCAGCAGCAGCACCGTTTCCTATTTACAAAAGAATTCCTACTTTTGCGTAGCCTTGCCCACCTGCACACTCCGCAAGCTCATCACGGCACTGCAGCAGCTGCACTGTGCGGCCAGGAGGGAGGGCAGCAGGTCCAGTGGGGCACAATTGGTGGGCTTGAGCACAAGCAGCACCTGTGCACGTGCAGCAGCAGTAGGGGTTATGTACGCATGGTTGGGCATGGTAGGCTTCAGCATCAAGGTCCAGTGGGGCACAGTTGGTGGGCTTGAGTACAAGCAGCACCTGTGCGCGTGCAGCAGCAGTAGGGGTTATGTACGCATGGTTAAGCGTTGTAGGCTTCAGCATAAGGTCAAGTGGGGCACAGTTGGTGGGCTTAAGCACAAGCAGCACCTGTGCGCGTGCAGCAGCAGCAGGGGTTACATACGCATGGTTGGGCATGGTAGGCTTCAGCATTAAGGTCCAGTGGGGCACAGTTGGTGGGCTTGAGCACAAGCAGCACCTGTGTGCGTGCAGCAGCAGTAGGGGTTATGTACGCATGGTTGGGCATGGTAGGCTTCAGCATAAGGTCCAGTGGGGCACAGTTGGTGGGCTTGAACGCAAGCAGCACCTGCGCGCGTGCAGCAGCAGTAGGGGTTATGGGACATTGGTGATGTACCATTGGTTATGTATAGGGTTGGCCAGAACTGTGCATATATACACCGTATATGACCGTATATTTGGTGATTCCCCTGCCAAAAATACCGCATATAAACCGTATTTATATGGTTCTGGACAACCCTAGTTATGTAGCAGTGGTTGCACAATGTAAGGGCTAATGTGTAGGGTTGGCCAGAACCATAAATATACAGTGTATATACGGTATTTCAAACAGGGAAATTACCAAATGCACGGTCATATACGGTGTATATATACACGGTTCTGGCCAAAACTACTAAGGTGGCAGCATCATTTTGTGCTTGGTGGTTGAGCATGAGCAGCGCCAGTGTGCGAGCAGCAGCAGTACAGCAACAGTGGTAACTGCTAGGGTTGGCCAGAACCGTATATATACACACCGTATATGACCGTATATATGGTGATTTCCCTGCCAAGAATACCATATACACACCGTATATATATATATATATATATATATGGTTCTGGCCAACCCTGGTAATTTCACGTAAGGGGCACAGCAACATCACCATTTTTTAGGGTTGGCCAGAACCTATGTTATATTCATGTATGTATATACGGTGTATATACGGTACTTTTATCATGAAAACCACCAAATATACGGCCATATACAATATATATATAAACAGTGTACATACACTGGCTGTACCTGTCCCTAATCATTTTGTGTTGGGTGCCTTGTGGCATTTGAGGCAATGTTGGGCTTCTGTCTGACCTACCACCACCAGCGACCCACTCACGTTGTTTAGGACGTGCACAGACTTGACGTGCACGGAAGCCTGCCGCACGGCAGGACAATAAACTAAAGTTGGCCAGAACCATATATATACGGTGTATATACGGTATTTTTGGCAGGGAAATCACCAAATATACGGCCATATACAGTATATATACGGCTCTGGCCAACCCTACAATAAACTGCAAAGTGTAGTTTCTGTGTGCTGTGTGCTGGCTTAGATGTTGTTTGACATGCACACTTTTGTGGGGACAACCAACCACCGCCGACCCACTCACATTGTTCGTGTCGTGCACAAATTTGGTGCGCATTGAAGCATGCCACGCGATGCGGCAGGCCGGGCACTCTGAAGATGCTTGGTAGGGTGCGCCATCAGCCACAGCATCAGAGGAAAGAGAGAGCACGCCGGGCGTCGAGCAACGACCACAGCGCACCTGTAGCAGCAAAAAAAGGTCAGTATTCTCGTTTGGAATTTTAATATTTGGTGGCATGCATGCATGCGCTAAATAAGAATTATCCAAGGGTCGAGCAATGACCACAGCGCACCTGTAGCAGCAAAAAAAGGTCAGTATTCTCGTTTGGAATTTAAATGTTTGGGGGCATGCATGCATGCACTAAATGAGGATGAGCCAAGGGTCGAGCAACGACCACAGCGCACCTGTAGCAGCAAAAAACGGTCAG
>Ga0307963_1004365_pt1 | contig 11233 bp, 5 predicted proteins | sample OrgLakmetagen594_FD_201829 | JGI IMG/M metagenome (GOLD analysis project Ga0307963, IMG submission 201829) | Saline water microbial communities from Organic Lake, Antarctica - #594 | ecosystem: Environmental > Aquatic > Non-marine Saline and Alkaline > Saline | place: Antarctica: Organic Lake...
CGTGTTCTTGCCTTCCCTCTAGACAAGACCAGCTTCTGCATTGATGTCCCTGTTTGAATGCAAACACAATCCACGCATCTGGCGCTCGTGCCTTGTAAATGCAGACACAAATCACATCAAACACTCTTACACTGTTACGCCATATATGCCGTGTTCTTGCCTTCCCTCTAGACAAGACCAGCTTCTGCATTGATGTCCCTGTTTGAATGCAAACACAATCCACGCATCTTGCGCTCGTGCCTTGTAAATGCAGATACGAATCACATTATACACTCTTGCGCCCATGCCACGGTGGCCAAGGGCAGGGACCGGCTCACGGACGAGCAGGTGTGAGCTTTATAAGGCAAAGCTGTTGAAATGTCAATAGTGATGTTGATGTTTGACCAAGCAACCCGTGCAGGTGGAACCTTCTAAAGCCCTCAAACAACTTTAAAGTTCTTCCAGACCTTTAATGTTCCTACGAGCAATTGTTGTGACTCTGAGTGATGAGTAAGGGCACAATGTTAACGCTTCTGTTTGGAGGAAGAAATGCTCATGTAGGTCAGTCTGTGTAGGTAAAGCATTTGTTTGCATCAGCACCTTGCTTTGCTTGCCTGATTGCGTACATCATAATGCCATGAAAGGAAATCAAATTTATTTGGACAAGCAAACCGACCAAGCCCCTCTCCTCTTCTGCACAGGTCTTTGCACGCATGGAGGCCTACTTGGAGGGCCTCCTTGAGGCAACCCAGGTGAGCAACAGCAACTGAGCCGAGCAGTACTTGCCTTGGATAGGCCCGGCAGGATGAACATTTCCAGCAAAGTAAAAGTCGCAGACACTATTTTCACTCTACGCTCTGCTGCTGCAGAGTTATTTTTCTCTGAGTTTTAGGGGACAAGAAAATTCACTTACAATTATGCATAACGCATGTTTCCATTTTTAAAGTTTTTAAGTACCTATGTGCAATTGCAGTGTAAGATATCTACGCGAGCTAACTGTGCTGGTTTGAGCTTGGTTTACAGACTTGAGCCTTTGATTAAATAATGGTTTTGGATGCAACTCGCACCCAATTCAATGCATCATGTTTTGGGGCACCAGTCCAATCTTTGACTGGAAATTGATTGCAAACTGACGTTTTCTTGTTTAAATGAACGCAGCCCAAGAAAATGGTATTTTGTGCGGTCGATGGAGTTGCCCCCAGCGCAAAAATGGCGCAGCAGCGCACTCGCCGTTTCTTATCAGCGTATGTCGCAGAGGTCACCGATGATATAGGCAAGTGAGAGGAGGGTTGTTTATGTAGCTGTGACGAGTTTTCTTGGTTGACATACGCCGTATGGGGTTACAGGTGAGTGAAAGAGGAGGGGGTTGTGCAGTTGCAGCACTGGTGTAGGTGGGAGGAGCACTGGTGTGTATAGGTGGTGTGCATAGGTGGGAGGAGCGCTGGTATAGGTGGGAGAAGCAGCAGTGGTGTAGGTGGGAGGATCAGCACTGGTGTAGGTGGGAGGAGTGCTTGCTTGTTGTTTCTGGTTGTTTCCGGGGTACGCCACGGAAATCCATCCCTCACCTCTCTATTTAACGGCAAATAAATGCAAAAACTTACATCCAGAGAACTATCTATCCCATGGCAGGACCTCATTTTAAATGTTCTAGGGGATGTAATATTGTAAAAGAATGAGGTCTGACAAGTTGGGAGGCCATTGGAGTAGGGGGTGTGAAGTCACACACTTATAGGCCTGCTTGGAAGTGGGTGGGGTCTGTGCAATTGTTTTCCGGAAATACATATAGAACATGGCAGGATCTAATTCTAAAAACTCTGGGGGATGTGTTTTTTGTTAAAGAATGAGGTATGACAAGTCGGGAGGCCATAGGAGTAGGGGTTGTGAAAGTCGCACATGTACAGGCCTGCTTCAAGGGGAGGGTGGGGGGGGCCGCAAATTCTTGGTCATACGCTTGTAAGTGCACGCTGCTGTGCGGGTGCTTGCAAGATCAAGTATAAGCGTACGACGGGTATGAATTAAAAGTTCACTTAATCTGAGTAATACCTGTCCTCTGGTCCTTTTAAAATCATTCATTCTCCCGACATCTTCTTTATTTTTCATCTTTCTCTGGCATGTTTCTGCCTTGCAATTTTATTTGTGGTCACTTTTTTGGCTACCTTGTTCATTGCATCCACGGAATAGTCACCGACGGACATGACAAAACATGTGCATGCGAGCCATGTATAACCCCTGTATGTGCACATTTGGGCCACTCAACAGATGCAGCGCATTGTAACAAACACACCTCGGTCTACAAAACTGCACAGAGCAAGAGGTCAGGCGGGAAATGCTGTCTGAGGCAGGTGGTCAGATTGAAATCCCCTTCATCAGCCGCTTTGACTCCAACCAGATCACTCCGGTACGTGCATGTGCATAACCTAAAATTCAGTTTGGTGTTTACTGACTCCAACCAGATCACTCCGGTACGTGCATGTGCATGATTTTATTTTCAGTTTGGTGTTCACATCTGGTTAATCAGATCACTCCGGTACGTGCATGTGCATGATCTTGTGTTCAATTTGGTGTTCACATGTGGTTACTCAAATCACTCCGGTACGTGCATGTGCATGATCTTAAGTTCAGTTTGGTGTTCACATGTGGTTGGCTTTGTTTTCTGATCGCTCAGGATTGCACTCAGTGTCTGAAGTGCGCATTTCAGCCTACAATGCAGAGCCTATGCCAGTATACAAGCGTTGCATCATATGAGCTATTGGGGGAACGTTCAAGTTTAAACGGTATTCGCACTAAGTGCTTCAGAAACGCACTTACAACTTGAATTTGGAACCAGCCTTTCTATTTTGCAAAGCGAAAATTCCAACTACCTTGCACCCATTTAGGCATCGGTGTAAGAACGGGCGTGAACGCCTTACAACTATAATGCCTTCCGTTTGCCCTTTGGTCCTTATACAGGGTACGGAATTCATGACCAAGGTAGCCAACTTTTTGTCCGATTGGTTCAAGGCCAAGGTGAGAATAATATTCGATTGATCTGATGAATCGTTACCCTACACTTTGCTCTGATTGGCAGAGGTAATTATTTTAGTAGCCCTAACATTTTAGGCGCCATGGCCACATGCAGAGCCTGGAGTGGGGCTGGCTAAGACTCAACTTGCATTCGCTATGTGATCAAATAGGCAGCTGTGCCTTTGACGCACACTTTTACCCGTAGAAAACGCAACATGGCCAAGAATCAAAGACAGTAGGATGGAAGGAAATGAGAGAGCAGACTAGTAGGGAAAAGGCTGCAGGGGCAAATAAAATTGCTGAGTTCAGAGAACAATACTTGAACTCCAGTTCTTGCAGTAGAGAAAAAGTGATACCACTGTGCTTGTACGCACCAGACACACTATGCTTGTACGCACCAGACACAATTGCAAATTGAAAGGTTTTTTAGCCTAAGTTACGGCTTTCATGTGAATGGTGGGCGTTGGTTAAAGCAACAGAGGGCCCTGCAATATTTCCTCTAATCCATCGACAAGTTCGAGAAAGACACGTTTTGCACCAGTGTTTCCCAGCAAAGGACTGTGCATTATTTGGTGTTTTTTTACGTTGTATTTAAGGTCCCCTTCCGAAGAGGCAAGGTCGATAGAACAGTAGTGAGTACCCTGTCTCTGCTCAGCAAGTCTTGCCTAACTTATAACTTTGCTTTATAGCTCATTAACTTCTGCCTTTAGCTTTGGTAGAAGTAAATGTAAGGAAGTGGCATGCACCACCATGCAGCAGCCTACCCAAATGCCAAAGGCAACCTCTCTCTGCAAAAATTATGTCCATAAAACTCAGACTTGTACCCTGTTAATATTTCACGACTGAAATGATACTGCCGTACGCAATGCACAACATTGTGCAACAAGCAGTTTGAAATGATACTGCCATACGCAATGCACAACACTGGGGAAAGCAGGGATTGCGTTGTGCACCCTCTTCTTAAAACATGCACATACACATTCACACACATACACACATGCACGCATGCATGCACACATCCATGCCCCCACCCACCCACATACCCACACACATGCATTCTACACACATTCTACATACAAACACACACACATTCTACATACAAACACACACAGGTCAATAGGGATCCCCGCTTCTCGAACCTGGTTGTTTTAGTCTCAGACGCTAGCGAGCCAGCAGAGGGAGAACACAAGGTGTGGAAGACACGTGCTACTTGCTATGCGCACATACGCGGAAACTCACACATACACAAACATATACGCACGTACCACTTACAAGCATTCACACGCACACGTGCACACAGTGTACAATCGCATGTATGTGCATGTGCATGTGTATGTATCTGTGTGTGTGTGTGTGTGTGTGTGTGTGTGTGTGTGTGTGTGAAAGTGTGTGTGCTTGTGCTGCAGAAGGCGGGCACAACGTTTGGCAAGCATGTGCTGCACGTCTGCTTTGTGTGTTTATTCCATGCTCAAGCGTTGCAATTGATCAATTGTTCCTTGCATACCTTGTATGTTTTGTTTTGCCATACATTTTTTGTCCTGTTTTCATCCCTGCCCACTAGTGTTAACTCGTATGAAGAGAAAGAAAATAGTGACGGGTAAAACTTTAGGCAACAAGACACGACGGTGAGTTAAGTTGATGTGCAACAATAAGAAGAGGCATTCGGCAAGCAGAATGGTTCTGAGCAAGGGTTGTTGACAAAGTACGACGGAGCAGTTAAATGGCAAATCAGTTGTATATAATAATTACACGTGTGTTGGTTTGAGGTATGACCATAAGAATTTTTTCATTACCTGCCTCACAACTAAGGTTACTGCCTTTCTGATTCGGCAGCAAAGTTAGGCCTGGCCATAATATATTGCAGTAAAACAGCATGAGACAAATAAGAAATGAAATGCCCACGTGTAACCATCTTCTCCTGAGAGTCTGCTTCCTTTTTTGTGTGCTGGCCAGGTCATGCGCTTGATTCGTGCTCTACGAGCGGACCCTCTCTACGATCCACACACGCGGCACTGTGTCTATGGCCAGGTGGGCTTCTGGCATGATGTAGCATGAAGCATTAAAGCTGAAGATGATGATGCATGATGTAGCATGAAGCATCAAGCTGACATGACATACCTAACTCGTACGCAATTTGATCAAGCTGACATGAGATGCTTAGCTTGTACGCAATTTTATTAAGCTGACATGAAATACACAGCTCGTATGCAGTTAGATCATTGGCTTACATGGCAGGCTAACCTATGTAGTCAAGCCAACCCTGTATATATAGTCAGACAATGTGCTGGCTTGCATGGGCAGTCTCAAGCTTGATTTGTTCGAGGACGTGGAAAGTAAGGGCCGATGTAAGCCCTTTTCAGTAGGGCTGAAATAATGGAACAGATGCAGCGAAGCAAGCACGGTGACAATTTCTGACAGGTTTCTGTTTCCTGAATTTTTTTGCCTTTTCAAAACAGGACGCTGACCTTTTGCTTCTGGGCTTGCTCTCCCACGAGCCCAACTTCATTGTGCTGCGGGAAGACAATAACGTTAGGGCGCAGGTGCGGAATCTGCATAGAACATACAAGTTGCATGGAACATACATAGTGTTTGGCAGAGCGGTATTAAAAAGGTGTGATTCCTTAGTAGCTCAGAAGAGGTAAGGTGTTAGATCGCATCAGGTGGCCCAACGTGCTAGTTTGTATGGGAGTTTTCATTAGTTTTATTTTTGTTTAGGACAGGTATGCGAGGGCATAGCATGTACACGCTTAATTCCAAACAGCTTCTAGCGTGCATCACGCAAAGAACAGATGTGAGAATTTTGTTACGTTTTACATGGCACAGCAAGCATATACTACTTGGATTCACAAGGTACATCAAACATAGACTACATGGATTCACATGGTACAGCAAATACAGACTACATGGATTCACATGGCATAGCAAACATAGGCTACATGGATTTACATGGTACAGCAAACATAGACTACATGGATTCACATGGTACATCAAACATATACTACGTGGATTCAAATGGCATAGCAAACATAGGCTACATGGATTCACATGGTACAGGAAACATATACTACATGAATTCACATGGCACAGCAAATACAGACTACATGGATTCACATGGCATAGCAAACATAGGCTACATGGATTCACATGGTACAGCTAACATAGACAACACAGATCCACTTGGCCAAGCAAACGAAGACTGAAAGATTCGCATGGTACAGCAAACAAAGGCTACAGATATTCATATGGTGCATAAAACGAGGCACCGTGTCATTAGTGCAAAGCAGGGTACACCACAAAAGTAGTGCTTGCTTGGTGCAATTGGCCCAGTACTTTCAATCCGAGACTCTGCTGTTTCTGTTATCATTTTTGTGTGTCCTCCGCCAAGCTTTCTGCTGTATTTGTGCTCTTAAGAAGGGAGATGGACGGCAGGTGGTCATATATTTTTCTGTTGTGTTCAACTTGTGTAAGTACTGTTGACATAAAAGCTGTGATTACTTTCCCTCGATACCTCCAATGCCTCCCCCGTACGTTCATGACCCTCTTGGTATGATCTTCAGGCATCGCCTCCTAACAAGCCACCACTACTAGAAATGCTGCGCATCTTTTTTGTCTAACAACATCTTGCCTCCATCTATTCCAAACTGGAGCGTATGCCTTTTTCCTTTTTCTCTCCTGCTCAATATTCCCATCCCCATCAAGTTCAAGACCCTCTTTGCACCATCTCCGCACAGGCCAGCACTCCTGGAAAAGATACCAAGCCCATTGGAGAGGGCAAACAGACAAAGATGGAGCTCAGCAACACCACAGCCAGGGCAGTAACGGCCTCAAGCCCAAGCACGACCACGACAGCTGTATTTGACCTCCCCGCTGCCTCAGCGCCTTGTGCTCCTGCCAAAGGCAACAGCAGCAGCAGCAGCAGCAGCAGCAGCACAGCCTTACACGGCAGTAACCTTGAGGGTGTGGTGCCATGCTTTGAGCAGGTGCGGGTCCTGATACCGTGCACATGCAACCGGGGTGTGTCTTTTTGCTTTTTAGCACAGCAGCAGCCTTGAGGGCGTAGTGTGGTGCCATGCTTTGAGCAGGTGCGGGTCCTGAGACTGTGCACAGGCTTTTGGGGTGTGTCTTTTTGCTTTTTAGCACAGCAGCAACCTGGAGGGCGTAGTGTGGTGCCTAATTATGAGCAGGTGTGAGCCCTAATAATGTGTTCAGTCTGTTTGGCCGTGGCTCTTTGCTCTATTGCACAGTACCAAAATCGTGGGCGTGGTGTATTTTTTTGAAATAGGTGCAAGTCCGGTTACGCATGCAGGCTGTTTGGTTGTGGCTATGTAGCTAGTGGCACAGCAGCAGGGTGTAGTGCATGTTCTTTGAGCAAGTGCAATAGTCGTCACACAATTCAGGAGAAGAATAGAAACACTACGCAGGTGATGGGAACCACGTTCACCACTTCGAAAATCGCGTGCGTGCCAGCACAGCACCTGCACACACAAGGTGCAGGTGCAGATGCACGTGCACGCATTTAGGAATTGATAAAGGAAGAGGTTTTCACCAGGAGTACAGCTCAATGTCGACATCTCACACCTTGCTGCGTGTCTCATTGGTTGCAGGTGGACATCGGCATCCTCAGGGACTGCATTCATTGGGAGTATGAGGAGTTCCTAGGTGAGATTCAGATCTGGAACCAAATTCTAAAAACAGATGCCTGCCTGTAAAGAAGAGATGAAGATGTGTAGTCTGGGTGTGGGAGGCAAAGAGGCACATGGAAGCGATGAATGATGCGTGTAATAATCCATCATAAGGGAAATGAGGCAAGGGAGGGGCACATGTGTGTATTGTTATGTACAGGTTTGGGCAGGAAGGCCTTGAGTGTGTGGTTATGTACAATCATGGGTATGAATCCCTTAAGTGTGTTTTATCAATTGTGTGACTACTCTGTATAGGCAATAGGCAAACCCCATCATATGCTATATCAACAGCTACGAACAAATACCCATCAAGGGCACAGCATGCCACCCATATTCACACACACCATATAAATATATATATATACACCTACACACCGTCCAACTGACACTCAGCACAAACTTTGATACCGCCCAGACGCTTGAAATATCCTTGAACGAAAGATTCATTGATAGCCCCCTCACTCAACAGCATATCCTATGACCTCATGAGCTCATATCTAGCACAAGGTCACACAAGCTACCATGCACACATGCATCGCATGCAACACGACTGTACGCAGGCTGCCCAGACGGCTGCTCTGTTGATGGCCTCCTTACACGGTTGGAAGGCACCTTCAATTGTACTGGGCATCGCTGCAGCAGCGGGGGTGAAGATGCTAAGAGCAGTCAACAAAATGTGAGAGGGGTGTGGATTAGCAGCAAGGGTGGAGACCCTAGGAGCAATGACCAAAATTTAAGAGGGGTGTGTATCAGGGGTGGTGAAGGTGCAGATGCTAGAAGCAATGACCAAATATAAGAAGGGTGTGTATAAGGGGTGGTGAGGGTGCAGATGCTAGAAGCAATGACCAAAATATAAGAGGGGTGTGTATCAGGGGTGGTGAGGGTGCAGATGCTAGAAGCAATGACCAAAATCTAAGAGAGACGTGGATTAGCAGCAAGGGTGAAGACGCTAGGAGCAGTCAACAAAATGCAAGAGGGGTGTGGAGGGCAGGCCTTTCCCGTTCCTCTAGACATTAACATTGGACGCAACCTAAGTGGCAAAGGAGTAGAATGAAATTTAATGAGGCGTTCGATTGTACTGGGTGCCGCAATCTTTATGTGATTTGATGGAGGCGGTTTATAATGCAGTTATAGAAAGCGTACAAGTGGAATTGCAATTGGAGGATTTTTAGGCTCACAATATTAGCAAAGCGGTCATTCTGTGGGCAGCTGACAGATTTGAGTAGGGTTGGCCAGAACTGTATATATATATACATGTGTAGATATATAGGGTTGGCCAGAACTGTATATATATGTATGTGTACGCTTAGGGTTTAGGTTTTGGGTTACGTTATTATATATGCACCGTATATGCACCGTATATTTAGTGACTTCCCTACCATGGATACTGTATGCATATGGTTCTGGTCGACCCTAGAAATTAGAGATAGGAAGAGCGTTGCGTGAAGTTGCGTGAGTGAAAGGCCGCGTTCACTGGCTAGGTCTTTGCTTCAAGCTTCTCATCATCTTTGCTCCAAGCTTCTCAACAACCCAAGTTTCTTGACGTGTATTGTGTCAGAAGCTGCATTCAAGCCAATCCTGCAGTTCTGATGACCCTCGGTGACTTTCCCCCTTTCTTTTTGTGTTGGATGGGTGTTGTGGTGCTCAATACCCAAGCAGCTCCTTCTCCGTACTTATAGCAGAGAGTAGTTACATGCTGCCTGTACCGTTTCTTCTTGACAATGAAGTGCAAAAACATTTGTGCTTACACAGCCTATCTGGTGGCCTAAATCGAGAGCTGTGAAGGTTCATTGTGTGTGGTAATGGTAGCGTGGTATGCACTTTTGTGAAAGTAGGCACACTATTGCATGATGGACTGCCATAAGGTCTAAAGTGTTGAGCACGTGCGCAGGGGAGACTATCAGGTAACAGGGCAACATGTTCGTGCACACTTGCAATCTAACAAACAGACTGGTGCACATTTGTGATGTTGCGTGGGCCTCCCTTGGTCATGCATATATACTCGCAGTGTGTGTGTGTTTTACCCAAACGATATCAAGCAGAATAGAAGGAATTGTATTATGATTGATTTCATATTCCCTCGAATCCCTGGTAGGGTCCTGACACTGATTGTCACTCGTGAAAAATGAGGCAACTCCTTCTTGAGGAACAGGCCACGCTGCCCTACGTACACATTCAAAAGTGCACAAGCACATTGAGTTGCAGGGTTCTGACACTGATCGCCCGCCCCAAGAGGAAGAGGGCAAGTTTTTTTTGCAAGGACAGGCCACGCTGCCCTACGCACACATTCAAAAGTGCACAAGCACATTGAGTTGCAGGGTTCCGACACTGATCGCCCGCCCCAAGAGGAAGAGGGCAAGTCTTTTTTGCAAGGACAGGCCACGCTGCCCTACGCACACATTCAAAAGTGCACAAGCACATTGTGTTGCAGGGTTCTGACACTGATCACCCGCCCCAAGAGGAAGAGGGCACGTCTTTTTTGCAAGGACAGGCCACGCTGCCCTACGCACACAGTCCAAGGCACACACACACGCATGCACACACACAGGACGCTGACGCTCATGGCCACCGTCCCTGGTGGCCCACTGCTCCAGCGTTCTCTTCAGCAAGGCAAACTAGCACGGCGTTTTCCGCCTCAGCATCAGCACACGCACCTGCAGACAAAGATCTGGAGGAAGCTTTGGCAGAGCAGGAATCATGTGCTGAGCAATTGGAGGAAGTTGCAGGGAGGGACGTGGGGCAGGACAAAGGTGCGTTTTGTGTGTGTCTTGCTTACGGATTTCATTGTCCTACGACAGCTTTGGCAAGTCCAGTCTCTGTACCTGTCAGTGGCGACCATGTTCAAGCTGCTTTGTGCTGCTACCTTCCACAGCTACTGTGGTGGCACGCACGTTGCACATCTCTGATCTCTGATTCCATTGGCGCCCACGTTCTTCGTACTGATTGCCGCTGTCCATTGCTTTCCTGCTGGCCACCCTCAGATCTGCTGTGTGTAACTCACATGTTCCCTTTGGCTAAACTTCCCTTCCGCTACCTTTTGCTGTTACTCTAGTGGCGTGCAGCCCAAGAAATGTGTGCTTGCTACCTGGAGCGCATAATATTTTACGAGAGTGCGTCATCACTCGCCTATGCTCACAAACACACACACACACACACGCACACACACACGCACACACACACACACACGCACACACCCTTATCCTTCCTTCTTTGTTACTGTAGTGGTGCTCAAGCCTAAGAAACCTGTAGCTGTCGACCTGGAGCGCATCCTTGATGACCTTGTCCTCCTTTCTTTCCTGGTATGCGTTGGTCTGTCACTGGTACTCTTCTCATTCTTCTGGCCTTCTGTATTGGTCGTAATTTTGGTATACACACATACATACACACACACACATTGTGTTGGTAACGCAGCACGCTGCTTCTTACTTAGAGAAGTGGAGCAAAATGTTGTTTGCACCATGGTCATTCACGTGCCTCTTGACCATGTAAGTTGTGTGAATCAGAGGCAGATGGTAATCACGTTGATAATTTCTCGCCCACAACCTGCCCCCCAACCTACCCCCAACCTT
>Ga0307963_1004366_pt1 | contig 11233 bp, 11 predicted proteins | sample OrgLakmetagen594_FD_201829 | JGI IMG/M metagenome (GOLD analysis project Ga0307963, IMG submission 201829) | Saline water microbial communities from Organic Lake, Antarctica - #594 | ecosystem: Environmental > Aquatic > Non-marine Saline and Alkaline > Saline | place: Antarctica: Organic Lake...
AGAGAGAGAGAGAGAGAGAGAGAGACAGAGAGAGAGAGAGAGAGAGAGAGAGAGAGAGAGAGAGAGAGAGAGAGAGAGAGAGAGACAGAGAGACAGAGAGACAGAGAGACACAGAGAGAGAGAGAGAGTTTGTAAGATTTTGCTTTTGCTGTTGATCATTAATTCCCATCTTGTTTCTACATGAAAAAGCTAGCTTAAAAGAAATTGGTGTAGACAACGAAAAATATATGATCTGATTGTGTTTCAACATGTATCAAGCTGACGACCCACGCAGAAGTGAAGAGGTACTTTCCTGTTCAGTTTGGACTAATTTTGTTTAGTTCCTCCCATTGAACCAACTCCTGCCTGGAACTAGAATCCCAACATACTGCTCTATGGCCCGGAAGACGCTTTAACTTCCCCCTTTGTTACTTTTGAAACCCCAGGGAGGTTGACAGTCTGCTGTGCATTGTCTGCATTGGATGATGCCTTTTTCTTTGCATCACTAGGCTCCAATTCCCCTTTGCTCAGTTTGCCTGATGCACTCGGCTCGCTTTCCTCTTCGCTCAGGTTGCCTGAAGTGAATGAGAAGGGTTGTACAGAAAGATGTACAGGTATATAAATTACGAGTAATATATTACGAGCAAGTAGGAACTAGGAAGGGTCAGTTGTTACATCTACTGAGCCAGTGTTGCAATGCTGGAAAGGTATTATTGGCATATACTTGCTCATATAGACATGCTGGAAAGGTATTATTGTGCATACAGGCAAGCTGGAAAGGTTTCAGGTATTGGGCATACAGGCAAAGTGCTCTTCAAACCAGTAAAGAACCTCATTGCCACTGCCTCTCATATCACCTATTGCAGCCGGATCCACAGGCCCTCCGGGCAGACCGGGGCCACCCTGCTCGCCTTGGTCGATGTCAATGGGTTTATCGGATGCAAGGGCCTCCTGCAGCTTTGGATCCACGCCTGGAGCTCCGATGTACCTGAAGGTTTGAAGTACAACGCCCACGTGCTTAAATAAAGAGAGGGGGGGGGTTTGATGGCATCCTTTTTTTGGTTGAACAATGTTGCAGCTGATGAGTAAAAGTCAAAAGATGCTTGATGTTGGTTGGCTGCAATGCTGACAGGTCAGTACACATTGCAGGGAACCAGGAGTAAATGCGCCAAGCTCTTACATGGACTTGTTAAAGGATATAGCATAATAATCTTACATGGACTTGTTGAAGGAAGGGGGAGGGAACATGACGCGGCTGATCCCCTGAATGATGCCGTTGGAAGCGTGCATATCTGGCTGCACAATCTGGGCACACGAAACGCCGGTCCCAGATGCACAGCTGCAACGACCGCAAGTTCTCTGGCAGAAACCACCTGGTCATGTATTGCCGGCATTAAGGGTGTGCAACCATCATGAGTGTGCAGTGAGGGTGTGCAGTAGGGGTGTGCAGTGTGCAGTAAGGGTGTGCAGTAAGGGTGTGCAGCAAGCGTGTGCAGTAAGGGTGTGCAGTAAGGGTGTGCAACCATCACGTGTTCGATAAGAGGATGGCAAAGCAATGCAAACAAGGCCATCCAATCTGTTTACCTTGCCATTGTGCTGCCAGGGCAGATGTCATAAAGGGGAAATAGCACTTGTTGAACTCGACTTGCTCCTGCAATCGCAGATTCCAAAATTCAGATGTCGAGGATTGGTTGCGAGTAGAGGTGAAGGCAAAAGGTATGGCTGCTGAATTTTACAACAGGTGGCACTGCATATTGTCCCAGATCAAATCAGCATTAGAGCAATGATAACAGAGAGAAAAGATATGGCTGCTGGATTTCACAACAGGTGGCACAGCATATTGTCCCAGATAAAATAGCATTAGAGCAATGTTACTAGAGCATTAATTATCGAGAGCAGTTTACTCTTATCTGCCTACCTCACAAGAGAAGGTGTCCGGAGTGGGCTTATCCACGCAGCCGTCGTGCAACATGACCCGGCCTGGATGTAGGCATAGACAACCCGTGAAAGGCATGGCATGAGGATTTCTGTGCCTGTGCCTGTTTTAACAACAAACCTGCTAGCAAGGCACTTGTGTAATTAAAGCTTGTTGCAGTAAAGACACTTGTCGTAGCAACCCGATACATTTCTCCTCACCCTCGGTCATGCAAGGATCAGTGAAGGGCGTCACTCCAACGCTCTTTGCGGTCCAGATGGGTGTGTTGTTGTACATGTTCCCTGTGATGTTGATGAAGCAGTGCAATTGCGACCAACAGCGGACTTGTACTGGCTGACACACACATATTTGCTTATGGAGGAATTGAAGCACTAAGCAGTAAACTAAACCTTCTGGAAACATTGGCTGAGCTATACACGGTGGCCACTGGACATGTCAAGACTGCTGTTCAGGCAAAATGGCTTGCATAATTGTAGATACCATCGCACCTGTGGCATACAATCCTGGAAGAACATGGTATTGCAAAATGTCCTTAAGCTCAGGCAGTTCCAAAAGGGTGGACCTGCCCGCATGTGTGTGTGTGTGTGTGTGTGTGTGTGTGTGCGCGTGTGTGTGTCCGTGTGTGTGTACGTGTGTGTGTGCGTGTGTGTGTGTGTGTAAGTGTGTGTGTAAGTGTGTGTGTGTAAGTGTGTGTGTGCGTGTGTGTGTGTGTGTTTAATGAAATTATTTCATGAAGTAGTCGTGCAACTCACACTTGTGAGTAGCGTTCACTTCTAATTTGTAAGCAAAGGCCTCCTGCAAGACAGTCCAGCTCATACAGATATGTCACTCAAAAAGACAAACGAGAGAAGTAAACTTACTTGGGCAATGGTCTACCCCCTCCGAGCTGCAACAGCAGGGTGTCAAAGGCCTCGTCTGTGGGAGCCAGGATCTGCAGGAGGGAAGGTGTAAAGGAATTTATAAAACTGGAACTCCCCCTCAGTGGTCAGATGCTTTGAACGTGCAGAAAGAACTGCTTACAAGGATGCACACAAAGACTCAAGAGCACAAAACTGTTGTAAACACTTGCAAACGCTATTACGACTTATGAGTTGTTTCATGGATGCACGAAAGCGCAGGAGTTGCTTCGATGATGGAGCTATGGGGATGAGTGCACAGATGCCATTTGATATGCATTGGCTCCTTTTTGCACATGCAGTAATTGCGTGTATGTGTGCATGCAGTAAGAAGGCGTACCAAGGCATATATGCACAGTCGTCGTTCTCACCGTGTAAGGTCCCATCTCAGGGATGCCTGGAGGGGGAGGAGGGGGAAGGGAGGGAGGAGGAGGTGGAGGGGGCAACTGAGTGCGGTCAATGGAGAAGCCAAACCACTGCAATTGCAGAATTTATAAAGTTAGAGAGTTAAAGGCGAATGATTGAGAAACGGATATACATGTAGTTGCAGCGGATCTCAGCCAATAAGAGAGCAGCAACAGTGACCAGAAAGGAAAAAACCAAGCGGGCCGTTGACACCTTTGACTGCCCGATAACACAAAAAATAGAGCACACACAGGGCACAAAGAAGCTTCACTGCACGGGAAAGCAAAATTAAACTTGCCTCTACATATCTAGGTATAATACAGATGGGCAAGAAAGAGAAGCATGCACTTTTTTGCAAAAGGGCATTACACAAGTCACATAAGTGCATTACACAAGTCACGCCTCCAAGAACTACAGTTCTGCAAGTAGAGAACTCTGCAGGTTCCTAGCGTTACACAGCAACCGAAAGCAGATGCAGCAAGATCGCGTGTAACAGCAGATGCAAGCAGAGAACTTTGCAGGTAGGTTCCTCGCGTTACATAGCAACCTAAAAGCAGATGTATGATCACGTGTAATAGCAGATGTATGATCAAGTGTAACAGCAGATGCAAGATCACGGTATTGAGCACCTACCCAAGGGAATTCAGGCACGATCTGCTTTTCTGGGCCTTCAGGCTTGGGGGGTGGACCTGCATAACTAGGGTCAGACTGCCCATTCAGCTTTTCTTCCAGGCCAGAAGACTGCGTGCAAAATCAAAAGAAAAAACATTGATAAAGGAAGGTTTATGATGCATCCTGCTTTAAAAATCACCATCCTTTCCCTCATTTCCCGTTAATCTGCTGATGGCATAATTTACAAATTTCTATCATCAGTGAAACAAAAAAAAAGGGCAACGCACCTTGAGCGCTTGCAAGAAAGTAGCGTAATTGCCCAAGTGCCTCAAAACCTCTAGCACCGGCTTGTTCTCAGGCACCTTCACGTAGGTCGGTTCCTCAGGGTACGCCTCAGCACCATTGGCTGCACAGGCAAGAAGTTTATGGGAAAATAAGAATGAATAGCTCTGGATGTGCAAAGGGGAGTGAATGGAACATACCCGCTTAGAGCACATGGCCTTTGCATGTCTCTTCACAATCAGTGCACTACAAGTTGAGAAACAAGCTGTGCAAAGATTCTCTGAGCGAGCAACATACATGTTGATCTTGGCTCGGGTAAGTTGCGCAGTGGTTGCCCTTGGTCGGCGTCTGACCATTTTGCCTTGGCCACCGTTTTGCCCTCTGCATCGATAAGGTTAATCTCGTCCCTGCAAGAGTTGGATAAGATCAGTAAAATAATGTGCACAACTTCTTGCAATTAGGTTGTGTACTGCTTTTGGTTTCTTCTCTTCAATGTTCACCAACACCAACCTTCTAGTTTCATGAATGAAATGTTCATTCACTCCCGCTTTCTGTTTCACTTTTACCGATGATCCCTCTATCTCCTCCGCAAATGCACGTTCATTGCAGCATGGTGTTACCTGAAAGAAATCCCAAAAGGAAAGCCGCAAGGATTGTCATCGGCCTGTGGCTTGATGAGGAGTGTTTCTGTGGGCTCGATGGTGGTGTTCATCTTGTTGTTGCACGCCTCGGGCTGGCCAAACTTGAGGTTCTGTGGCACACACATATACAGTTAGGAACCAGTAAATCAAGATACATTGCCAAGCTGCCAAATTTGCACCCAACACTTTGTATGTACACCTAGGGCTACAACACGAGTCAGGGAAAAAGGAATACCATTGCGGCCTCCACATCGCGAATATCGCTGTCCGTGAGGCGGTAGCCCTTCAAATCAGCCGTCTGCAGAGCACAACATGCCAATTGTTGACTGGAATTAGATGGTGATGGCCATGTGTGAGACTGCTGCCCAGCAGAAATGCAATTGCAAGCAAATGCGTGATTCACCCTTTGAACCTCTTAATTAAGACGTGCATTCACTGACCCTGTCAACATCATCACGCATAAAAACGCACCTGCCCTCCTACGTTACGCAGGGTGACCGAAGCCGTCTGTCCTTCCCCTGGGTAGGCCACAACCCTGTGTTGATCAGGGCAGGGGGCAGATCATGCAGAAAAAATCTCTACTTGCAAGGTTGTGCTTGCACATTCAGGAATGTTACAGGGGAACCCTGCGTGTGCAAAGTTGCTTTAGTCTGAGCACCAATCAAACAGACCTGTCAATCACGATCCGGGGGGGCGTGGTGCCCTGGCACAAGCTCTCCTCATCCTCGAGGGTCGCTAAATTGGAGAATGGGTTGCTATCAGGTTGCTGCTGTGCTGAGGCAAACAGTAACGTGCCGAGTACGGCAGCAAATGCAAAGGCGATGGATCGCATGTTCATGCTCCTCCTGCTCTGCACTCCTTGCATGTTTGAGGTATTCCTTCGCTGCACGACCATTACCTCCTAGTAGATAAATTATATTTTACTGTGTTCTTTTGCTCAGCAAGCATATGATATTGAGACGTTTGACAGGTATCGCCAGCGATGGGCATTTATTGCTTCAAATAATCCATCAAAGTATAACAGAATACGAAATCTACAAGGTGCTACAGGATCGCAAACGGACGCCTCTTCTGTATAATTTGTGACGAGCGACTCCCTTCTTTTCCCATTGTTTACATCCAAAAATCGTATTCTTCGTTGTTTTATTTGCTTGCCACTTTGGTTGCGCAATACTCCATAGCTGAGCCAAATTATCGTTTTGCCATTACACCAGTTAAAATCACGCACTTCTAGCTCAGGTCAGCAACATAATTTTTGCTGATGCAGTAGAAAAAGAAAGAAACTACGCAGGCAGTGAAAGCCACTCCTCACATTAAATATGGAAAAGGAGCCACTTTGGTACCGAGTACTGTAAACCTCCACCACCGCGAAAAGGAAAGGAAAAATTATTGGGGATCAAGAGGGTTGCAGGCTTCGCCTGAAACCAGATTCTGATGAGAGTTGATAACAGTACTGGAAAGGGCGGGCACGTCTGGTCAAGTTTGGCAGCAAGGTTCACAGAGTGCACATGGAGCTTGGAGGCTGTAACATGCATAAGTAAAGTAAGATTACTTATCGCTCACATCCGGTTAACCATTTTGGCCACTACGCTACATTTGGTATCGAAGCCGAGGTACTCAGTTCGAGTTCTCAGGCCCGCAAAAACGGTGTTTTTGCGCACGCTTTACACTTCGCCGCATAACCTCTGAGTGGACTCCGTCTAAAATCGAAAGCCTCCATCATGTACCGTGGTTTAGGGGGTTGTGATAAGCTTACGAGGACGCAAGCACTTGAGGATGGGGCGAATGTAACATGCATGAGTAAAGTACGATTTATCGCTCATTCATCTGGTTAACCATTTTGGCCACTACGCTACAGAGGCAAGCTTCTTAACTCTCTTTGAGAATCAAGAACCAGTTCTTTGAAAGGCTTCAGAGTGCGAGTGTTGTAGATGGTGCCACCCACACCCAAAAGGATAATGTGGAGAGTAACGGAGGCTCCTTGGAGAAAGCTGCAGAGGTCTTAGTGCTGTTCCTTTGCGGCGTTCAGCTGGTTCTGAGGTCTGGTGTCCTCACAGTACTTGATCTTGACGAGGTGGATGTCACGCCGAAGTTTGCTGAGGTCTTTGGGTCGGTGCTGTCTGGAGTTGGTGGCTCTGCTGGTGGCTGGCGGTGCTGCTGGGGTGCTCCGGAGTCTCCCTCAGTTGCCCCCTGCCACTCCGAAGAACCCACCCCCCTGCAGTGATTTGTTGTTTTCGTGTTTTTGCAGAGATTGGAGTAACCGTCACAATATCTGGGCGGCTGGAAGTAAATCTGTCTTTATCTGAGAAGCGGGGTGTAAAGAGCCATTAGGGAACAATTCTACTTTCGGCTGTTTCAGGAATCCGGAGATTTTGCATGGTCATCCGTTCGTTGCTGCCTATATCTATGGAGACAACGCATGATCCTAAGCTAAGGATCCTGTTTTGCTAATAGCCTTAAAGATCATGCGGCATGCGAAGTTGTGTCTTTCGGTGATCATATTCCCTATTTGCGTGTGTTGGCACCCAGAAGGATGTGCAGGGCACAGTCTACGTGTGGGCAAAGGGGGCAAGTTTGACTTGTTGAAAGTTTGAACAATACCGCATGTTTTTGATTATATAGGGTGCCTGTTCTGTATTTCATAATGACACATTTGGTCTTAAAGGGGACATAGGATGATGTTAGGTGAGCATTGCTAGTGGCTCCATTGGCAGTGCCGTCCTTTATGAGGGTCCGGTAGTACGCATGGTAGTTTGCTTCGGTTTTGGCATTTTCCAGTTTATGGAGAAGATGCATGTGTGCTTAAAGGGCGTCACTGTGGTTTGGTAGGTACCAAAGCTGTGGGGGAGGAGGATGGGCCATGTTTGTTGTATGGGTATGATTGTGGGTTTGTGTTTGGTTTTCTGTGTTTTCTTTTGTAAGCCAGTGGATGTCGTAGAAGGGATTTCCCTCAGAGCCTGCTATTTTGATGGAGGTGTCAGCGATGTCGGAGTGGGTGGTGGCTGACTTTTTAGCAAGGGCGTCGGCATGTTCATTACCGATAATACCGGCATTGGATTTTACTTTGAAGAAATGGATGGGCGATGGTGATTGGCGGATTGCTTTAGCAATGGATTGAAGGACGTCTTCTTGGATGTGGTGGAGATGGAGATTCGGGTGTGAGAGCTGCTTTTTGATTTGGTGCAGTGATGTAAGGCTGTCTGTGGCTATATGTGAGTAGCCGTGTATGACTGCAGCTGCAATATATAGCTGCTAGCTCTGCACGTGAGATGGTGTTGGTTATACCCATGCCTTATGGGTTTACATAGTGGGCAACACTTAAGTGAGGGTGGTATACGCCTGATCCGGTGTCTTGCCCTACTCCATTCTTTTGGAGGCTGCCATCAGTGTAGGTCCAATCCCGCCAATCTTTTACCTTACGGGTTAGGTTTTAGCTGGAGCTGTTTTGGGGTGCTTCGTCGATATTACAAGTATGAGGTTGATCAGTGCTAATCAGGGCACTTGTTTCATCTGGGCCTTCTGGGGTTTGAGGGTGGTCATTGTGTAGCTTATTGAATTTGTTGAGTCCTCAGTGCTGTCCGGAACCCAAGGCTGTTTGGTTGGGATGGTTATGTATGTTTTGAATTTCCCATTTTGCCTCAGAAATTTCTCTGGCAAGTTTTTTTAGCCAGTCGTTGTTGTGAGCATTGAGGCAGACCCTGCCCTTGGCGTTCCATATGGCAATGATCTTCAATTCCCAGGAGTGTTTGGAAAGTGGTATTTGTATATTTTTTCAGAAGGGCACTTTCGCATATTGGAGTTGGTCTGATGGGGTGGTGCCCAGGAATTTACGTATGTATGGGTATTTGCGGCAAAGTGATGCACAGGGATTTGTGGTCATATTTTTATTCCAGGAAGGGAGGAGCATGAATGTGGCTGTTTCCTCTGTGCTGACAGCAGCAGAGTAGATGGCATGTCTTGTAGCTAAGAGTATGGTGTTTTCATGGTAAATGGGATGGCATATGGAGAACCCAGAAAATCGGGAGGAGAAGGCATCGGTGTTTGCCCCAAACGCTTTGTCCCTTGGGTGCTCACTCCAGTAATGGGGGAATTTGGGGTCATGGTCGAGGGGGGATGCCATTTTTTCTTTAGTGACCAGGGCCCACTCTTGAAAGGCGGCGGTGATGTGGGAGGGGAGTATCCGTGTGAAAGAGTAGTTTTTTTGTTCGTATGTTTAGAGGCAGAGGTGTCTTTACGTGCAATGAGGCCTACAAGTTCTGATGCAAAGCTAATGGGAGGAGGTTGGACGTGATCGTGTAGACCGCTGCATTTTGCCCTGCCAAAGGCCTTTCGTAGTATGTTAAGGCGCTTAAGAGTAGTCATACCTTTACACTTTCCGTCAACATTGTAAATACAGACTACTGTGTCAGTGTATACTTCAGGAAGCATAGTGTCATCTGGGGAGGATAAAGTACTCTTTTCTTGATACTTCATGAGATCAATGGTTGTGATCCAGTACTCACAATGCCCTGTGGCCGTAATGTCAGCCTGTGGGTTGGTGGGTTGGATGTCAAAGCTAACTTTGTTCCGAAGATCGACATTGTAGGGTTGGTACTTGCTGCCCTCTTGGATGGCAGAGAACCCTTGCTATTGAAGATCATTTAAGTGTTCATCTGGTGCGGGCTGAGATGAGTTTGGTGTGGTGATTTGCTCTTCATAAATTTCGAGGCTCTGCTTAAAGCTTTCGCACGTGTTTTGTAGTTCTTCTGCCTCCCAGGTTGGGTACCATTAAACCTCCATAGGCTCTTTTTTCTGCGAGTAGAGGATATGGCTTTCCTTTTCAGTTTGGTTTAGATTGATACAGGCCCATGAATTATTGGCATCAATAGCTTCCCTTTCAGTGGCGTTGCAGCAGCTTGTTTTAAGCAAGCATTGCCAGTGGTAGGTATGGTTGAGACATCAGATGTACATGTCTTTAAAAGGTGGGGAGAGGTCTGGAGGTTCAAGTCCTAGATGGTAGGAGCAAATTTCACAGCATGCGCACTTAATCTGGCTCCGGGCAATAGTCTTACTGGATTTGGGCACTAGTCCAACTGATTTAAAGAGGGGAAGAGCCCATCTTTCAATATTCATGGGGGCATAGAAAATGTGGTATTGTTTCTGTCTTAGGGGTGTGTCATCTCTGTCCCTTTTTTTGGGGGTGAAGAGCCTCCAATTATCTATGTGCAGGATGTCCATATCATCATAGTATAGTGTGTTGATGGCCTCTGTGGGTGTCATTGAAAAAGCCTTATCCTTCTTGTAGTTCATTATCCGTCTTTTCTTCTACTTCCTAGCAGGGCTAGCAGTACAAGTGCTATCTAGGTAGTGTAACGGTATAGGTGATGAGCGCTACCTAGGCAGTGTAATCATGAGTCTTCCTTGAATGCATGCAAGCTGGTTTGTATCAGCACGGACCTGCACCTTTTCCTTGTAATTTGCATTGTATTCAACTCGCGCCGTTAATTTAAATGTTGCACATAAGAGGTCATTGGCGACCAGTAAAATACAGTCTATTTCACAAACGCCTAGTGACATTGCCAGCTTTCCAAAAAAATGCGCTACTTCTTACAGGAGTGTAATATTCTTTTGACACGGAATCAAATCAGGTAATTAAAGTACTTGGCTTCCCTTTGACTGCCCGGCAGCAAATCACCACCTTCATTTGTTCTCCATTTGTTTTCCAGTGTTACAGTTTTGCCAATATCTTGCATCAAGGTTTACAGCATCCGGTTCAGGGGCTTTCTATGTGGCTTTCTATACTTTGCAATTCTTCATAGTTTACCCAGGAAAAGGGCATGGAGAATATAGCATGCGAGGTTACGCTTTACCTCATTCTTTGGCTAGGAAAGTGCTAACAGGATCCATTATTTTGAGTCGCACCGCTGTGTGCTGCTCAGACATGTTAAAAGCAGCGTTCCGGAAACACAGCACACCCTTCCCATACATACAACACCCGTGATTTGGGTAAAAGAAAAAAGTTTGCAAGCTCTACAACGTGCCTCACAACAAGCAATATATGTATTAATTGGATCACTGGAGTACGTATGGCCTGCTAATAACCAGCAAAATCCATGGCAGCCCTGATTAAGTCTGCCTCTATTCTTTGTCTACTGCGTGATTTTCATCACACTTGCAGCACACGCGCCTCCACGTAAGATTTCTGGCAGTCATTACCACATGACACATTCTGCTGACCCTCCCTGTTAAAAGAAACAAGGACGTTGCAAACACGTTGCAATCAGTCATTTAATGTGCGTAAGGGTCAGAAGGGGGGAAATTGCTGCACAGGAAAAGCAAGAGAGAGGAAAAGAAAGAGAGAGAGAGAGAGAGAGGAGAGAGTGAGTGCAGAGCACTGGATCCCAATCACAGCACACAGGCAAAACTCGTAACGTGAATATATCTGATTATAACCAACAGCAATACAAGCAGTAAGAACAAGCTTTATGTAAATGTGCATCCTT
>Ga0307963_1004367_pt1 | contig 11227 bp, 11 predicted proteins | sample OrgLakmetagen594_FD_201829 | JGI IMG/M metagenome (GOLD analysis project Ga0307963, IMG submission 201829) | Saline water microbial communities from Organic Lake, Antarctica - #594 | ecosystem: Environmental > Aquatic > Non-marine Saline and Alkaline > Saline | place: Antarctica: Organic Lake...
ATGTTTTGTGGTGAGCCATGTAAGCTTCATTTACGAGAAAAAACAGATCTTTGGAATGCATCAAGGAAGAAATATGTCTGTCTTTCTGAGAATACAAGCAGAACTAAAGGCAAAACAATTGTTCTACGCTGGAAAGACTTACAGACTTGGCCCCTTGGACCATTGGGACAGATAGGAAGGTGCGTGTGCAGTCCGTATTACAGAAAGTGCTTAAGCCTTGAAGCCTGATTTCCTCGCACCTGTAGCATAACAAAAATAGATTGGAAAATAGGAGAGTGAAGGCATTATTCGTTGACCACAAATTTTGACTGCTTCCTCGTAAATTTTCGTACATCACAAAAAACATAACTTGCTCTGTCGTGGTTACAAACATATGAGCATCTTTTGCTTCCTCACCCTGAACCTAAGACAAACCAAGCGTGCCTTGAATTTGTATTCGCCTTGACCAATTGTCAATCAATAGCAGCTTTGTGCATGCAAGAAATTTTAAGGGTTTAGGGAGTGCTAGCTCAAAAAGTAAGGTGTCACTTGAAAGGAGTGAATTCTCCTCATAGAATACTAGCTTGAAAAGTAAGCAGTCACTTGGAAGGAATTAATTAGCCTTACATCATACTCTTGACGTATGCAGCAGCTGTAGGTCATGCATGCACTATTTGCTGATAAGCCATGATTTATGGTCTGTTATCTGTCTCGGGCCTCAACTCAACACGAGCAACTTCTTGGCCCACAGCAAGGGCACAGCACTTTTAGGTAGCGCTGAAATCAGCCAGGAGCAACCTCAAAGAGATTTCTCTTGCTGAACGCCGCGTCTGTGGTGGCAGCACTGTACAAGAAAAAACAAAAACACGCAGTAGCAGCAGCAGGAGCAAGAGCTGCAATCTCTGCTGCAGGCTGCATGAGGCGAAAAAGCTCCAAACACATTAAGTCCACGACCCAAGGATTTAAATCACATAGGACAAAGTAAAGACGAAGTAAAAACTTGTTGCACTTACTCATGTAGGCAAGGCTCAAGCGCTTCCCTCAGGTGTCCAACTAGTAGCTCCAAATTTGCAAAGGGCACAGGCACGCAGTGAGACAAGCTGACGTGCAAACACCCCACTGTGCCTGTATATGCAAAATTGTCTGAAGTACGTGACGGACGGACGCGTAGGGGGACGAGGTTTGACCTAGCTTGCAAAGGAACGAATGTGCAGAGCAGCAAGGGCAAGTGCCTTTTTCCCACAGTTGGATTGCTGCATGCTTTTGTGAGCAATATGAAGGCTGTTCTGGAAGCAATGAATATGCAGGGAAGAAAGTATAATGCATACACGTGCGTGTTAGAGGATGTGAAGGCAAATAACAAGGAAACAACACATTCAAGCCGGCATCAGGAGGGAATTTCTAATGTATTGCTTGCTAGTCAAGTTGATCACCGGCACCTGATGGCGTTTCCTGCCGATGCTGCTGCTGCTGCTGCTGCTGGAGTTTTGAGATCATAGGATGCAGGCGGCCTGAACTTGGAAGAGTGCGCTGTAGGTCTTGCAAGCAGCTGGCGAGGGCCGCGAGCTCGGCTGGTGCAACAGGAACTGCAAAGCGCAACAAAGATACCAAGATGCGAGCAAATACTTGATGAGAGTGCTGCATTGGTAGCCTAATACATAATTTACGATTCATAACAGGCTTAAAAGGAATGTAACACGCTTGCTGTGCTATGCATGAGCTCTATACACAGCTCTTGAGCTCTACCGTATAGGCGATATATCACCGCGTATCGCGAACGTTTATGACCCCCTTGCGGTATGCCGAGAGCATTGGAATAATTAGGTGACAAGGATCTTGCGAAGCTCGCATTGGGGTTTAAACAATAAAAAAAATTGAGCAGGGACAGGCCGGGAAAGCCTCCCAAGCCGCCCCTCAAGGCCCCCAAGGTGGACAAGCAGCTTGGGAGGCTGGCCCTCTCTCGGGGAGGAAGGAGACCAAGGTCGTCTTCAATCCCTTCACATGCGCATGCACGCACACTCGTATGCACACACACGTACGCGAGCACACACATACACACGCACAAGTACACAACGCACGCACACACAAACGTACACAACCGTATACACACGCACAAGTACAAAACGCACGCACACACGTATGCACACGCACACACACATACACGCACGCACACCCACGCACATACGCGTGCACACGCGCGTGCATGTGTAGCTCAGAGGGCCAAAGGTTCTCGCATAAATCGCATTGGGGTAAATAATTAGATTGTGTGGCCTTCGTATAAGCTCTGGGTTTATTAGTTGATTTTTTTCAAACCTCGCATTCTACCATATATGGTATACATCTATTTATTGAGCTCCTCATATACAGCTATATTCATGCATTGAAGAGACTGTATGTTGGTACAAACCTTCACTCTTTAACTAACTATAAAGCACATTGGAACTGCCTGAGTCTCAGCAAATATTTACCTGGGCACACGTTTGGGTTAGAAACCCTCACACCCTTCATGTTAAACAAACACCTGCTTACAGTGCATGATTTGGAGCACGGTGGACGGTAAGTCTCAGCTAATATCAGCCTCAACTCACCAGGGATCATAACAGCAGTAGGGTACATGCCCTCGACATGCGGAAAGGTGCGCACACGCAACTCCTGATGGGAGATCTTTTTGTGTACTGCCATAGGGCTGCTGCCGGGCTCGGCAGGGTGGGATTGGAACAGCGCTGCAGCCATTGAATTTGTGCAGAAAGATGAGCATTACTATGGCACGCGGCACACACCTATCCATACACACACGCTGGCATACACACCAAACACACATGCACGCACACGCACACACACGCGCACACACACATACACACACGCACAGGCACACACAAAGACACACACAATCACAAGCACACGAGCGCGCGTGCACACACACACACACACACACACACACACACACACACGCACACACACACACACACACACGCACAGACACACATGTACACAAAGCACGCGCGCACGCACGCACGCAATGCATATGCAAACACATTCGCACCACACGCACATTCACGGACACATTAGCACGACATTTTGCATGCTCGCGCGCATGCGCACACACAAATGCGTATGAGCACGCATGCTCATACTTGCACACACTGCACCGCAGGCACACATACCAGGGGGCTCCCATTCGGCAATGGATATAAGCCCTGCAGGTTGCACTTCCGTTGCCGGTGCGTCTCCTCTCCTGCTGTGTTTTAACCATAGTGGGTTATATTTGAATTTCTCTTTCTCTCTCGTTCTGTGAGACAGTTAGCAAGTACTCACCCTGGATCATCACACAGACTGCTGTCTTCCTCTGAGCTGGAATAGTCAACGAGCATGATGTTCAATGATTAGAATTAGTTTGTTTAATGAACTTCTATTGAAAAACGACGAACTTAAAATTCTACAAAGCACTAATGCCGGCACAAAAAGAAACCCTAGTTGAATATCCTGATCGTGCCTTTTAACAAGTTTATGATCGTGCCGATTAAAAAGTGTATGGGAAAAAATCGTTCGCATTGGAGGAATTAAATTGTTTTTGAAAAGCCTCTGCTCCCAGCACCTTCGGACCTCCCGCTGGCCTTCCCCCTCTTCCCCCGCAGCAGCAGCAGCAGAACAGACAGACTGGCAAGCGCTCGCAGTAGAAGGCCACTGATAGTCCAGATCTGAACTCCTCTAGAGGAGGGGGACAGCGCAGCCAGTACGTGCTGCTGCAGCCACAACTTGGCTTGAAGCCACTTGAAGCATCTCTTCTTCATGGAGAGCAGGTCCAGCTCCTCAAGGTCAGAGCTCCCTCTTCAGATGTTTGGCGCCTATATATGCTTGGCAGGCTTCCTAACAGACAAGATAGGCCCGCTTGCACGATTTAAGGCATCTGGAGAGTCAGGGACGCGCAGCGCAGTGGCAGCATTCAACGCGCAGCCCAACACAAGGAGCTGAAACCCATTGCCTGAGGGTTGCCGTGCTGCCTAGTTTAATGCTTACTCCATGCAAACACTTGCATTCTTTTCTGGGAGTCCATTCTTTTTTGCAAAACAAGCTCCGTGCGAACGGGTGTACAAAGCTTTTGATTCTATTGATGCCCGCAATGTTTTTTTATTAGACAGACCCCTCCCATGCGAACGGGGGCTATATTTTTCAAACAGTTGGAAAAAAACAGGTACAATACTTTCAAATTTTTAGGCACGGCTGGCACGGCAGGTTTTTAAATTTTTACAGGAAGGTTTGATACAGAAAACAAGCATTGGTGAAAGCGGCGAGATGTCCACTGAAATGGATGGAACCGCAAAAGCTCAATTCAATCAATCCGTGGACCCAACAATAAAGTATTTGTGCTCATGCAACAGGTTCCTCTTCCTGCAGCTCCGGTATCTGCGTGCGGAGAGCTTCTACTGCTGCGTCGAGGCTCGCCTGACTTCTACCCTTGATGTTCATTCGTACTTTCCAAATTTTCTCTGTCTTATCATCTGTGTTTGGATACGACCCAATGGCAACCTGTGTGCATTCGTATCACGGGAAAACATGGCAGGCAGCAGCCAGTGTTGCAACCACTTGCACCATGTAAGTCTGCTTATTTTGAACAGCTATTTGCAAAAAACAGCTCACCTCTGGATGAGCAGCCGCAACTTTTGACGTTCGCTCAGATATGAAGCTTTCACCCATGACGGAATATAATGAGTACTCTTTGTAAGCTTTCCCTGCGTGTGTCATGAAAGGCAGGCAGCAATCCAGCATGACGCAAAAAGAGGATTTGGTTTGACCACCATGTCCTTCAAGAACATAGTTTGCACAACCCCCAAGCAAACCTTCACACCCTTACCGCAACCTTGAATGAGTGGGTGTTCGTTCAAGTTGCACATCTACATCAACAGGACCTTCATTCTTATAACATCCTTGTTCTTTTTCATCTCCTGCTCAGCAGAATGTTGCTGCTTTGTAATTGAGGACGACTTTGGACATCCTCACCACCTGACAACAAAATTTCACCCTTGCACGGCCCTGCCTCCAACCTTAGATTAAAGAGTCATTTCAATATGAGCAAGAAATATACACCCAAGCTGATTCAATATGATTTAAAAAGAGCGCAATCGGCCGTAACTATTCAGTCAGCAGGTACTCCTTTAATGACTCCAAGCCACGACTAACTTTGAGGATGCGGCCTCAGCGAGAAAGTACCACCTGGCAGCAAAAAAGTGCCTGGACATAGGTGCTCAAATGCCTCAAATGTAACAGCATCCGCTCCAGCCATGGTAGTCTCAATGCATCTGCCTCCGCTATGTGCCAGAACTGTTGCTCGAATCGCATGACGTCGTCTGGACTTCAAACACCATAGGAGGTGTCACACTGGCTCCTTTTTTATTAATGTGGAACTCAGCTACAGCTACTTGTGTAATTTTCATTGTTCCATTCCTAAGGAGTCAGGCAGCACACAGCGCACCTGTGAAGCGACTTTGATGGGCGCCCACCATTGCTTGGAACAACTTGGGGATTCCAGGGAGGATGTAAACGTTATTCAGGTTCACCAAAGGCACCCTGCAGTGGCAAGCGGGGGGGAGGGGTTCCGATAAGCTTAGACAGACATAAAAAAAAGAAACTCCAAGCCACGAATTATAACACATTCAGCAATTCAAACTAGAAGTACCATTCTCTAGCAACCTACTCGCACACGGAAAAGTCACGAGCAAAGTGAGCAAAACAGGCCTAAAACAACATTATGTCACCCAAATCAGTTGCACACGTCTGCAATGAAACACCTGTATGGTTTGCATTGCAAGAGCTCAAAAATAAGGCTTATTAACTTGTCGGTGCACCTTACACCAACACCGGCCAACTTATTAGGTAAACCTCATAACACACTTGAAAGATTGTGGGGAAAATATGTGTATGCTGCTCTGATTAGGCATCAGCAATCTGCAGGCATCACTCTTTTGAGGGAAATCTATGCAGCCACTGACAACAAACGTCAATGGAAAATTGATAAACAAAGCTCTTTCACCAAAAATGAAATGGATTTCAGTCCTCATCTACATACACCATAGCTCATGGAATATTGGCATGCACAAAGCTAGAGCTATAATGGGACTTACCAGACTCCCTCTGAAAACAAGACCTCAGCAGGAGAGGGCAGTGTTGCCTGTGTTGAGCAAGCAAGGCGCTGTGATTACAAAAGCAATTCTATGAGGATCCACAGGTCGAAGAAGAAATAGTGCGCAAGCATCAGAGCGGTTCTGTACCTCAAAATCACAAAAAAAACAATCCTGCTGCTGAACTTCGCCCTCAAAAGAATACAGCAGGCTATAAAGAACAAAGGCACATGCGCTTGCACACACCATTCGTAAGCGTGCGTCGTTCAGCTCCAAGCCTCTCTTTGCGTAAGACGCACGCATGCGCTCAACGGTGGGTTCATGCAGTTCTAGCTGTGCGCCTGTTGCAAGTCAACGAGCAGAAAGGGTTAGGTGTCAGCAGGTTTGGCACCCTGTTTGTCTGTGATTTAACTATGGCAAAGCTTATACACGCTGCATCCTAGCAAAATCTGTCACTTTACAGCAAAGATGTTGAAGGGGAAGATACGTTGGCAAACGGCAATCTGTGCTCTTTCTGTCATCCATAGCATTACGGCAACATGATATTGTGTGGACAAAGTCTTTGCATAGTGCCTGTATGGCAACGAATTTGATGAGCCCCCTCCTGAGCCACCACATAACATGCTCTGCTATCAAATGCAGTTGAACTCATGTGTATTATGTGAAGCGCGCACCGGGCTGTAACAGTTTGCGACATAGCCCACTTACCAAAGGCTGAAGCCAAGCTTTCGTACGTCACATCGTCGTGTGTAGGTCCTGCAACGTGTCATATGTCAAGAAGATGTAGTGGGTCATTGCGGCATGACACAGGCTAACTGGGTGCCAGTATTGTTGCAGTTGCTTTAGAAGAAAGGAGAGCCCATTTGTCGGCAGCTTACACCCTGTGATCCTACTCTACAATTTTGTTTCAAATTCCGCTGTCTGTCTTTAAATCTGACAGGCTATGACGCACCAATTCCTCCTGACGTGAAAACGAATCCCGAATCTCCAACACGCTTTCTAAGGTTGAGGGCAGATTGTATGATCTCTTCTCTGTCGTCTGGTACGTATTCTACTCTTACAAGGTCCACTCCTCGACTGTAAAGGAGCTTTGCAAGCCAAGGCGTGTTTGCATCAGTGACGCTCCCACTTAAAACCTGCAGCATGTGAAATAAAGCAGCAAGAAACAGCAAAGGTCAAATACGCACAGGAGGGTGGATCAGAAATACCTATAGCTGCCACAATATTCCAAGGGCATGTTTCATCTTGATGAAAGGACACCTGGCAACAACAGCACTGAAGAACAGAAAAGCAAGCAAAGTTTGCGGGCATATTTTGTTTTTTGCGCCTCTTTCCAGCGTTCTGCTTCCAATTCCTTTAGGTAGCATGTCCTACTTGTTGTAGCATACAGGTGTATACCGTATACCGTACCTTCCTTACATCACCGCCCCTAATTTACGTTTTTGGGGGGCGGGAGGTGATTAATTGCTTTAAACAGTCATTTCTAATATTCTAATATTTAATGTACCTTACCTAATTCACCCTTAGCAAATAACATTTGTTGGCCTCCGGGGTGATTCTGGTATCATTAATATTTATTTATGTCGAGGCTCCGAAGTTGCCCAGGATGGGGGAAAGTAAAGTTTGGTGGGTGGCTGAACAGTGGTGAGCAGAGAAGGCTCCCCCGGGCCTCCACCCGTCCCCCACCCAGGCCCCCGCACCAGCCCCAGCCCCAGCTGCAGTCCCAGCACCTGTCCTCAAGGTAGCTGTTGACAGTTGCGCAAGTGGGGCAGCTCATGCAGACAAGGTCACGCACCCAGTCCCCACCCAAGCTGCACCATCAGCACAAGCAAAGCACACACACATACATACACACACACAGCAGCAGCAGCAGCAGCAGGAGGAGAGTGAGGGTGTCAATTGGAACCAAGTTTTAACCTTTGTTACCTTTTCATCATTTTAAGCCTTCCTAATGTTTGTGTCCTAATGTTTGTGGGAAGCTAAATTAACCCCTCCACCAGGAGGCTGCAAAAAGCATAACTTTTGGACGTCAATGTGGATCCTAATAAAAACTATATATTCAGAATCCTCAATTGGTATATGTATGGGTCCAATCGGAGGGGGGGGGGGGCTGGGGGGGGGTCAAAGATTTTTGGGACCCCTCCTCCAGAATTTTTCTGGGACATTTCTACGAAATTTTAAATATATCAACGGAAACCCCAGCTAAAACCAAGTAGATTGGCACCCTTTTTGAGCAAATTGGGTTGGGGGGGTCTGTGGACATGTCCAAAATTTAGAGGCACACGCGCTCGGGTGCAGGCCGCGGGGTGAGTCAAGCCAATGAAGCAGCAATTAAACCCCAATCTTCCAGGATTGTACCAGCATGAGATAGTCAGTGGAATTATGAAGAAATGGAAGCAATGTGGGACTGTGCAAGCCAGTTACGGGTGCCTGGTAGGTCACGTGTGCATGGGCGTCTGTATCTCGATTTTTGCCCCATAACTCTGCAACACTTCAGTTTCAGGTCTTGATAAGTATGCAGATGGATGCCTATTTGAGAAAGGAGCAGATTGGTACCCTTTTTGTCTGGGTGGGGGCACTGGAAGGGGGAGTTAGGGGGTGGGTGGTGGGTCAGGGGGGTCCAGCCCAAAAATTGGGCATGCCTGTCCAAAATAAAATTCCGGGCGCCTCCTGGTACGGTATTTAATTTCTGAGGAGGCGGTCGGTTAAAATACAGGTGTAGATTTTTTTATTGATTTACTTTGGAGGTTTTCAGAACGTGAAGTGGCGAAGTCAGGCCTGCAACAACAGTGGTTTGGCTGGGTGCAAGAATCTGACTCCCTTGTTCTGATGAACTATGAAAGGAGGCCCAAGAGAACAGGGGGTCGGCTTCTGTAATATTAAAATGCAGGGGGAGAGAGGTTGCAATTTCTATTGGAGGATATCTTATTTTATGGGGGTGGTAAGTCCGGTAACGTACGATAGGGCCACATAAATCCGGACAACCTTTTTCTTCTACATTTTATTCCTGAGCCCAACTCTGGGCTGCTACCTAGGCACAAATGTTGGGTGAATAAATGAAAGGGTGAAATGTTATCTAGTCAGCGTGATTGCAGCACCCCCTTTTTGATACTTTACAGGTAAAAAGTCAGGAATTACGTCCAGTTTCTCTTGAGTACATCTGAATCATCTCGGTCAGCAACCTACCCTTATTGTCGTTGGCTTTACATTTAATTACTTTCAACTTCCACAGCCTTTTTAAAATTCTTTGCTACCCACATGCTGCTTCAAACTGCGTGTGCCTTACAGCTTGTACAACGAAGAATTGATTTGCAACTTCCTTGAAAGCAGCAGGTTGACATGGGGTGATTTGTCTACCGAAAACAAAGAACCAGCCCTATCAGGTTACTTTTTAATCATGACCACTAACAGTGCAATTTTTGCGTCTACATTGGAAGTGGAAAAAGAATGCAACCTTTCCCACTTCCATTGTTCCCACACATTTGCAGGTGCTACTTCATCATTCCAAATCTTTTCCAATGATATCTGTTTGTTATAAGGACTCCATAACACCAAATATCATGTGATTTTGTTGTGAAAAATAGGGTTCACGCCGCAGGCAGATAGACACGTTCGCCACCGATGGCTCTTTTCAAGCTCAGGTGTAATCCTACTTCTGGGTACTAAGCTTAGAAAGTGCGAGCTTTGGCGCCCATACTCTGGTCATATTTCTTCAGCACCCCTGTTTGGGGCCTCATATGACACCCTCTGGGAAATTCCCACTATGGTGCCCCAAATTGACCGCTTGGAAAGTATTATGTCATTATGTCCAGCAACAAACCTTTTATTCTCAGCTTGCGCACCTCATCACCGATGACAAGGAGCGCTGTGTGTGTATGTGAGTGAGTGAGTATGTGTGTGTGTGTTGCGTGTGTGTGCATGTGTGCATGTGTATGTGTGTGTGTGTGTGTGTGTGTGTGTGTGTGAGTGAGTGTGTGTGTGTGAGTGAGTGAGTGTGTGTGTGTGTGTGTGTGTGTGCGTGTGTGTGTGCATGTGTGTGTGTGTGCGTGTGCATGTGCGTGTGTGTGTGTGCATGTGTGTGTGCATGTGCGCGTATCAAACTGTGCATGCTTGCGTGCAAAAAATTGACAAAAACACACCTGCTTTGGGTGCCTCCACATGATTCTGAACATGATTACGAACAGAGAAGCATGCAATAGAGGTTACCCTTTTGGGGCAGAGGGTACGAGTCCGCAAGCGTGTAAGCATTTTGCCTAAGATTTCGCTGAGACAGTTGATAAATTAATATTAATATACTGGGCGATATCGCCTCACAACTGTACCGTCACAAGGTTCAGATTGCCAAATGCGTTCAATTAAATAATTTTACAATCAAATTAGTCGTGCAATGAATGCGGATCAGGCAGCGCAGGCAGCTCAGCTGCCTCGCAGGATCATTAAGGTCAGCTCTCGGGCACCCGCGTTTCTCCCCTTTCTGTTTTCGCATGTGTTCATATAATCTTAGCCTGAACCAGCCCTGGTGCACTAACCCTCTGTCTTTCTCCTCGCGCGCAGGAGACGCAACGGCTTCTGAGTGAACCAGGTGGGCGAATTGCATGAACATAGATCTCACTTCAGAATGCAGGGCGTGTGCAGGAGCGAACGACTGCAATTTCAATTTTGAGCCCAGCCTTCCACTCCCCCCTCCTTTCCAGCACCCGGCATCAGCGCCTCACCGTCTGAGGATAACCTTCGGTACTTCAATGTCATGGTCCTGGGGCCCTCTCAATCGCCATATGAAGGTGAGAATGTGTTCCTGTGTGCATTGAATTGAAGCTTGCACCTCCTGTGTGCACTGAACAGAAACCTGCCCCTCACAAGTAAGCTGGAGGTACAGCAACAAATACTCAAACACAAACACACGGTAGTGAGCAAGTTTCAACAAGAGGCTCAGTGTTTACGGAGTAGCTTTGATACTTCAATCCGACGTGTTGCACGACCCACACCGCCTCGTGTGCGTGTGTGCGGGGGCCTTGGCTCTTTTCCCTGGCAATGCCCACTGTTACCTATTGTAGCAAGATGGCTGTGCCCGCATGGAGTGCTTGGCAGTCAGCGCACTTGTTGCACCCCTGCCTCCCCCCCTCCCACCCCCT
>Ga0307963_1004368_pt1 | contig 11227 bp, 10 predicted proteins | sample OrgLakmetagen594_FD_201829 | JGI IMG/M metagenome (GOLD analysis project Ga0307963, IMG submission 201829) | Saline water microbial communities from Organic Lake, Antarctica - #594 | ecosystem: Environmental > Aquatic > Non-marine Saline and Alkaline > Saline | place: Antarctica: Organic Lake...
ATAGATTAGGGGGTGAGTTGGTGAGGGTAGAGGCCCCAGCGGGGGGGGTGCCGGACAAGGAGGAGGGAGGGGGGAATGCTGGTGTGCCTGCATCACACCTACAGGCGCACATGGTTGCTGGTGCCGCGAGCGAGGGTGGTAGAGGGCTCGCACGCAGCAGGTCACCGTGCAATCTGGCAGCAGTGGACGGTGGTGCTGGAGATGATCTGAGAGCAGCCTCAGGGAAGGGCGGGAGCAGCCTGAAGGGGTGTGTGGAGGGCGGGGAGAGAAGTCATGTGGGTCGGGCAGCTTGTGGAAAGCCTAGCGATGGTCCGATCGCTCTGCCAGGTCAGCTACCCTTGCCCGCAAGAGAGGACGGCCTCGCATCTCCGCTAGGAGTCCTCAAGGCAGGCGTCACAGGTAGATGTGTGTGTGTTTGTATGCGAGCTTGTGCACTGCACTGGTTTTTTGTTTTCATATTATGCCTGTTGCACATAACACATAATGTATACATGCACTGCGCATGCAAGTACAACTTCAAATGCACGTGTACATTAAAGTGTGCATGTGGGCACGCTTACAACTCAAGCACTTAAAAGACGCATCTTTCTTTTGTTCGTCTCTGTAACAAGATGCTTCTACTCCATTCACTAACTGTTTTTCTGCCCTCACCGCTGCAGTCGGTGGCGGCCTGCCAAGCAGCAAGGGGCCTCTTGACAGCAGCAGTGGTGGTTGTGGTGGTGTTGGCAGCGGTGATGATAGACAGCTGGAAGAAGGAGGGAAGCTTGGGGGCAGTGGAGGAGGTAGTAGTGGTGGCAAGGGTGTGTGCCACACTGGCTTGGCCGGACTGCTCCTTGCACCCGGCAGCAGCCACAACCATCCTGCTGTTGCTCGTGGCCGGCAGACCAGCCTAGGAGGAGGCGGCAAAAGCGTGGCACAGCACCTTGCGTCCCCCACTCCTCACCTGCCCTTTCCCCACCGTATTTCTGCACAGCAGTTCAGCACCAGAAGCCTGGCTGTCCCCGCCCCACTGCCTGCTGCCGCAGCTTTGCTGTGCAACAGCTCACTGGAGGAGGAGGGGGCATCTCCCTCCCCACTGCCTGCACGCACAAGGCAGCCCCTGAAGCAGCGCAAGCAGCAGCACCAGCGTATTCGCTCGGCCACCGCGCTTGGGATAGGGGTTGGCGGTCCGAGTGCCAGTGCCAGTGCTGCTACTGCTATAGCTGCCACAGGTAGTGGTCTACAAGGACTGCAAGGACTACAAGGGGGCACAGGCAGCGTGTGTGATGGCGGGGCCCTACACAGAGCAGAGGGACAGCTACAGCCACAGCAACAGCTACAGCAGCAGCAGCAGCAGCAGCAGCCACTGAGCGAGCAACAGCAGCAGCACCAGCCACTGAGCGAGCAGTGTGCAGGGCAGCAGGTGCAGGAATCCGACCATCATCATCATCGGCAGCAGCAGCAACAGCAAGCTGAGGGGGTGCAGCCACAAGATGAGGGGAGCTGTGGCCCGAAAAAACACAGGCTCGTAGCAGGTCGTGCTCTGCCGCCACGTCAGCAACAACAACAACAACAACAACCACAAAACCCTGACCGTTCCCCGCGGCAGGCCCCCCCCACGTCATCACTGCCACAGGCGCAGCAGCGCCCTCCAAGTGCACCGTCACCACTGCAGCCAGAAATTTTACAAGCTCTCCCACATCAGGCCCACCAACAGCCTCTCCATCCACCACACCCCCTCCTTGCCACATTGCCAAGCCCACAGCAGCCTCAGCCCCTTACTCCTTTTGGCATGGATCACGACAGCGACGATGGCGTGGGTGGTGCCGATGCTGCTAATGCTGGTGCCCCTCCTACAGATGGCCAACCTTCAAGCAACTGCAAGCGAAAGCGTGCTCAAGGGTGTGAAGAGGTGTGTGTGAGTGTTTGTGTGTTTGTTGGCATTTCTCACTGTATTTAATATTTAGCAAAAGTGTTGCCACTGATATCACCACAATGCTACATGTAAATGAAAGCGCACAGAGAAAGGTGGCGCTTCGATACAAGGATGTGCAAAGTCGTTTCCACACAAGGCAGAAAGGAGCCTCTTTGCAGGGAATAGCCAAGGCCCTACCAAACATGCTGTGCCGTATTGGGCAACAAATAGATATGAGCAGGTGCTTGATGCTGGAAAGGGTTGTTTGGGTAGGTGCTCGTGCTGGGGAGCGCGGATCGCCAGATCTCTTCATTGCTAGAATCGTGTATTCTTGTATGTTTAATTGGTGTAATGTGTAATTTTCTTCATTGTTTTCTAATTACTGTGCCCTTCCGCTTGCAGGAGCGTGGTGATGCAGGAGGGGAGCAGCTCGGCAAGCGCTTGCGTGTCCTGCGTGCTGATGGCATTGACCGCATGGACAGCATCGTGACGGGCTATGACGCAGAGTGGGTTGTCTGTGTGCAAATGTGTGTGTGTTTGTGTGTTTGTTTGCCTGTGTGTCTGCGTGGGTCATCATGTGGAATTTCCTTGCAAGTGCAAGATATTACCACGCACATTGCTCATCTGCTCATCTGTGGTGTTTAGAATGGATGCTTCAAGTTCGGTTAACTCAAATTTCTTGCGTTGAATGGTCAACGTGAGAGAGGAACGATGTAGGCTTTGAAGTCTTTGTCAAACCGCGATTTCATGGAAACACGTAGCGCTTCTGATCAGGTAGAATGCACCACACATTTTATGTACTTGACATGTCCCAGTCGAGATTCACTTGTCACAATGCAATTACATAACAGAACCCTTTCCATTTTATTCTACTGAATCTTGAGCTTTACTTGTGCTTTAAATGTCTGGGGAGGACAAGCCCTCATTTCTGCTCCTTACAAGCGCAAGGTGTTGTGAAGCCATGCCTCAATTCCTTTTTTATGCAATCATGCAGTGGTAATACGTCAAAGACATCGCCATCATTGCCTAGAACAGTTGATCTATTGCGCTGAAGCAGGGTGTACCTGTTTTTGATGTCGATGCTTGCAACGTTATCCAACATAACAACAAATAATATCTAGCTTTTGTGGGACTGGAAATTGTTATAAAGCACGCAAAAGCTAACGCTTCAATTGATTGCATTGGTAATTGAACAAAATAAGATGTAGCTTACTTTCACAAAGGTTGGCACCTCATAAGTTCTATCTCCCGTGCTCTTCCACAGGAATAAGAAGCACATTGTCGCGCGTGGCCGGGACACTCTGCTGCTTGACCTGCAGCAAGACGTGTGGCTGTCACCCAACACAGCATACCAGGAGCTTGCCGCAGAGAACGCGGTGAAAGGGGAGACCGTTGGGCGCAGGAAGAGCAGCAGGAGAAGTGCGTTGCATTGCCTAAATATTTAGGGTCACTACTTGCAGAGAAGTGCGTTCTAACCCTTTAGTGCTAACACAGTTTCACGTTAACTCAGAAATGATTGCACACATGCAAACCTCTTCATCTGGAAGCCACTCACAATTATTCAAGCCAGTGAGCTGTCCGATCTGCTTGCAACTCTTAGGCATCCAGCTGGCTCACCAGTTATATCAGATCAACACTTTCAATCTTTAACATGTTCTCTTGTACATGCCATCTCTACCACATGTATGATCCCTCCCTTGAGGACACACTTGGCTTACTTTGCATTAAATTTCAGCACATGACGAGAGCTTTGCCTGTTTTTACATGCAGGCGGGGTGCAAGGCCAAGAAGCCGACCCTATAAGTCTGAAGGACAACGAAAGTGGGAGAGGTGGGACAAGAGTCGGGGGGCCAAAGAGCGGCAAAGCTAAAGAAAAGGACGCTAAACATCAGCAAGATGGGCAGCAGCAGCAAGCTGCTGGCAGGGGGAACAAGGCCGAGAAGAAGCAGCCCAAGATCAGCAAGAAACTGCAGCAGGCCAGAGACCGGCAGCAGCAGCAGCAGGCACAGCAGCTCTTGCAGGCACAACAGCAGCCCTCTCAAGCTCAGATCCAAGAGTTGCTGCCACCACAGCAATGTGAGGAGCAGCAGCAAAAGCAGCAGCAGGAGATATCAATGCAGCATGAGCATGAGCAGCAGCAGCAGCAGCGGCAGGAGCACGCAGTGCAGTTGCATCAAGAACCACAGCTGGGGCAGCAGCAGCAGCAGGAACAGCAGCAAGAGCAACAACACACACACCACCTCCTCTCACCAAACCCAGGCCTCGTCCAGTCGAATCCCCCTATGGGAGTTAATCGTGGTGGTGCCAGATTGGCCAAGCTAGGAGTCAAGACAGGGGGTGCAAAGAGGCAACGTAAGGCAGTAGAAGCTGGTGGAGCGGATGGTGCAGCAGGCCAGCAGGGGGGAATCAGTGCTGGTGCTGGTGCTGGTGCTGGTGCTGGTGTTACAAATGGTGGTGCGGTCGGGGGCCAGGAAGCACAGCAGGGGGAAGAATTGGCAAACGTGCAAGGAGAGGGGGACACCTGGAGGGGCCAAGGTGCAGAAGAAGGGGGGAAGGAGGGTACGTGTGACTGTGACCTTGCGGAGGATATACCCCCTCACAGCAGCATGCAGCAGGAAGAGCAGCCAGCTCACAAAGACCAACAAGAGCCCGTTGAAGACTGCGAGGATGCACATAGCCCACCCCGACAGCCCTTCATTGCGCAGGAAGAGGAGGAGAGGTACATGGCCGCATGCCACGGCAGCATCAGAAAAGGCCCCGGCAGAGGCAGAGGCAGGCGCAGCAGCAGCCGGGCAAGACGCCCGTCTTCCAAAGGCCAGCAGCAGCAGCAGCAGCAGCAGCAGCGGCAGCAAGAGCAGGAGTGTGCTGAGTCTAAAGACCTGCCCCCAAATCACTCAAATAGGCCCCTAAATCCTCACCCGAATGCACATTTGTTGCAGCCACAGCCTACCCAGCTTCAGCCTCTACAGCAGCAGCAGCAGCAGCAGCAACAGCAGCAACCGCCGCTGCCTCCGCAGAAGCAACAGTCAAATTTGCCTCGGAAGTCTAATAAGCAGCCTGCTTCTGCTGTTGCAGTAGGAGGTCCTAGTAATCTACCCGCCCAAAATGACACAAATTCTGTTCACGCAGAAAACGGTGCCGCTCCAAGTAAGAGGCTAAAAACAGGCGGCAAAGCGCAGCAGCAAGGAGCTGCGCGAGACGCTACCCCTGCACGTGCAGCACCAGCAGCAGCAGCAGCAGCAGCAGCAGCAGAAATAGCAGCATTGGTAGGGGGACTGAATGGTCACAGTCGAGAAGGGCAGATCTCAATAGCACGGCCAGACGGAAGCTTGAGTTGCAGGAGGGAGTCAGCAGCAGGGGCTGAAGGGGTCAGTGTCAGTCCTGCACAAGCAGCAAGCAGCGCGCGGCAAGCAGCAGCAGCAGCAGCAGCCAGGACAGGAACGCCTGCACGAGGAGGGGGAGGAGGAGCCAAAGGCGAAGGGTCGGATACAAAAGCGGGGGGGGTGACTCCTTCACGACTGGGGGCAGAGAACCGGGCAGCTGGGAGCGCAGGAGCAGCTGATGCACCAACCAGCAGAGACCCCAAGGCGAGCAGTGTGCGGAGGCAGCGAGGGAGTGGAGGGAGCAGCCACCACCCTGCCAGCAGCAGCCTGAGCAAGCCTGTATACTTGGTAAGCCAAGCCTGCAAGGTTCTGTGTGGCCTACCCTGAGAAGTTGCTCTTTCCTCAGAAAAGGGATGTTCCCTTGCCCTCGGCTAGAATGGATGGTATTAATTGGGGCATGAAGATTAGGCCAAGGCTTCTTTTGGTGTTTTGATTAAATGCTTGTGGCGCGGTGGAAACCTGGGGAGGGGGCTTGCCTGTGGTATGCATGCAGGAGCTCAGTTGTTTTGCGTGTCATGTATATGCAGGCTAGATCTCTGCAAGGTACGGTAGCAGCAGGCGCACTTGCACGAATGTGGCAACAGGCAAAGGCTGCCCATATTACTTGGACTCCTGACATGCGACTGAAGCTTTAAGGATTCCTCCTGTGTTTACTTAACATGGTGCGTTTCTGAACAACACCAAAATGTTTTGATTAAAAACACAGGTGCTGACGTATTTGACCGATGACCTGTCCACCCGGCTCCACGCATATTGCAAACAGCAGCCACTGGCACGCATCAGCAACGACATCAAGCTGTGAGTTGCGTGTGTGCGTATGCGTGTGTGAGAGCGTGTGCGTGGGTGTGAGCGTGTGAGTTAATGCTTTAACAGTCTTATCCTGAAAAACAGTGAGACTCGTGTGTACTGGGTTTCTGGTGAAGCTGGAACTTAGGAAGACCTCGCAACGCTTCACGCTTCCTGTACACATGAATTAAGCACTGCCAGCACTGTGCAAGAGTAGTAGCAATTTTACTCAATGCGCAGAGGAGCACGTAGTAGCCCATCCTTGAACACGCACTCAAACATTTGAATAAGGGAAGCTATCATGATAGGATTTCAGAAGGTGTGGATCAACGAATCTACGCCTGCACACGTATGTGTCAATGTCAGACACAAGTTCCTCACTCAACCCTGGCCCAAGGAAACCATGCAAAAAGAGGTGATGAGGAGCATTGTATGCACACACATTCTTTGTGCCAAAAAACCATTGGGAGAAATCTTGATTAATTTGTAGCAAGCAGGGGCTTGTGATTGTACGTTATCATCACGTACCGTGCAGTGGGATTCAGGGAAGTACAACTGTGCGTGATGCAGTCCCATAAACACAAAATAGTATGTTTGTGTGCATCTATGTTTTTCAAAGTCTGTCACTCGTTGCCCTGACAGGGAAACCACGCACGTTGTGGTGGGCTGTGAGGACGGAGCTGCAGGTGCAGCGCGTGCACGCCGTCGCTCTCGTGCCCTTGCGGGCATCCTTGCAGGTTGCTATGTTCTCAGCCATGCGTGGGCGGAGGCTAGCATGGCTGCGGGCTGCTGGGTGGAGGAGGGGCCGTATTTATTGCCGGTGAGCGCAGGAGGGAAGAAGGTTAGGGGTGTGGAGGGGTGGGTGAGTGGGTGAGTGGGTGAGTGGGTAGGCGTATTGTGGGTTTGGCTGTGGCTGTGGTTATTGGTGTGTGGGGGTGTGGGCGTGGTTGTGGGCGTGGTTTTGGGTGTGGGCGTGGGCGTGGGCGTGGGCGTGGTTTTGGGTATGGGCATGGGGGTGGGGGTGGGTTCTAGTGTGAGTGTGGGTGTTAGATATTATACTGTTAGATATCCGTGAGTGTCGTACTAACTTTGCATACGTAGGTGCTGCCAATGTGGCAGCGTGAGGCTTTCAAATACCCTCTTCACATGACAGTCTGAGCGTCCTTGAACGTAACCTTGGAGGGATTGTGTCACTCCTTTATTGCAGTAAATCCAGTGTCACTCTTTTATTGCAGTAAATCCAGTGCGTTCTCCCCAAACACCTTGAGCAGTAAACCAAAAGCAGGGTCACTTCACCTCACGTAGCAGTGTCACTTCACCTCACAAAGCAGGGTCACCTCACCAGGAGCTTGAAGTGTAGGAAGTAGGAAGGTTGTTTTTTCCAGCTTTGATATAAGAACCAAAAGCCTGTAGCTAAGATCACTTGTTCCCCTACACCCACAATGCTTTGTCCTGCACATCTATGTAGAAGCACATCGGAGGCGTTGCCCATCTCTATGTGTTGGTGGCAACTGAATAGCTGGTCAAACAGTGTAAATACCTTAATAGGTGGTCAAACAGTGTAATTACCCCCCTGCTACTTACAAGGTGCTCGAATAACAGGATCTCCTGTGTGCAGCTCATTCTAAATGAAATTCACGATCGCCCATTGTTCATGCAATCACATCCACGCTTGATGCAGGGAGGCCCCCAACGCATTCGCCAGTGCATGTTGCGGGGGGAGAGCCTGGAACTGTTCCAAGGCTTTAGGTTTCATATTGATCGTAGTGCAACCTCAAAAGGTGAGCGGTTGTTGCCTTGGTCAATAAGCTGATCAGCGTCTGGTACGCACTAGCAAAGTTTGAGCACAAACACAAACACACACACACACACACACACACACACACAAGGCTTTAGGTTTCACATTGATTGTAGAACGACCTCACAAGGCAAGCAAATTTGTTTTTGTGACCGGGGATGGCAGGGTTTAAGTTAAGTGTGGCAACCAATCCAAAAGTTTGAGCGTTCGTTGCCTCGGCAATAAAGGTGAACAGCGACAACAAGAATTGTCCCTAGCTTCCATGGTGATCGTAACGCGACCTCAGAGGTGGATATACTTCAGGTTTCTATTATAACCAGCTGGATATAGGAGATATTACACAAGGTGGGAGGAGCCATGCGCGAGTCGCCTCACACACACACACACACACATACACACAAACATACACACACGTGATTCCCACCCATACAGGTCCATCAGAGCTGGGCCACAAGCAGGTGCAGTTGGTGCAGGAGCTGCTGCTGAAGGGTGGTGCCGTGCGTGTGGAGCGCCCAGACAGAGCTACCGGCAGCAGCCGTCAAGCTGCAGATGGCCAGGTGTTGCCTTGTTAATGTGCTTTTTGGATTTGCGCTCTGCATGTGCTAGCAATGCATATCCCAGGCGCGTATGAGGGTTGTCGAAGTGGAAAGTTCGGAGGGGACTATAGGGAGAATAGGAGCTGAGTGGATGTCTGATGTGGAAGGGTCAGAAAAAGACGGGAATGTTGGATTTGTGCCAGAGGACTTGCATTAATTTAGAAAAGCAAGCGCGTGCGTGATACCAATGTATGATATAGGAAGGAATGTTCGTGGAATGATCAGTGCGATGTCCTGTTGCATTTGTTACATTTGTGAGTTTTTGACGACATGTCAGCGGCGGCAGTCATGATGCAAGTGTGCTCAATCATAAAGCTGAAGCTGCGCAGTTGCAAAAGGGAAAATGTGTGTGTGGGGGTGTTTGTGTATGTGTGTGTGTGTGGGTGGGTGTGCGTGTGTGTGCGTGTGTGTGTTTGTGTGTGGTGAGACAAGGGGCGGAAACAGGAAATTTGTAAGTTTGCTGATGCTCCATATCTATGGTGTAGTGGACCGATGGTAAAAAGAGTTGCTGTCCAGGGGGGCAGGAGCGTGGGCCACTAAAGAGTTATAGTAATGTGGCCTCATATACAATCCTTTTTCTATATATTGTGGGAAGTGGTGTTCACTGCCTGCCTTGTTTTTCTTTTCCGTATCCAATGAATTCCTTTGCCTACGTCTTTGAAGTCCGTGTGGTACATTTCTGAAAATGTTTTAGGATCCCTTGCAAGTGCCTGGGACCAGGAGCACGAAAAGCTTCCAAACAGCATATTATAGTTGTGCCAACTTCCGTGTGGCTCCTCTCTTGGCAGCAGCAGCAGCAGCAGCAGCAGCTATCCAGATGAACACTAAGCCCATGCTAACTTCTGCACATACCGTATGCACGTATGCATAATGCCTGGCTCGCTGCTCGCTCTACTCGTACACACAGGAGCCTCAGCGCACGTTAGTCATCGTGGCTGACCACGCCACTCCCTCAGCCGTTGATAACGCCAAGAAGCGCTGGGGCATCCCTCTCACCAAGTACAGCTGGGTCATTGAAAGTGTGAGTGCCTCGTGCTGTCCTGTATTTCAGGTTTTCTTTCTGGTGTACGTTTGATTTGGTTGCACGGGATGAGGGGGGGCTTGAAAGTCGTAACCAAGCACAGCTGCGTCATCGGCAGCATGAGTGCCTCTCTTGCCCATATGTGTACGTCAAGTTTCTTTGGTGTATGCATGACTGAGTTGCCCCCGGTTGGGAGGTTTACTTGCTGCACCGGTGCAACTTCCAAAGGGCGCACCGAGTGCGACCGGGTAACGGAAGCTGTGCTATCGTTGACACACCAATGATATAGATCAATTCTAGATGAGTACGTGATTTCATTCATGAAAAGTGTACGTCATGTTTTGTGATCCCTACCAAGATAGAGGGATTTTGTACCTTGATGACCTTGCCTCATTGATGCTGGTGTGTTTGTAGAACTAACAATTGCGTACGATCAGGTTAAATATATGTCCCAGGGCCATAGCAATGATTCTTGCGATTCTTTGTGCATACCTTACTAAAATGTCGCACAAAACATTGGATTTGAGTTTAGATTGCTTCACTGTCAGCTTTCTCAATTCTATTCTTATTCTCACACACTCTGCAGGTTGCTGAGTTCCGCTTACTAGATACACAGCAGTAAGAACGAACCAGGCGGTTGTTAATGTAATGGGGGCCTAATTAGTGTCTGCTTGGGGGTCAACGATTTCCATGTCTTTTGAAACGTAGGTGACAAATGGAAAGTAACTTTAAGGAATACATACCCAGGAACCAAAGACAAAGAAGCATTTAAAAGCTACTTACCTATATGACACCATAGGATACCGGTCACCGCATGACTGCTATAAACTATTTAATCTTTTACCTAGCAAATAATTAGTATTAGAGCCCGTTATCGTTTTGTGAGGTCATTGGTTATCTTATGCATCTAACGGTTATCTAATGCATGAAACCCTTATCATGCAATCTAGGCAATATCTTTCTTGATCAACATTTGATTTTCTCCTTCTCTTCTGAGAATAATTTCGTCAGACATTTCAGGCCTGGATGAAGTGCGGTTGAAACGGGTGGAAAACAGCTGATGGTCACGAGGCTGAAGATTTTTGAAGCGACCCTACATACGTATGAAAGGTAAAAAGGTTACATCGCTATATATGCCTCAGGAGCATCGCTCAAGAGCGGAAGCTGAAGAAAAGCCTGTAACCACACCTAGCTAAACAACAGGGGAAGCGTTTGAAAGTCCCTAGATTAAGAACACATAATACATACAAGTAAGTTTCACACAAAAATAGTAAGCTCAGCAGAGGCCTAAAGAAAAGAAAAACTACGCAGGCAGTGAAAACCACTCCCCACATTAATTAATGAAAAGGAGCCACTTTGATACTGAGTACCGTAAAGCTCCTCCACCGCGAAAAGCAGGAAAGGAAAAATCAATGGGGATCAGGAGGGTTGCAGGCTTGGCCTGAAACTGGATCCTGATTACAGTTGATAACAGTACTGGAAAGGGTTCTCCTTTTTCTATCCCCTCCTACTTGTACAAGGATTTGGACAAACATGTGTTGAGGAATTTCAGCAGGTTCAGATTGCGTGCACACCAATTGAGAGTGGAGTCTTGCAAATGGCATGGTGGTTCTAGCATCTGTGATAAATGTGAGTGTGGAGAAGTTCAAGATGAGAAGCATATGCTTTTTGGCGAAGCCCCAGTCATGGGGCGCAGCCCCTAGGTTTGTCTTCTTCCCACCAAAGTTCACATCAGTGTGCGCAGGCCCG
>Ga0307963_1004382_pt1 | contig 11212 bp, 11 predicted proteins | sample OrgLakmetagen594_FD_201829 | JGI IMG/M metagenome (GOLD analysis project Ga0307963, IMG submission 201829) | Saline water microbial communities from Organic Lake, Antarctica - #594 | ecosystem: Environmental > Aquatic > Non-marine Saline and Alkaline > Saline | place: Antarctica: Organic Lake...
GGCTGCCGTGTTGCTCCGCCGTATGAGTCTTAGCCGCTCCCGAGTATTTCCGGGCGTGTGCACGATGGCACACGAAGGCGTTTTCCAGGGGGCACCACGCGGAGGTGCTCATACATCGCCCCCCAAGATATACCTGCAAGTCGCCATAAGGATTGAACGAACACACACGCATACACATATGTGCACGCACCCCCACCCCTACCCACACCTACCCACACACTTGTGTCGCGTTTTCACTTATGGCGACTTGCAGGTAATGTCCCCGGGAAAAACAAAAAAATTTAAAAAACGAAACAAACAAATGCAAATGTGATTTTAATAATCAGGCAATGCTTGCAAGGGGCGCAGGGCTCAACCCCGAGCTGATGGAGCAAGAGAGACAGCTGGGGCCTGAGCCGTTAGACGCAGACACCCCCCCTCCTCATAGGCGCAGAGGAGCTGCCATGGATGTGCGTGCAAGCCTGGCAAGGGATGTGCAATGCAAGCATGTGTCAAACCTGCATGTCATCCTGCACGATAGACACCAGCAGCTGGGCAGCCACCGCATCATGCTTTCTGTGGGAGCGGAGAAAGCCCTTCCACCCTGGGGCACGCGGACTGCACGATGCACCCTGTAGTACTAGTCCTGGATGATCCGCTGGACAGTCTTCCTGCAAGGACGTCCGCTGAACCATCTAGCAATGGCTGAGCACTTCACGCCACTCACAAAGTAGAGATGCACAACCTGTTCTCTCAAGTGCTTGTCATAGGGACGGTGACGGGGAGGCAGTGCTTGCATTGCCCCTTCCCTTCTATATTTATATCGTAAAATCCGTTTTGGTTGTTTTTTTTTCACTTTTTTGTTTTCCCCGGGGACACAACTGGGACATTATACCTGCAAGTCACCAAAATATTATTGGCGGACATTGATTGGCATATTGATATATTGGCACACATTATTATGGCGCGTTTCCACAGTGATAAGCATATTAAAATCAGCGGTTTTCTCTGTTCAGAATTACTTATTGAATACATTGCAGAAGAGCTATAACAACATTGAGAAAGATTACATTTTTGCTCGACCACAGACGTAAAGACTAAGACAGTTGGCAGGCACGTATTTCTCTAACTGAACGGTGCTCAGATTTCTGGCTTGATAATTTTGCGTGGAAGTCCACCGGTCATCTTGCCCTTGGTCGGCACACGGCCGCCGCGAAGCACTCCCCCCTCACGGCCCAGGCCTTGGCCTCCTGCAGGGTGGAAAAAAGGGGAGGTGCACCTAATGATTAAAAATGGAGATGAATCAGCCAGGATATATGTTAGTGTTAATAAGAATCCTGCACATCCTCCTAGCTCTGGCGTCAGCACTTTCCAAAAGTAACAAAAAGTGTGGCAAAAAAGAAAAGGGCCCGGAAATGAAAACATGAGCACACGAGCCCAGCCTGCTTTCTTCCCAAACCCACTTTGATAGTCATTCTCAGCCCGTGCAGCCGCAATCCAAGATGCAATCAGGTGCAGCTCCTTCAAGCGCGCCATCTTGACGCTTTTTGGATCTTCAGGCCTAACAATTAATTGTGTATAACATAAAGTAAAGAGTAATTGCATATCAAATACTGGCTTCAAGGTGGGTGCATTGAAGCATATGTGCTTGAGGCGTATTAGATCCTCACAATGTGTCCATAACTTTTTGATCCTGTGCTTGAGAAAAGTTTCTGTCACGGTAGTTAATATGGGAAGCAAATTACCTTGAAAACATCAAATCTAAATGATGTGCACCCTGCGATTGGGATGATAAGCAAGTGTGATTACTTTTCACTGCGCTACATTGAATCTGTGCTAGGATTAGCATTGATAGGATCTAGCATTGAAGTAGAAGGGCCCTTGGCCCTAGCTACAAAACCCTGATTCCCCAAGCCTCCTGATATCCGAGGCAACTAGGAACGCAAAGTAAAATGGTTACGAGGAACATTCTGGTCCTGTTGCAAACGTGCAGGTTTTATAACTCGAGCACTGAAATCTTTGAGCTTTCAGACGGCAACACCCTCACCTCAGGTATTATGATAGCATGCAGATCACTCCCCACGTCCTGCAGCACTCCCCCCCCTGCAAAACAGCAACATAGCACTTTGACCTGAAACATGACAGGAACAAGCAGCACAATGTGTTCTTCCTTCCTGCAGACCAGAATTGCTTGCTGCAATGGAACATATAAACAGCTAAACCCTGAACCCTATTACAAAATAGCTCACTCACCGTGCCAGGGATCAAGTAGGCCATTGGAGAAGGCAATCCGTGATGCTGCACCTGTACAAATGGTACGTTACATGGCTCTATCTCTTCCTTTGAGCACGCTGCTTGTGTCGTTGCTGCTGACGGAGTTTTTTGAAGCGATAAGTGAAAGGACAAAGGATAGCCTCTTATTTCAAGGTCATATCCGCGCAAAAGGTTTACCACCCACCCACCAATTTTCTTTCCACCCCATTCCACTGTTGCCCTGCGAGTAAAAGTAATAATAACACACAGGCATCAATGAGGACAATGCTGATAACCCTCTTGGGGTGTAAGTTTCTTGCTTGAGAAAATGAGGAAGGCGCTGAGCTGCTGAGGGTCAACAGAACAATAGCCAAACGCTGTTTAAACAGGAACAACTACCATAGGGGACGAGGGGTAACATTCCACTCTTGCTCGCATGCCGCTTTTGCGACTGCTGAATCCATCGGCTCGCTCCAAAACATGTCGTTTACTGTGTGTATTGGTGTGCGTGGTCGCAGAGTAACATTGTGGACAACCAAACAATATCAAGATTTTCTGGGCTGGTTTCAAGGGAACGCTTTCATACGTTACAATGCGCAAATGATTTGACTTATTTTATGGAGTCCTGCACTTACGCACAAACACAAGCACACACACACACACATTCAGAAACACACAACGCACTGTGCGACCTACCTCCATCTCTTCCAAAGGGCATAAACATCTCAGTGCAGTACTGATAGCCCCTGAACCCAAAGCAGAGTGTGTTGTGCTTATGTGGTCGTTTTTTACTAAATATATGGGTACATCATGATATACGCACCAATAGACCTCAACCTTTTCCGTCTCCTCGTTTGCACCCTATTAGGAACAGAGATTAATGTTGGCGAACGGAAATTGCTCAAACTGCTCAAATGTAAATTTTCGGCACAATTGACCAACCTCATTGTAATCAAAGCACTTCAGGGACCCGCTGTAGTTATAAAAAACGCCAGCAGCCAATGCCATACCTGCAGCCAATAACCATTTGTCAAAAGTGTTACTTCGATTCAATCAGTGCACAGGAGGGGCATAAGTTAAAGCACAAAGGCACTCATCTTACAACGGCTTATGCCAACCTAACACAAAAAGGGCCATTGTAAAGCTTACTGCATCTCGAGACAGCATTTAACTAGAGAGCACAAGACAGGGACCAGAGGACACACGGTCAAGACCAAGTAACAGCCTTTGTTTACCATGGACGCAGTGGCCTCCGCACCTTGCATGAGCTGCTTGTCATCCATGTGCGGATTAGCAAGGTGGTCACATGCCACACGGACAGGGTAGGGAGGGAGCTCACCATGCCCGTTTAATATGTACCTAGAAAGTAACAAAGCATTTGCAAGTGGTTACGTTGAAAAGGAACTTAAATAGATTCTTGATTAATCTGTAGCTCTACACCAGGCAGGAAACTTTCAAGTTTAAGTTGTCTGGCTGCGTAATTGAGCAGATCAACGGATAAATTTGCAGAGGAGGACAACTCCCCCAAAATGGCATGTTTTTCAAATGTTCCCCGCGTGTGGGCCACCAAATTTGGTCGCTTCAAACTAGGCATCAAAATTTTCCAGAGCACTTCTGCTTGAGGCCACCTAACATGGTGGCCCATGCCTGGTAAGCCACAACTCAACCCCACTTTTTACCAAAACTTCTTCATACCAGATCACCCACCTGCACCAATCTGGAATATATTTATTGGTATATAATCCTATTATCATTGCAACAAAATGAAAGAAAACGGCTGAGTGATTGGTGTTTAATGAGGATTTGAGCCATTTTCCCATGGAAATCACCACGTTAGGGTTTACATGCACCATGTGTGCTTAATCCAGTCTATCTCAGCACGCAAAGCGACCCACATAAAACTGGGCACATGCTCGGGTGGCTCTCAATGCCAGCTACACTTTTGTACTGAAATGGTGTTGGTCGGATGAAGTGGCTGTGAGTGGCTGCCTTCTGAATGCAAAATGCACATTTTCAGGCATTTCCTCCGTTGACCCCCTCTGGTAAAAATGCTAGAAAGAATGAAGGACGCAAGTGTTAGCTCTTACCCTGACTTGTAGGGGAAATTGCCCATAGCCATTGAGTCCCAAGCCCCTGCAATCCACCTGAGCAGGTGCAAAGAGCAGGTGTGGAGAGCAGAGAGGCCTCCAAAGAAAAGGACTAGCAAGAGACAATGCTGAGAGTTGCAGCAAGTCTGTGGCAGGGTGCAGCTTACTCTCGAAAGCTAGATACGTTTTCCACTGAGTAGAAGTCAGCAGAAGCACAGAGCCGCATCGCCTGCCTGACCTCTGTTCGACCTGGAATCAGCATCACGATTGCAATGAAAATATAAGCCATTCCCGTCAAGAAACAAAAAGATACAAGTGAATGTACTCTTAACGACAGGAAAAGCTGCAGCACTAACTAAGGTAGTCAAAGATATATTAATTTATATAATGCTCCCATCACTGCAAACGAAGCATAAATGATAGATAAAATCACTGAGAAAGGCCGTACTTGTTTGTACTTTCGTTGCGCCATGTGCCTTTATAAAAAATATTTTAAACAAATGATGCTCTTTGTGAGTAGGATGTCAGGGATCCTGTAATAGCACCAGCAGTTTCAAGACTTCCGACTCATAGGTCATAGTCATAGGGCATACGGACATACAAGTGAGGTGAGGCTTGCAAGTCTCTTTTGCCCAATTTTTGCACAATAACGCATGCATATGCACAGGAAATAAAGGCAGCATGCACGGGATGGGAGCTACTGGCATTGTATAATGCAATACACCCTGAAGTCTCACCTGTAGCACTCTGGCCAATCTCGTACATGCGTTTAAATCCTACTCTTGCGTTGCTGATACAAGACGGGGCGCTCCCACCTAGACACAGAGTGCAACAATTTGCGAGCATTGCAGCGGCAAAGGAGATTTGAGAAGGGAAATAAACAATTCAAGGCGGTACAAGATGATGCTTGTATATAGCTTGTATTCTCTAAGGTGCAAATTTTAAATTGAAGGCTAGTAAAGTTGTGTGTTACAAGCACTTGCCTTGCATAAGTACGCACCTTCCACACTTGCATCAAAAGTAACTCCTTTGGCAAACGATACAGGATCGAAGGGCGGATCCTGTGGACGGCAACACAGAAGGGAAACAACAGATGTTTTGCTTTGCTGCTCATCTCATTTGGTGCCTTACCCTCGTCCACTTCCACTACCCACCTCGCCCTCAAAATTGAAAATTGGTGCACTAGCCGCTATAGCACCTGCGATGGAGTCCAAGCCAGTGTTTCTTTGAAGGTTTTGGGGTGTGTAGCAATTTAAGTCTAAATTGCTACTCATGTGCTTAAGCCCAAATGGTGTGCAGCGCAAGCCTTACCCCCAAAAAACCTTGTTGTTTAAAGTGGTTTTCATACAGATGGAAAAGGGCTTTGCATAGGAAATTTTTGGGTATTTGCACTCAAATCGCAAGTCCTGGAGTGTTTTATAGCGGGGCGATAGCAAAAGGGCAAAAGAGCGACACAAAATGTTGTCGCCCTTAAAAGAAACACTGGTCCAAGCATATCGACACAAGAAATGTGTCGGCAGCAAAGACATGCAGCCTGGTTTTGCTGTCTTAGTCATCCTCCTTACCATCAATAGCTGAAGGGTATTTCATGCGCATCCACGCCGCCAGCATCCCCCCATAGCTGCCTCCAAATGCTAAAAACATATCAAGCATGTGGTTGTACAGGTTGTACATGAACAATGTTAATGCGACATTAAATGCTGCAGGATTCTTCAATTGCATGTTAGAACAGGAACAGGAAATGTAGCGCAGCAGGAGAGCTTGTCATGAGCCTGCTTACGATAAGTGCAGCTGTTGGTGAATGATGCAGCAGACGTAATGTTAGCTTTCCTCGTCACCCACCAATCACGGGAGCAGCTGTGGCGTTATATTTGTGCTTGATCTCCCAAACAAGTTCGCTGTAGTCTGCCATCGCTTGTTCGGCCTACACAAAGAAAGTTTGGTTTGATCAAAGTGAGGCTAAGAACAGGGAACGCACTTCTTGATCAAATTGAGCTCAGGGGGCTTAAGAGACCACATTCGCCTTCTCACAAAAGAAGCTGTGTGTGAAACAAAAAACAGGAGCAAACCCTGGACACGCTCACCGTCAGGTACTGCATAGTACTGTGCGTCCTTGAAGTTTTTGAGCATATCGGCTGAGACTCTCCGTAGTACCTGTCAGGAAACAAGAAATTTGCGAAGCGAAGAAAACAGGCTTCAGCTAGAAAAAGGCCTGTAAATGGAACGAGGGTCTTGCCCCAAACCTGTCGTCTGCTTCCAACATTGTACGGTGAATTGCAACAGGCATTTGATCTAGCCTGGACATGTGCCAATGTTCAAACATAATCCTCGTGCACGTCCATAATCCTAGTGCACGCCCACTAAACAATTGCGCTGTAGCATAAGCTGAAACTTGACATACTGCTGGAGCTCAGGTAATATCTATTTGTTAAATCTGCATCCTTGCTTGTTGATTTTTTCCATTTGTAACCAGACAGCAGGTTACGGGCCATTGCTAACCTCTCTATCCGCACCGGTGCTCTGCAAACACGATCAGTGCGCCAAACTTGGGTGCGTTCTCCCATATGAGGCCCGAATTGTTCTGTGCAAGAGGTGAAATATCTGTTGAGGACAAAGTTCTAACAAACATGCACGCAAACACGCACGCACAAGATAAAGCAGCACATCCGCCTCGTTGCCCAAGTATCTGCAGCAGCGAGGTAATGGCAATCGATAAACCTGTCCTTTCGCGCTCCAGCATTTTCGCCTTACATGAAGATCGGGCCAACGTCACCAACTTGATTAGGCTTCCAATGGCTTCCACACACGTAATATCGTTGCGGAAATGTGGAAGCACAATTTGTGCTTGTCTCCCTGGAATAGAGGTAGGTGAAGGAAGAACCGTAAGCACAGGGGCTACAAGCCCACGAACGCCCCCAGAAAGCGCCCTCAGCCAAGAAGACACACACAAAGGAAGAAAATCGTCCTCACCAGTTGAAGTGATCAAGGACGCGAGGTGCAAAAAAAACATTGCCTGCGGACAGAGGTACTCTTGTATTACTTCCATGTATATGTACTATGCACTACAACAACCAATAATTTACAAACCACCCACATTGCGCTAAAAGGTCGTGAACCACGGAGTCCAGTGCGATTGGCTTGCTTCTTCTTGTGTGATACCCCAGGCATTCCACCTGACCAAACAAAGCTACGATAGCTATGATAAAAAGCATTTTCAACTTTGCTTTTATATTAAGGTATAAGACCGCTTAAATTGCCAAATGACGCATTTCTGGATTTCAGAGACATTTGTTTATGTGAATGAACTCATGTGTTCCAGAATCATGCGTGCATCAAACGGAGAAATGCACTGAAAGACTGGTGTGATTTCGACATGCAAGTTGCCCTCAATCACACCTTTCGCTTACAAACAATCAAGGGTCTGGCAGGGAGTAGACATGTCTCTCACAATAGACCCAATAGGCAAAAGACTGGTGTAAATGCCAGGCGGGGAAGAAAGCCATCACTAGTCTGGGGAGGGGGTCACCTGTCAAACGGTGGCGGGAGTGGCGGAGGGGACAGCAATAATACCAGAGCTGGTAGCGGGGATGATAATGGCCACTCCCGTCCGTCAGAGAAAGCGCAAGCGGTCTTGATTCAGCTGCTATATGCGTTCGTTGCTTGGATGGTGAGTGTGTGCTATGCAAATCAACTAGATAGAAGCTGTTACCCCTGCATGCTGCGGTAAACCCCTGCAAAACCGTACGCAGCACAAACATGCAAGGAGTGGCATGAAACACCGATGTACACGCACAGGCTTTCCTGCTGCTTGCCTCTGGCATTCTGGACCTTAGCAGCATTAGGCTCCGCAGGCATGACACTAGCAATTGGAGGGTGTCCATTGTCATCCCGGTGAGTGATTATGACACAAGCATGCTCGGTGGAAGCTAATTTCCCCATCTAACTCCACAACTCCCCGACTAGAACCTGTGTGAGCAGCTGCCCTGAGGTTACTAATTGCTTAACAACAGAACGAGAAAAGCAAATAGCCAGAATGATGAAGAACTGCGCATGCGACTGTTTGGTGTCATTTAGCTCTGCAATCAGTCCTCTAGGTCTTTATGGATGTTTCAAGTGGCCTATTGGGAAAGGATATGCAATCAGGTTTTGCTTGTACCTATAAGGATTAGGACAAGTTCCACAATCATTCTCTAATCCCTGAACAGACATCCCAGTAGCACGCTACATCACATTGCAATGGCATTTCAACCAGGTTCTGAATGAGGAGAGGTGTATACGTTCGCTGCTGCAAAGCCTGCGACAGAGCTTTGGGAACATAGAGTTAATTGTGATAGATGGGGGCAGCACAGACAGGTGGGGAATGTTTTAATGCTAATCATTTTGTTGTTCTGACCATGGAAACCCTGTGCAGCACAAGAACGGCAACGTATTTAAAAGCCGCAAATTATTATTCACACACATTTTATTGAAACGTCTTATGCTATCCTGTGGACAGTCTTCAAATCTTCAAGCGTGTAGCTGTTTTGTTCCACCGCCTTTTTTCTCTCAGTATGTGTTTGTCGCGTCAAGCATGCGTGCAAGTCGATCAGACAGCAACAGTTGACCTCTTCCGTTTGCAGAATCAGATTTTGAGATTGTGTGGAAGTCAAAGCATTGGACCTTGAATTTTGCAACCCAACCCACTACGCAGCACTCTTGCCGAGGCACGTAAAGGAGGGGCATCTCACATCCTAGTCAGCAAACAGAGGGGCAGAAGTGCGCAGATGAATGCAGGAGCTGAGGTGGCCACGGGAGAGCTGCTGGTGTTCATGCACGCAGACACGACCAAACCACCAAAAAACCTACCAATGGCAAGTGTACATGCGCTTTACAGCTACTGTGACAGTAACACATAATATTGTACAGGGTTAGCTCAAGTGCTGGGAATAATATTATATATGTTATATGTTGTAGATTTACGACTGGGCAGCGTAGCCTGTATCCCCCTTTGCGGCTGGTGGCATAATCATGTACATTGGTCAACGTCATACCACAAGTCTGTCTAACAGCCTTGCTGCTGTTTGCGTGTGATTGTTCTTGACCCTGGTCAAACGTTAACCTTCTTTACTCTAAAGGTTATTACACGATGAGAGCCAGAGTGGGTCTAGGTGTGTGCTGCCAAAGGGCGATTCTTTGCTTGCCTTATAAGACCTTAAGTAAGATCCTAAGATCAGGACGTCTCCCTTGAACTTGAGCATATCATCTTTTAGGGATCAAGTCATTCTTAAGATTGCTCCTGCCAAGCAGCTCTTCTGAGATGCGATATGTGAATATGTGCTGCATTGCTAAAAGTGCAATGTGCTGTGAAGGCTGTGGCTTTTGAAGCAGATTTCTACGCTCTGTTCACTGCTTGTTCAAGGCTGAGGGTGATTTAAAAAAACCTGCAATGGTAAATAAGCACCGCACGTGCTAGGTACAGACGTAATAGGAGTGAATGCTATGAATCAAAAACGACAGCTGCCGTTCGAACTGTTGCTGTTTGAATGATGTAAAGAGTTGAGTTTGTTCGGAATGATTTCCTACATGCTGTCCTTAGGTCCTACGGCAAGCCTTGGCGGATCCACGCACGGTGCTGGTGGGTTTTAGAACCTTGATCAGGTCTGAAGTCAAAAGCAACAGAGACAGCACCAGTGGAAGTAGCCCTAGCGACAGCAGCAGCAGCAGCAGCAGCAGCAGCAACCATAGTCAGAGCCAAAGCATCCTGAACCAGCACGGTACGCACAAGGAGCCACGGGTAGGAGGCACACCGCAAATCGATGCAGCGGATGGTCCGTTACTGAAGTGGATGACGTTACACCAACTCTTCAAAACATCCTTCTACCCGATGTTGCTTCAGCCATTGTGGTTTATTCGAGGCTTTCGTCTGCTGTTTGGTGGGTGGCATTTTTAGGTCACTGTCAGTGTTAATGTCTGTGGTTGTATGCACGACTTCTGTTCACGTTCAAATCAAACTTTGCATACACATTCAAGCCATCGTAGAATTGCAGCCGTGTCAAGGAAAGTTCATAAAAAGATCTGGAAAGGTAGATCAAAGGACGGGCGTGCGCAACTGTTGTTGCATACTGGTAGCAACGCCTCTGCCACCTCTTATCCCATCTTTCATCCCGTAGATGGTCATGCAGACTCTCACAAAAGTCCTGTGCCACCCTGTAAAACTTGCAGGGGATCAAGTCATGTGCTGCAGGCAAAGCGACTTTCTGGCAGTCAAAGGGTTCAATCCTAGCTTACCGATCATGGTAATTGCTGCTTGACCAATTGGCTTGGCCTTCAGATTGAGCCTATGCTCTTGCAAGTTAGATTATCCAGTCACGTTATTCAATTTCTAATGCTTGCAGATGCTGCTTTAATAGCCAATCGGTGCAATATTGATCATCGTTTAACTTAATTATTGAGAGGCTACAGATGTACTTTGGCCTCTGTTTATGGCAGAGAGTGCTCCAAGCTAAATTCTTCCCTGAGCATGTCATCGCCTTGTTTAACCTTCCGTGAGTCAGTTTGAATTTTGCTTGCAACTCTCGCAGGAAGACGCAGACTTGTGCATTCGTTTGCATGAGTCCGGGCCCTCCTCGGCCTCTGCACAAGGCTACATTGGCCACGGAAAAGGTGTGGAATATGCAGCACTGTTCTCTTGCTTAAAGTAGCGTGTCTATGCGGCAGTGACATCCTCCCGTGACAGTCATGAGTTTATTTATAGTAGGTTGTAGGACATACAAAATAGAACGCAGACAGATGTGAGACGTCTTTTATGCTTTCATTCTTCAGCTCTTTGGAGAAAGGGGTAAGACATTGCTGCATCGCTCGCCGTAGACACCTGCAGTGACCCAGTCAAGAAGAAATATATCCAAGTCAGTGTT
>Ga0307963_1004383_pt1 | contig 11211 bp, 11 predicted proteins | sample OrgLakmetagen594_FD_201829 | JGI IMG/M metagenome (GOLD analysis project Ga0307963, IMG submission 201829) | Saline water microbial communities from Organic Lake, Antarctica - #594 | ecosystem: Environmental > Aquatic > Non-marine Saline and Alkaline > Saline | place: Antarctica: Organic Lake...
CCCGTTCACAAATTTGGTTAACTTTTTCGATGTTCCAGTTTCGTGCCCGGTCCCCCCCCTGGACCTTTATAAGTGCGTCTTGAGTCCAGGTTCACCATTATAGGCAAACATTTTTAATACAATCGTTGAAATATAATAGTTCTGGGCAAGCGACAAAAAGCAAGTACTAGCCAGCATGCAAGCGCGCCCCATGCACCACCCTCCATCTCACAGCTGGCGGACGTTGCAGGGCAGCTAAGCTCAGCCCGTGAACCACGTGAGGAGGGCCTGGATGATTTTAGTTCAGTCGTACCAACCTCAGAAAGCAAAAGCAGCGGCACACACACACACGCACACACACACACACACACATACACACACACATACACACACATACACACACACACACGCTTGCCTTTTCAGGGTCAGAAGGTTATCTCTTATCTCCATTGATGCTGGGTTAGCACGCGCTACATTTCCATGCAAACCATGCACGTCAGATGGTTCAAAAACTCCAGCATCATGGAGCAGCATATTCTCAACTCCAAATCCCTCAATATAAATATGCAGTGCACGCAATACGCCAAGCACTTTTTGTGCGAAAATAGGGTCAGAAAGCCTGCTATTTTAAAGAATTGGGAAACGCTTTTTCAGCCGGCCAAAAGCACAACACGCCGCGTGCGAATTAAAGCATAGTTAAAATTGAACTGCTCATGTGTGGGGTGGTCTACTTCAAAGCACTTCATCAAAGAGGGGGACAAAGCAAAAGCAGAATCTGCACATAGGAAAGGCTGAAATGTTGCATCATCTAGGCGCATGTGCGGTAAAAATTCATCAGGTACGTTTAACCAAGATTTGCTCTCTATTTTACGCTTCAAGTCACTACAATTATAAGTAAAAGCATCCCCCACTGATCCAGGCTGTCCAGCATTTACATATGTAAACTTTCCACGTGCATCAACACATGCAAACAAAATAATGGCACAGTTAACTTCTTGTAGCAAAAATACGTGTCACCCCACTCACGATGCTTCTCAATCTTCATAAATGTACCATCAATAGCACCAGCACAGAACGGTAGGTAGCATAAGCCCTTGAACTCATTCATAACAAGCATCAAATCAGCTCCTTCAGGAAATTTTATCATATCTAAGCAGAATTTCTGCGACAATACTTCCACTACATCGTGAACAATATTAACACAAGTGGGCTTTGCAATGTCATACATCCTTGCCAGAGCTTGAAACGGCATGCTTGAGCAAGCCCAATCAAGAAACACAGCAAGCCTTTTTTCGATAGGGATGCATGCTCGCATGTTTGTGTCTTCCCTCTCACACATGGTACCCTTCAAATACGTGTTGCACAGTCCTTGAAATGCAGGCTTGCTCATACGATACGCCTCTCATTTGTCTGCTTCATAATGGGGGAATTTCCTAGCTGCTTCAGCCCATTGCCCAATCACCTGTTCCCAACAACCCTTGCTGCCTGTTTCTTGTCTGGCGCTCCAAAAGCTTCTTTGCCGTTTCTGGGCGTGGCCATGCAGTTCCAAAGCGGACAATGCTACCTCCAGGTAAAATTCAGGAACGTTGCATGCCGTGCAAGCAAGCGAGTATACGTATGCATGTATACATGCAAGCACCATGCACCATGCACCAGCCGCAAGCCCCAGCAGCATGCTCTCAGCCAAATCATGGGATTGAAGGGCTGTCAGAATGCAATGAGGGCACTATCTGCAGGGGGTGAGCTGCCTGGAGGAATGAAGCAAAAAAAGTCATGAAGGCCATAGACATCGCGCACATCGCTCGCTCATTCATTTTAGAAATATATATATATATGTATCTTAAACACAGTGAATTAGAAGGAATTAGCGGAAAACGAAAAAAAGATGGTTGTGTCGTGTGACCGCTCCTTGGTTAAGTCATTTGGTCAAGTCCTTTGGTTAGCCTATTTTTGGGTCGTAACTTTTCGTCGGACTGACGGATGAAAAAGTTAAAGGGTGTTTTGGAATCCTGAATGCCCAATGCGTCTTTTTCATACAAAAAATAAATTTCGAGGGGTAACCAAATGACCTGACCAAATGACTTAACCAAGTCCCGTGTGACCGGGGCCTAAGTTGCTTTTCCGAAATTCACGCCGATATACTGCTTCTTAATTTAAGGAGTGTGATGAATTTAATGCTTTTTTTTGGGTGACATCGTCGAGAGTTGCCTCGCCAAATTTGTGGGATTATAAGACACAGTTTGTGGATAGCAAAATGCATGCAAAGATTTATCACAGTCCAACTTTTAGGGGTACGAAAAACAGTTTAGCTGTAATAGAAACCGAGCTTTTTAACTGCATGCAATTTCGGTAAATTAAAACCTTTTCCTGATGCTTGCTCCGCAATTGCACACTGCCACAAGTGGCAGCTCTTTGGTGACCAAGACTTCCACCCGTTCCAATACCACAACAAGGGTTAAGCGGCCCGTTAGGCCCGTGAGGAGCACGTAAGCATCACACATGAATATACACCACAACACAACACAACACACACACACACACACACACACACACACACACACACACACACACACACACACACGCGCGCAACACACACACACACACTCACACACACTCACACTCTCTCTCGCTCGCGCGCGCTCACACACACACACACACACACACACACACACACACACACACACACACACACACACACACGCACACACACAAACACACACACACACACACACACACATACACACACACAACACACTCACTCACTTACACATACAACACACACACGCACACACACACACGCGCACACACGCACACACACACACATACATGCGCACACACTCACAAACGCACAAGCACACATACATACACACACACTCTCAAACACACACACTCTCTCTCTCAAACACACACGTACACACACATGCACACACACATGCAGCATGCACAAATATGCATACAAACAGGCACAACCACTAACGCAAAGAACAAACGCAGACACATGTGCATGTACGAACATGTTCCCACACCCAGGAACATATATACACATGTTTGTACGAACACATATGCACTTGTATTCCTACACCCGGAAACATACATACACACATTTGTACGAACACATATGCACTTGAGCACAGATACGCTTACAAACATGCAGCCTTATTCAATCTGTGAACACATGCACTCACACTTAAAAAACACACACACATGCACACACACACACACCAGTATAGCACTACATACGGGGTGCGCGCCAGGCACGTAAGCAGACAGGCAATACCACCGCATGCTTTAGCCGTCCCGCTCCACTTCTTTACTTTGCGTGCAGTTCCGGTGATCAACAATCAGACCAGCCTGAGAGTAACCCCCAAACAAGCTCCATCCCTGATTCCATCCCTGCCCTCCGACCAGACACAGGTTCGTGGTAAAATTGTAGGCCCTCGTGCACATGCAAGCACAGAAATAGCGCACAGGAGAGGGAGGCAAGTAGGAGGCAGACAGGCCTGCTTGAACATAAACACACGTACCCTCATTCCATTGCCTGAGTATTTCGTGTTTGTCCACTCAAGTGTATAGGGTTGGCCAGATCAATGTGCTTTCGATGTCTGTACGGTTTGTAGCCGGGAAATTTGCAGGTATACATATCTGTACGATATGGACATATCTGTACGATATGGTATAATATCTATACGTTATTCTGTGTTAACAAGCTAGAAGTATTATGCTGACTACGTTATGGTATACATACCTGTACGTTATTCTTGTGTTTAATGCTTTACCTACTGTGGTGCCGTGTGTGTTGCTTAACAAGCTAGAAGTATTATGCTGACTTCGAGATATAAACTAAGCGTGTACACACACACACACACGTACACACGCAACACACATGCAACACACACATACACAAGCGACACACACACGCACATACACACACACACATACACACGCACATACACACACAAACACATACACACGCAACACGCACAGACTGGCGTGAGTTCCGTGCTAGGCTTGTCTCCCGCGGTACTGGGGATGCTCCGCCACCAGAGCAGCCACCCTCTGCTGCTTCCCTCTCTGAAAATGGCAGCTTAGAGTCTCAGGTGTGTGTATGTGTGTCATGTGTGACTCATGTGTGTATGTGTGCGTATGTGTGGCTCATTTGTGTTTGTATGTCTGTACGTGCGTGTGTGCGTGCGTGAACGTGTGTGTATGGGTGTTTTGCTTTTTAGTTAGTGTGCGAGCGTCCGTACGTGTACCATTTTGCGCCTTCCAATTCTGCTGCTTTCGATGTAATGGTTGTGTGTTGTGTGATATCCGCATGCTACAGGTCCGCCGGGTCCTTTGTGTGCTTTATATCCTTTGTGCTTACCAAACCGTAAATTGAGGCATTATGCGCCAAGAGCCAAGAGTAAGGGAATTTTTGCCAATGACTGCACTTCTGCTTTTCAGACCTCAAACCTGAACGAATACAGGCATGCAGACACTGACCTGTAAGCGGAGAAATGCGTTTTTCGAAGCAAAGGAGTCAATCCTCCGCTGGCATTTGAAAGGGTAACTAACATTCCCTCCTGCTCTCTTTCAGGAGCTTGCAGCTAGGGCTCTTCAAAAATCTTGATCTATAACGCATGTACACTCCTGCTGTTTATTATGCTTGCAGCTAGGCTCTTCAAACGCGCTTTTCATGATATGCATTAACTCCCGTTGTTATTATGCTCGCAGCTAGAGCTTTGTGTCAAAGCTATTTTTACGACATGCATGTCTTCCTGCTCTTCGGGCACCACGGCTAGGGCTTATGTGTGCTGTTGGTTTTTAGATAGCTGAGATAAGCCGTTGAGATTGCTGGAGGCAGAGACTGAACCTGGGGCATAGTTGTTTGCTGCAAGTAACATAGAGGGGGCCGTTATAGAGGCCAAACGATCAATCTATGAGAGCAACCAACTATAACCAAAGGATGCTTAACACTAAACATGACAGAACATAAACAAGCTCATTCCTGACATGCTTTACAACAATTACAACGATTGTACAGACACACATATCATCCTGCTCTTGTTATGCCTGCAGCTGTGGCAAGAGGTGCTGCGCTGGGCTCACAGCATCCACACACACACACACACACACACACACACATCATCATCATCATCATCATCATCATCATCATCATCATCATCATCATCATCCTGCTCTTGTTATGCCTGCAGCTGGGTCAAGAGGCGCTGCGCTGGGCTCACAGTATCCCGGCACCAGAGAAGGGAGCCTTATTGCTGGTGCGGCTTGCGAGCGTGAAGCTTGGGCTATTGAAATGAGTAGGGTAATTGGCCATTACCATACATACAGTTTATAGATGGTAATTCTGGCAGGGATATCACAAAGTGTATGGTCATATACTGTGTACATAAATTATATAAATTATTCCATGAAATTATTCTGGCCAACCCTAGAAATAAGTGCTGGGACCAGGACCTTTGAAACAACACTACCATTCTAACGTAAACCTTGTTTTTGATGGGGGAAAGGGGAGTGATGGGTGCATGCAGCACGGTTAGTACCAAACTAGATTTCCGTCCGTCCCACAAGCCATTGCACACACAATACAAGTACTGTGAACAATGTTGATATGAATGAAGCTGCCTATGTTCTCCACATGGTCAGGTTCGCCAGTGTCATGTAAATTTTTTAGCGAGGCAGGTGTTTGTAAAACTTACATAGCGGTGTGTTTGGGGTGACTTCCCTGCCAAATATGTATGTGGGAGTGTGCGATTGTGTGATACATTTGATACTGTGTGCGGTTTTTTGATACATTTGATACTGTGTGCAATTGTTTGATGATACTGTGTGCAATTGTTTGATGATACTGTGTGCGATTGTTTGATACATTTGATACTGTGTGCGATTGTTTGATGATACAGTGTGCAATTGTTTGATGATACAGTGTGCAATTGTTTGATGATACTGTGTGCGTGCTTTGGGGATACTGTTGTGCTTGTACCGTGTGTATTTATTCGCCACAAATTAATTGCAACCCTGCATACCAGCTACAGCTTTTCGAGGAAGCCGTGTATGTTATGCATACACTGTGTTGTATTTTTTTGCGACAGTCAGCCCTGCACATTTTGCACACTTGTCATTAGAGCCTCACATGCGTAATTACACACAAGCGTGCACGTGCACACACGGAATCATCATCATGGGAACTGGGAGCCATAAAGCTGCCCTTATAGTCCATGCACGTGGAAAGAAGTTGTAAAGAAAAATGTCCATTGCCACCTGCAGCCAGCCAAAACTGCCAAGTTGCGGCCTGTGTGCTGTTGCTGATAAGACTGTGTATGATGTTTATTTGAATGATAAAAGCATTGCTAAAAATAAAATAAAGTGCATATTTTGATATCTGTGTCAGTGCAACATGATCGAGTCGACCTTATCTTCATAAGACCGTAATTGCGCTGTTTTAAAACGGTACTTGTGATAGATCAGCACTTTACTGTCTTTCACCAGCTTTCCAGGTCTCATCATCTTCCTTCCAATACGGCAATGCAGCCGTCCAAACACCAGAACCCTTTGATTGAACGTGTCCGTGCCTTCAGGCGCACCCCCTGGTATTCCAAGGCAGACAGCAGTACTTCCACCAAGCAGCCATCCTCTTGCTCGGTGCGTACCTGCTTCTGAGCAAATGCTTTGCGCCACGCTGTCTCTAAATTCAACGCAGCCTTTCCCGCAGTGCTGAGATGCCATCTTCTCGCACCGAGCATCTGTCTAAATTTTGCCTTTGACAACGAATTCTCCAAATGTAAAGCCACACACAATGCGCTCACACGGTTCTGGCCAAATCTACCTGTGCGTTGCGGTAGCTTCTGGGCTTCGGCGTTTAAGGGATGGTCCTAAGAGAAGTGTGTGTTTGTGTGCCTCCTCAAGCCCAACGCAGGTCATAATACACGCGCGCATCTTATTATACACACATGGATGACCAAGCACAAGCATCCACACACACACGTACTGCTGTCTCCTATTGTGGTTTCCGTCGTAGCCGTAGTACTTCCACAGGAACATGCTGTTGTCTCCCCCCTTTTGTGGTCTCCGTCGTCTAATACGCGGATGATCCTGTTGTACCACGGTCGGTTTTGTTGTTGCCATGTTGTACCATGGTGTCACTTTTTGAGCAAGGCTTTGACAGTGCGGTGTTGCTCTCACTTGCCTCATGCACACACACACACACACACACACACACACACACACACACACACACACACACACACACACACACACAAACACACACACACAGAACACAACGAGCAGGGATCATACGGCATTATCCTCAACCAACCTTCTGTGGTGAGTCGCTGCCATGCGTCTCTTTTGGAAGCTAGCTCTGAAATGAAAATTTGTGCAAGAAGTTATCCTTTGTCAAACATACTTTTTTCTGTTCCACCATTTTGTGATCAATAATTTTCCAGTGCCACCATCTTGTGATACTCTCGCTCCAGACAGGCCCTTCCAGCAAAGCTTATTCACCCTTAAATATTTTTTCAAGGCACAAATACACACAAACTTGGTCACATGCACACACACATGCATATACTCAAACAAAAACGCACACACGCTAACGCATGCACGCACACACACATACACACATACACACATACACACTCACACGCACACACACACACACACTCACGCACACACACATCATCATACACGTGACCTGCAGCACGCCCTGGGTGACCTGACCTTGAATGCGTCATTGAAAGAGTTCAAGAACAGCCCCTTGTACATGGGAGGGGACGTGGGAGGGGGCACCGTTCAGGTCCTCCATCCATACAGCTTACCAAAAAGTGTGGAGGTGTTCAAGGTGTGCCAAAAAGTGTGGACCAGGTGTACCAAAAAGTGCGGACCAGGTGTGCCAAAAAGTGTGGTGTCCAAGGTGTGCCAGAAAGTGTAGACCAGGTGTACCTAAAAGTGTGGACCAGGTGTACCAAAAAGTGTGGAGGTGTTCAAGGTGTGCGTGTATGTCTGTAGACTTGCACATGTGTGTTTGCCTGTAAAAACGAGCGTTCATAGTCCAGGTGGGGCATAGTTGGTACTAGTGCAGCTTATGGTTATATATTGTGAGAATTTTCTTTGCTAAAAAAGGAGTAATGACTGCATCATGGTTTTGAGAAATTTAGTTGCTAAAAAAGGAGCAATGACTGCATCATGGTTTTGAGAATTTTAGTTGCTAAAAAAGGAGCAATGACTGCATCAGCTGAATCATGGCTTCCACGAACAACAACAAAAGCGAATAACAACAAAAGCAAGCAACAACAAAAGCGTGCAAAAGACCGTGCTATGAAGAACCGCATAAACCTTGCTCCCAACTCTCTTATTTGTACACGCTAGTACGCTTGTGCGCCCACACGCAATTGCATGCATGCATGCACAAGCAGGGTGGCATCAAGGCTGCTGCCAAGCTAGTTACACACACACACACACAATCACACACACACACACACACACACGCGAGCATGTTCACGCTCATGCAACTACCTGAACACGTTCGCAACCAGGGTGTGCACTTGGGTGGCATTGAGGCCGCTGCAGAGCTTGTGTCTAAAGGAGAAGCTGATGCAAAGGATTTCAGATGGTTTGCCAAATATGCTGGATGGGCGCCGGGGCAACTCCTAAAGGAGTGTAAGGCTGGGGTTTGGTTCCCTGCAGCAGCCTCCGCCTCCCTTGTTTTTGAGGTGCGCATTGTTGTGCTTATAAGGATTATTGTTGTGTTTCAAAGGCAGGGCTGGGGTGTGGTTCCCTGCAGCCGCTCCTGCCTGCCTTTTTTGCATGAGGTGCAAAGGTCCGCGTGGAGAGGGTGGATTGCTGTCTGTGCATCATTGCAGTGCTTTATTAATGAGACAAGGGTGCGGTTTCCCGCAGCCACGCTTACATCCTTTGCTTCCAATACAGATTCTTTGATTTGTTTCTGAGGTGCGTAGGTCTGAATGGAGACGGCAGGTCGTTTGTACATCATTATTTGTGTGTGATCATAATTTACATGTGAACCTTTTCAGAGGGGGTCAACTGGGGAAATATCCAAATACGTGCCTTTTATACACTCAGAAGCCGGTCATCCACTGCCCTTTAATCCGATTGGGACCATTTTTGCTTCAAATCGAAGTTGGCATTATGAGATACACGAGGATGTGCTTGGATTCATGTGGGTCACTCTGTGTGCAAATTGGCAGGGCTGAAAGCCCACAGTGACCACCAAATTCCTAATAGGGTGGTTCTGCATGGGAAAACAGCCTGTGTTGGCCTACATCCCCAAGTTCTTATTCGTTTCACTTCATTTTTTTTTGCAATGATATTTGTTTGTTACAAGGATTCCATAGCACCAAAAATCATGTGATTTGGTGCAGGGGGTGGTCAGATCTGGCACACGGGTGGCTGAAAAGCAGGGTTCACGACGCAGCCGATTAAGCATGGGCCCCCTCATTGGCAACAGTCAAACTCAACTGCTATGGAGCCATTCGGAACTGAGTTTGACAGTTGCCAATGAGGGGGCCCATACTCTGGGGACATTTGAAAAACACCCCCATTTGGGGGGTCAGTCGCCCCCCTCTGGAACCTTTTTTGCGTGTGGAGGTACGGCTGGGGTGCAGAAACCAGCAGCAGCCTCAGCCTACCTTGCGTTCAAAATGCGCAGATTTTTAACAGGCAGCCTGAACCTTGGTCATTTTAAACCTCCTCTGGTAGAGCTAACACAGGCTCCGGATGTGCCTGTGGTTAGGGTTGGCCAGAACCGTATATACACACCGTATGTATGGTGATTTCCCTGCTAAATACCGTATGAACACCATATATATTTATAATTGTATGGTTCTGGCCAACCCTACCTGTGGTGCAAGGGGTTTGGGGTAAGACGCGCAAGAGTACATATCTCCTTTCACTCTGTGTGGGGATACTCCGTTCTCTTGTTTTAGATACTCTCATCTGTGTGGCATTGCTTCTGTGTGGCATTGCACCAAGGTGGTGTTTATAATTTTATTGCTGATTGATCCTTGTCTGATTGTGAAGCTGCCTGCTGCTTAAAGACATCAGTCAGCACACCTTCCAGTACAGGCCAAACGCCAATTGCGGCACATTTCTACAAGCTGATGAATTGAATTCCCCTCCTCTCTGTGAGGAACTTTGAAGCTGCTGGCCTTGCTACTTGTAGAGCCATCACTGTCCGACACTTTGCGATGCCAACGGCTCAAACACTGAGGCGTTTGCGCACTGGAAGTCTGGGTGAAGAAACAACAGGCTCTGCTTGGGGTGCTTTCTCGCGCGAACACCTGAGCAGCAGCACGTTGTTGATTGTCAGGTTGTCCTGCCAGTACCTGGTTCAATTCACTTTCATCTAACAAGGCTCGTCACCCGCTATTGCTAAATCTGTGCCCCCTCTGCTCGTGCCGCAGACCTGATTTACAACTCATTTGTGACTCCCATTTTTGCTATTTTTGCAGAGACCGGACAGCAGCAGCTGCACCTTATCGCACAAGTTTGCTAAAACTAGGGTTTCTCACCTTGATTGTGTCATATGTGTTGATACCTTATTTACAACTTGTTTGTGACTTCCATTCTTTTGCTTTGTTTCAACCAGGGCTCCTCACCTTGTATTGTATGTGTTGCATACCTTACCAACTGGTTCGTGTCTTCCACTCTTTTGCTTTATTGTTGCAGAGACCAGAGGGCAGCAGCTCCACCTTTTGGCATACTGTGCTTCGGATGATGGGAGGCGATTTTGCTGAGCTCAGCACCGACGTTCGCGCTCAAGAGGAACGACGAGAAGAGACAGAAAGAGAGCTGCGGGGGGAAAAGGAATAACTCGGAGGGAAATTTCTTTCTCATTCTTGGAGGAGGGTGTTATCATTAGACAAGGGAGGAAGTGCTTGTACTCTTAAACTTGCTTAGCTCATCGATGGTGCATTTCCCCCTCAAATCTTGGCTATTCATTGGTCTCCGAAGATAGAATAGGACCAATTCTCTCGGTACTTAAAAAAGCATGGCGAGGTGCTGGAGATAAACAAAACTTATCAGCCCAGCGGGTTTGATTGCATGGGAAATGTTATTTTGTTTTTTTATGTGTCTGCCTGCAGCGTTTTGTTCAGGGTTTTTTATTTTTTTTAGGTAAGGTAAGGTTACATCACTATATATGCCTCAAAGGGCATCTCAGCGGAAGTTTGGAAAAAGCCTGAAACTACACCTGGCTAAACAAAAGAAACA
>Ga0307963_1004387_pt1 | contig 11207 bp, 15 predicted proteins | sample OrgLakmetagen594_FD_201829 | JGI IMG/M metagenome (GOLD analysis project Ga0307963, IMG submission 201829) | Saline water microbial communities from Organic Lake, Antarctica - #594 | ecosystem: Environmental > Aquatic > Non-marine Saline and Alkaline > Saline | place: Antarctica: Organic Lake...
CAAGGCCAGCCAGGGTGTTGGTGCGTCACTTGAGACCTGCCAGACACCGTAAAGCTGACCCATCCACAAACACGCGTGCAAGCTGTTCATACTGCAGCAAAGAGCAAAGAGCAAAGAGCAAGGCCAGCCAGGGTGTTGGTGCGTCACTTGAGACCTGCCAAACATCGTAAAGCTGACCCATCCACAAACACGCGTGCAAGCTGTTCATACTGCAGCAAAGAGCAAAGAGCAAAGAGCAAAGAGCAAGGCCAGCCAGGGTGTTGGTGTGTCACTTGAAACCTGCCAAGCATTGCAACTGACTATCCCCTGCTGAAGAAGCAAAGGCCGCTAGTTCCAGCAACATGTCAACACAGGGATTAAAATGTCTAATCTACCTGCCAGTCTTAAAGCAACCCTTGAAATGTTAGGAAGTGGAGGTGGAACCTTGCAGGTAGCAGACACGTAATAGCATACTTATCTGGCCCCCTTGCCTGCAAGCTGCTGATGATATCCCCCCCCTCTTCAAAATGTGGGGTGCGCAAAAGCTTTAACATAAATAAAACACCTAGAGTTGGCCAGAACCGCACGTATACATCGTATTTGACCGTATACCTGGTAATTCCCGGCCAAAAATACCGTACATACACTGCATATATATGGTTCTGGCCAACCCAAAAAATTCTCGGTTAAGCTACCCTTGCCTGCACGTGCTGCTGAGACTCTCCCCTCTTGGAAGTGTGAGATTCGTCCTGGTACTGGAGTTCGTGGGTGGGTTCATTATGGCAAAAACCTCACATCCTGGACTTACCTGTGTTTTGCTGCTGCGCTCTCCCCTTTCTCTGGACGGGAGTGCCAACCGGCTTCTCTCCGGTGCCTGATTTCAACAACGCGTCTAATGAACGGGAGATCTGGCGACCGTACAAATTATTGCAGCTAGTTGAGGCCTTGGGGGTGGCACGCGCTATAGCAGCCACCGACTCTGACCTGCTGATTGCAAGCTTGGGAGATGCCTGTGTGTGTGTGTGTGTGTGCGTGTGTGTGTATGTGTATGCAAGTGTAGCGTGTGCATGTGCGTTTCTCTGTGTGTGTGAATGTGTATGCAAGTGTAGCGTGTGTGTGTCTTGGCGGTGGGGGGGGAAGAGGAGATTCTTGCAGAATTGTGTGTGTATGTGTGTGTTATGTGAACATATCTGGGGCAGAAAAGTGATGATTATAACGCATAAATACGTGCACATATACAGCAGCAACCAGCACCCACTCACTCATTTTCATGCAAATAAAATAACACACACACGCACACACACACACACACACACACACACACGCACGCACGCACAGACACTCATACTTACTGAGGGACTCAAAGGCCCTTCTGGAGAGGAAGCTAAAGCAAAAAGGGAAGAGTGGCCTGCGAATATACAATAGGCAGGAGGTCAGTAAATTGGCACAGGAGGTTGATAAACTGGCACAGGAGGTTAGTGAACTGGCACAGGAGATCAGTAAACTGGCACAGTCAAGGAGTTGGAGGTGAGTAGACTGGCAAGGAGGTTGGTATACTTGCACAGGCAAGGAGTTGGATGTTAGTGAACTGGCACAGGAGGTCAGTAAACTGGCACAGGAGGTCAGTAAACTGGAACAGTCAAGGAGTTGGGGATGGAACATAAGAAGGGTTGGCCAGAACCGTATATATACACCGTATACGACCTAAAGTTAGGTGATTTCCCTGCCAAAAATAACGTATATACCAGGAGGCGCCAGTAAGCATAACTTTTGTGTCAAATCGATTAAAAAATACATAATTGGAATCCTCTTTTCGAGAGCTGTCAATTGATATATAAATGGGTCGAACCGGAGGGGGGGGGGGGCTGGGGGGGGGTCCAAGTTTTTCGGACCCCCCGTCCAAAAGTTTACTGGGCCACTCCTACAAAATTTTAAATACATCAGCGGAATCCTCAGCTCAAGCCCAGTCGATTGACACCCTTTTTGAGCAAATTCGGTTTGGGGGGGGTCCTGTGGACATGTCCAAAAGTCAGAGGCACACACGCTCGGGTGCAGGCCGCGGGGTGAGTCAAGCCAATGAAGCAGCAATTAACCCCAAACTTACAGGATTGTGCCAGCATGAGATAGTCAGTGGAATTCTTAAGAAGTGAAAGCAATGTGGGACTGTGCAAGCCAGTTATTGGTGCCTGGTAGGTCATGTGTGCATGGGCGTCCGTATCTCAATTTTTGCCCCACGACTCTGCAACACTTCAATCTCAGGTCTTGATGAGTATGCAGATGGATGCCTATTTGAAAAAGGAGCAGATTGGTACCCTTTTTGTCCTGGTGGGGGCACCGGAAGGGGGGTTTGGGGGGAGGGGGGGCAAGGGGGTCTAGCCCAAAAATTGTACGTGCCTATCCAAACTTTTTTTTCTGGCGCCTCTTGTATATACACCGTATATATATGGTTCTGGCCAACCCTAACATAAGCGTATTTTATAATCACATAGCTATCGCACAAATCCCAGGCTTATCAATTCTGCTTGAAGAGCCAGGAGGAAAAGCCAGCAACCTGTACTTTCTTCCGCCCAATACATTATATTTTAATGCGATCACGTAAGTCTAAGGTTGGCCATAACCGTATGTATACAACGTATATGACCGTATATTTGGTGATTTTCCTGCCAAAACTACTGTATATACACTGTATATATATATGGTTTTGGCCAACCCTACGTAAGTCATACCCTGAGCAAACAACAGTTTTGGGGACAACGCTTGTTTTGAGAAGAGAGTGTTCACGTCACTCCGTCACTTAAAAGCGGCGAAAGGCTTATTCAGAGAACCCTGAAGCTGAGGGTGTGTTCAACATCAAACAAGCACAAAGCACAGCAAACAAGCCAGAAGGCAGGGGGCCCCAAAGCACAGCAAACAAGTCAGAAGGCAAGGGGCCTTAAAGCACAACGAACAAGTCAGAAGGCAGGGGGGCCCCAAAGCACAGCAAACAAGCCAGAAGGCAGGGGGCCCAAAGCACAACGAACAAGTCAGAAGGCAGAGGGTTCCCAAAGCACAACAAACAAGCCAGAAGGCAGGGGGCCAAAGCACAGCAAACAAGCCAGAAGGCAGGGGGCCCCAAAGCACAGCAAAGAAGTCAGGAGGCAGGGGGGCCTTAAAGCACAGCAAACAAGCCAGAAGGCAGGGGGCCCCCATTAACAAACATGGCGCTTTCATTAACACAAACTGATCGTTATCAGCATATATTTATTCCCCTTCCTACTATGCACACCACACATGACTGCAATGCTTCCAGTCAATCCTAAATTTCACCCCTGGTACGCTTTATACAACCATGCATAACTGTAGGATTGGCCCAAACCATGGAAAAAAAAGTATATATGGTGTATTTACGGTATACGCACTTTAGCAGGAATATCACCAAATACATCATATCATATACGGTGTCATATACGGTGTACATATACGGTTCTGGTCAACCTTGGGTAGCTGTGTTTCTATAGAGTTCCCCTGCAATGGCTTGCACCGATACACCGGACATGAATGGCTCGTATTCAATTGAATTGTTAAGCGAGAATGAGGGCGTGTGGTGGTTAAGAGCAAACAGCATAAATTGCGCGCATAAGCACACGCACAAAAACACAAACACACATACAAAGCATACACACGGGTGTATATACACACATGCACACACACACACACACACAAACACTAACACACACGTGAATACACACACGCACTGGATGGATCTCTTGAAGGTGTGCCTCTTCCTGCGTGTGTGCCTTTCCTGCCGTCCCTGAGGTCGCGCAAACACACGGGCGAAGCCTGTACAGGTAATGTGCCCACCCTCTTCCCAACCTCATCCAGGCTCGACCTCCCTGACCCCAGTTGAAGTGATTGGTTCTGTTGCTGCTCCTGTTGCTGCTGCTGCTGTTGCTGCTCCTGCTGCTGCTGCTGCTGCTGCTGCTGCTGCTGCTGCTCCTGTTGCTGCTCCTGTTGCTGCATGAATGGCAAGGGCCGGAGGTCGCTGCAAATGTTTGCCGGGAAGCTCGAACCTACCCAAATGTTTTCGGCAGGCATGTTTTCTGCAGGCGTATTTTCTACAAATGGAAGCGCTCCAGTACATTTGATGGCAGGCTTCTCTCTGGTACGAGAGGGAGAGGAGAAACACACGTTTGAATGTGCAGAATCGGCTGGGCTTTGCTGTCCCGTCACATGGCCACGAGACGCCCCTCTTGTTACTTTGCCCTCAAGGTCTGCATGGCCTCCCTGTGCGTGTGTGTGTGTGTGTCTGTGTGTGTGTGAGTGTGAGTGTGAGTGTGTGTGTGTGTGTGTTGTGCGTGGTGTGTGGGGGGGAAAAACTACGCAGGTAGAGGATACCACTCCCCCCATCAACATATACGCGCATAGCTATGTATATTTGATACAGATATTTGACACACACACAGAGGGTGAGAGAAAGAGAGAGAGAGAGAGAGAGAGAGAGAGAGAGAGAGAGAAAGAGAAAGAGAGAAAGAGAAAGAGAGAGAGAGAGAGATGCAGTAAATGTCGATGGCATGCATTCCGCTCTTTTCTCCAATTCTGCACAACAATGGCCATCCCCTCAGGTACAACCCGGCACGCACCTTTTCTGAAGAGGGAAGCGTTGGAATTGGAGGATCATACATGTGCATCTACCCCATGGACTCCCCAGGTATACCTTCGTCACTATCACACATATGTGAGCATGTGCGTGCATGCTTTTAGTCACGTATTTGTTGACAAAAAGGGAGGAAAGGGAAGACAGTAAACTGCGCAGGCTGTATGTTTCATGCACATGTGCGTGTGGTCGTTTTGTTTGCGTGCATCCATACGCTTCGCACTGTATCAAGACCGTCTGTGCTGCATTTACACCCAGGGTAGGCCCGGCAACTTGTTTGCCAGAACCATTATGTTACTCTGAACCAGACCTGTCCTGAATGATCAATAAAATACATATGGAAGTTGGTTATTGCTTATGTCATTACACACACAAACACACGCATATATATACACACACACATACTGTATGAATATGCTGGCCAACGACCAGCCAGCACTGCTGCACTTGTGCACTTGTGCGTGTCTGGCTCAGTCAATCATATGCTGGCCGAGCTGGCTCAGATAATTGGGGTGAGGCCAAAATGACCCCAGCTGTCAGTCACTAGTTGAGAATCATCCCTGTTGTACGTTATGTTAGTACTTTGGTGAGGCGCTGGCTAATGAGAGGACTAGTCAAGAGCCATTTCTTATTGCGTGCGGATTTTAGTCAGGGTGGACGTGTACTCTTGCTTTCAGGGGGCTACCAGTTAGTCGGGCGCACACTTCCCATTTGGAGCTCCTTTGGCCGTTCAGGGCCCTTCACGCCCTCAAAGCCGTGGTTGTTAAGATACTTTGATCAGGTGCGTGGGGTCATGCTCGTCTTTGCATTTAGCGCTTGCAGATGCCGCTCATGCACAATTGTCGCACAATTATTATTCAAGGGAAAAGAGGAAGGACAGGGGCAAAGGCAGCACAAGTATGTTCCGCACATTAAACAAGGAAGGGCCTGGTGAGGTTTCTTGTAAGCAACGACCTGGCATTGAGCGCCGCTTTCGGAATCTGTATGAAGCCACATTGAGCTTCAATTCTTGATGAACTTTTATTATTGGTGCATTCCCGCAAAATCCGTCTTTAATACAACACGCGTGCATGGTCTGTAGTCGGTTCGGACAAATTTAAGCAGTACATGGGAACGAGCCTGTCCTTGATTGAGTACAGGAAGAGAATTGATCGAGCACATGAAGAGAGAGGCAGGCTTGCTTTCTACTCTTGTATTGTACTTCAATGAATTTAATAAAGATGAGGTTGCAATTTTGTGTCCTGCGGGGTTCACGATCAGAAGTGTATTGACTTGTCTTGGGCTGATTATTTCTTCAGGTCCAATTCTTCCAAGTGTCAGAGGACGAGCTAGAGGAGATGAGGGAGAAGTTTGCCGCTGGGAGGTGAATGTGTTTGCTGCGCAGCTCTTGCTAAGTTTGTTTGCTGCACGTAACCCGAAAGCAAGGCTTGCCATTCGACAGTCCCCCGTCATTTCCCTTGTTCTTCTTCCCTTGATTATTGCATGGAATGATTAGATGCTTGTATTGTACTTATATTTTGTTGCAGCGTGAGGCGGCAGTGGATTATTACAAGGAAGAGTGATATGAGTGGTCCAACTATGCTTCAATGCAATGGGTGGAGTGAGTGTGAAACACTAATCTCAACAGCTGCTTTCTCTTACTTGTGTGCAGTTACGAGCTGAGCATTACACCAGCTGTGTTTGATGTTGCTGCCTACACTGCCAGATGTGATCTAGTTAAAGACGAGGTCCAAGAGCTCAAGGTGAGGAGACATCAATCCCGTGCAAATCTCTTCCTTGGGTCAACACTGTCTCTTTGTTAGAGTATCTATTTAAACTGAAAAGGGTTGGCCAGAACCGTATATCACACCGTATTTGACTGTTTGTATGGTGGCTTCTCTGCTTAAAATACCGTATATACACCGTATATACATGTCAATGAATGGTTCTGGCCAACCCTGATAATGAGGACAGTTGAATTTAAAAAGCAGTTGCACATGACACGTATTACTTGCAGCAGCTTTCATCAAAACTCCCTCACAGCACAGACGGCACAAGTGCTGAATTATAAGTTCCATTTTCTGCCTTGACTTTTGTGCGTTACATTTGCACACTGTCGTGAACCCCTTATTTTCCCCTAGCAAAGGTTTGGTGCCTTGGTCACCTTTTGCATGTGCACTAGTGTTTAAAAACTGTGACACACTAATCCATGTGGGGTTCTCTATTTGCATTTGTGTTGCACGCCTTTGCCTTACTAAGCATGCTTTTCATATTATATTGCGTCACACACAGATACACACACATGTGCGTGCGTGCACACACACACAAGCACACACACACACACACACATACACACACACATACACACACAAGCACACACACACACACAAACAAGCAAACACACACACACACAAACAGGCGAAACAGCGGGTTGGCATGGACACTCAGCTCAGTGCTGAAGCTGCTTCTCTGTCACGCATCGCTGCACGCCTTTGCCTTACTAAGCATGCTTTTCATATTATATTGCGTCACACACAGATACACACACATGTGCGTGCGTGCACACACACACACACACAAGCACACACACACATACACACACATACACACACAAGCACACACACAAACAAGCAAACACACACACACAAACAGGCGAAACAGCGGGTTGGCATGGACACTCAGCTCAGTGCTGAAGCTGCTTCACTGTCACGCATCGCTGCAGCAAAGGCTGTCAATGGTGGAAATGAAAGCAATTCCTGTTTGGAAGGTAAGGTCGTAAAGAACGAGTGGCAAACTACCAAAGGCAGGCAGGATGAATGTGGAGTTGTTCCTGCAGACCTTTAACAAGATGATCTGTTGAATTGACACTGGAGTTGGCATCATGGTTGCATGATAAGAATAGTGTAATTTATCAATAAGAATAGTGTAATTCTTATAAGACTTAAGACTTCTTTTTATCAATTATTGTTATTAATTTAAATTATGATAACCCTAAGTTGTACCTGCACACGACTGGCACAAAGAAACCTATTAAGTGCTGCAAGCTACTTCCTCACCCTAGCAAGCAGTATTGCCTGTCGCTATACGGAGCTGTTGTATGTCAAAATGGGAATCGCATGCCATCAAGTGCTTTGAGGAAACAAAAAAAGTGGAGATATAGCTTTTGCAAGGCAGTCTAAACCTGTGAAATTCCATATAGAATGCAGAGAGAGCAGCGTTTGACTGTTTGTTCATATTTACTGTCAGCAGCTCAGAATGCTTATGAAATGAGGGTGGGGTTTCAAAGCACGCAACAATGACCTTCATTGCACCGCTTGCATATATAAGCCTGATTGCGTGTTATTTCGGTGTTCCAAGAAAAAAGAGAAAAAGACAGATAGTGTTAACACTACCGGCATGGGAGATGATACATATACTGCATGTCTATTGGTCAATGTTCTCTTCAGTATGTTGAAGGCTACTTACGTGTCATTCAGATGGTACATATTACATATACTGTCTATTGAGTGTTCCCTTAAGTACATACACTGACCTGCTCCCTATTCAGATACTGAAGATGACAGTGTTTGGGACTCCCGGCCTGGATGCTGCAAAGTAATGGCACAGTTCACGGCAAACGTGTGGGAAGTATGTGTGAAGGTAAGCACTGGGTTGTACGTCTGTTTTATGCTGTGATAAAAAGCCGTCAGTCTCTCCCTACCACGACGACCTTATTGTATGTTTCCCAGCGTGCAAGCATACCACACAATTTATAGCTGTTGTGGCAGCCTGGTTTTGCTAAGAAAGCTGCCCTTGTATGGTGACACATTTGTTGAATAACTTCACCTCATATCTTTGCTGTTGTGTCTTTGACCGTTGCCCAGGTTGGGGCAAAGGTGACCCAGGGAGATGTGCTCTTGGTCCTTGAAGCCATGAAGGTAAAAGCACATGATTTGAAGTCAATGACGCAACTCACTTGTGCAGTTATGCAAAAGGGTCATCACAATTTGTTATGAGAATCAAGTGGAGGTCTCATCCTACTCAAGTGCATGAATTATGTGGGGGTCTCATCTCCCTCTTTTCCCTTGCCGGTGGCATTCAAATGAATGATTACTCATTTTGTATCCTGAGCATTTTTCTGTCCAATCAGGGAGTGTGACTGTACCTCGTCTGCAGATGGAGACGCCTGTGGTGGCACCTAAGTCTGGCACTGTTGTGGCTCTTAAAGCTCAGCAGTCAAAACTGGCAGGAGCAGGCACGTTGCTGGCTGTTGTGCAGGAGGAGCTCTAGACCATACACACACGTGGCTGCAGCAGGATCTGTCAAAGCCAGAGCAACCCTTTTTTGGAGCACTTGATAACAGCCTCTTAATAATATTAGCAGTATTAACAATAATGGGTGCTTGGTTTGAAATCTAGTCTGCGGTCTGCCGTTGGAATGTATGGCTTCAGGCTTTAGGAATGGAGAGCTGTTATGTGAATGACTGTGTTGGTACACAACCAAAAACATGTGCATGGAAGTCTTGGTGTGGATGCATTGCAAGGCGTGATTCGTAATACATTAAAAGTCACATATAGTTTGGATGCAAATGCCTTTAAGGGTTGCATTACAAGTGTGTTAAAACGTTGTTGTACTCTGGCAAATATTTCGACACGAGCATGCTCATTTTGATCTTTTTCACCTTGCTTTTACTGCCAGCGTGAAGCCGTAAACCCTCTACTCGTGTTATCCTCTTATCAAGTGTAATGTAGGCAGAGGCTTCCATTATTGCTTTTTTCATTTCCCTTTTTGTTTGTGTTGCTTCCTTGTTTTGGAGAGGCTGTACCATCTTTTTAGAGCGGTGTTTCACATCCGTCCTGTTTTCTGTTGGGTTTCTGATCAGGTTCAATAGTGTAATCATCGCTAGCCTCTCCAGGCACACAGGTATTGAAAACGATGCACACATTGTACTTGGGGAAAGCTGATGTCAAACGCCACGAAAGTCATTCGTGACAAAATGAAAGGGCAATTCCTGGAAAACTGGGTGTTGCATACTGGGTCTGGAACCAGCAGGTTATGTAGATGCTCAGTGAGATGCTTTAGCAATGCGTACTGGAAAGGGCACGTGTGTAATAATGAGTGTGTGCTTTGTATGTAGCGGCAACACAATTAAATGCAAGCAACTGTTTAAGCCAGTTGGAACCCAGGAGCAACAATGCAAAAGTATCGCAGCAACGTCTTGCAGTTACACACATCTCTGTTGTGTCAAACACAATTTGTGGTTGCAAAAATTGTTGGACATGCAGTTCGTTGGCTTTCAACTGAGATCACTGTATTAAAATCCACTCTTGGGTTGTGTTGGAGTTGGTTTTGGCGCACCAGTCATCACAATGGCTTAGCTGCTTTTTCCTGGCTAACTCTTAGCTTCCCTAGTCTTTATCTTGAGTGCCTTGCGGTGGTGTAGCTAGATGCGCCCTCAGTTCGTTTCCTTTGTACTCCTTACTTGCCCTGTATCACTATATCTTGTTGCTACGTAGGCACCTAAGAACTCAAGCTTGCTTTCTTTCCCATGCTTAACCTTCATGTACATGTTTGCCCTTCTCGCCATCAACCTGGATCCCCCCCTACTTTCTTCTATCTCTTCCTTTTTCCCTATGTTCCCTATACGCTTTCAGCTTTAGTTTGAAGCTAGTTTGATTCCAATTTGATGAAGTATTGTGTCAGGGTTTGCCCCTTAGACACAAAATAATGCTTTTCGTAAATTTCGCCCAGTGCCCCCCCTTTATTGGCAAAAAAAACGTAAATCCTGCTACCCGCCCACCCAAGCCATTTTGTGATATTCATTAGTAACGTGAGCGTTTTGTAATAATTGTGCTACGTGTTTCATACAAAAATGATGAGGCTGAATCAGACAAAGATGTGTGTGACCCGTTGCGCATAACTTTAACATGATGTTAATATAGAACAATAGCATCCTACTCCCATCGTAGAGGCCGTCACATTGGATGGGTACATTAATGTGACGTGGATATGTATCACGTAAAGAGCAGAAGTGGCATCTGTCAGGTGATTCCTTTTTCAACGTTTCGTGCACAATGACACAGCACAGGCACTGCAAACAAAATGCAGACACGAAACCAGACAAACCGAACTGCGAGTGCATTCACTGTGTCCTACTTATAAAGAGTGTACATATGGAGCAATTTAAAACGTGGATTGATCAGAGACTTTTAAACATCAAACACATGTGACAGCGCGCACAGCACGGTCATTTGATAGCTTGAGCTGCTCCAAGCAGAGAGCTGCGCTGTGGCACAGTTTTACATTTAGATTATTTATATTGATCAGTGTTCACCCAGGTGTTTGCCGGGCTTCATCAGTTGCGACGCGTAATGTCCCGTGGCTGTTTAGGGCGGGGGCTTCATGGCCGTAAAGGCCATTTGTTGCTGACGAACAGTAAATAAGGCAAGCCTCGAGCAGATGTGACACAGAAAATCAATTGGTTGGGCAGTCCTGAGAGGGCTCGAGCACATCCGACACGGCAGTCGCGGCGCCTTCTCATCAGTGCAGCAGCCAGCAAACAGGAGTGTGATGTCCTGCCCCGAGTACAGCAACCAGTTCGGCCTCACGCAGTACGATGGGCAGTGCGCGTTTTTCG
>Ga0307963_1004391_pt1:0-10000 | contig 11204 bp, 12 predicted proteins | sample OrgLakmetagen594_FD_201829 | JGI IMG/M metagenome (GOLD analysis project Ga0307963, IMG submission 201829) | Saline water microbial communities from Organic Lake, Antarctica - #594 | ecosystem: Environmental > Aquatic > Non-marine Saline and Alkaline > Saline | place: Antarctica: Organic...
ACCAGTGCTTGCATGCAACGGGGCATCACCTGTACGTGCGCACAAGAGCAGGAAGGACAAAAAGCAAAACACATTAGGAGCGATTGCGCAAATTTGAGCAACTAAGAAACACCTAACAGTGTACTTACGCTCAACAATAAAACTTTCGACAATGCTCTGCTTGGACTTTGCAGCAAGCAAAGCTTTCTGCTTGCAAAATGCCACACACAAAGGGAAACTTAATCTGTTGTCCAAGGTTGCAAGTCAAGTCAATTGCTTAATATTGAGCGAGCAAGTCAGCCAACCGTACTGGATTTTAAAGTGAACTAGAAGATGACACAGGCAATAATAACGACCATCAGTCATGCTAGGGCTTCTTGCAAAATGCAGGCAACCACGACCAACTTGACCCACGATTTTGGCAGTTGGCGTTCAATTCTTGCCGCAGACGCTGCCTTACGCCCATGGCTGAGGATAGCTCACAGCTGGTTTGTAAACGAGCCACACGGGAATGCCTGCTGTCTGGCTCGAGTGTGGTCAAGGTAGCAGGGCCTGCCCTGTGCGTGTACAAGATCCCCCAAGGAGGGGGAATAAGAGGACATGAACTGCTGTTGCATTACAACCTCTTTATTATCATGCCAACATAGCAGCAACGGTGCCAAGATTTGGCTGCACAAAACACATGGCCCCATAGCTCCTGGGTATTTAGAGGCTGTGTTTCAGGCTGGAATATTGATTGGCATGACTTCAAAGCACAGTAAAACTTGGGAAATGGCTCCTTTACCTGCAAGGCTTGCGGCGTGCGGTAGGAGTGGAGCATTGAGACTGCCTACCATCCTGCACACAGAAGGCAAAACAAAGAAGGGTCGGATAGCTGCATCCACGGGTTTCCCTTAATCTCCCAAGACACTGGGTCAAGAACCTAGGCCTTGAGTTGAGGATCTAGATCAGAGTCTGTGCCACAATGCTGGATACCATAACAGCATTGATGGGTGTGGTGAATGCAGTAGCAGGTATGTCAAGTGAAAGCATCAAAGCATGCTGTTTACAGTAACAAAACTAAAATGAAGATCGTGCTCAGATTGTGGCAAAATCACGAGGCTGGAAAGCAGTGGTTACAGAGGTAATGCAAATTGCAAGTTATTGACCGATTGTAAAAGGGAAACTGACACACGTGCAGCAGCACCTTATCTTGTGCACACACGCACGCACTCGTGACCTGATGCATACTTTGGGACTAGAGGCAGCTGTACTGGAAGGGCTAAAGGGAAAAGATGGAGAGGGGGGTCCTTGCAGGTTCGTAGCTTGCCTGGCAGCAACAAGGGGGGGGACTTGAGGAATGTCAACGCTGCAGGTTGTAGGGCGGCAATGCGTGAAAATCAAACACAGGTTATGGGCAGATCTTAGACACACAATCTTCACAAGGTGATACGCAAATGCTGTGCTTAGGACGTGGGTAAGGTGATGCGTGGAAGGTACTAGTTATCAGCCAGGAAAACCAGGTCAAGACTGCCTACTAAACTAAACCAAGGTGTGCTGTGCTGAGACCTTGCTGTTGTTGAGCACCGGTAACAATGATACCCTACAGCTGAGTAACTGCACAGCAACCCTTACCGCAGGGCACCAGAATTATCCAAGCATGATGCTTGGCTTTCTGCCGGTTTGCAGCGCGTCGCCATCCCTTCCCTTCCTTCCCTTCCTTCCTTCCCATGCCTGCCAACCTCCTTGGCCTGCCAACCTCCCTTGCCTGCCTGCCTCCCGTGCATTGGCTGCTGCTGCAGCTGCTGAGCTTTGATTGGCCTCTGGGGATGTGGCTGAAGCGAGAAGGTTGCTCCTTGTTGCATGCTGCTGCTGGAGCTGCCGTTGTGGCTGCTCGTAGGCAAAGAAGGGGAGGACCAGTTGGGCAGACCATGGGATGGCTGATCCTCTGTATCATGCTTCCGTCTAGTAGCATAGCCTCTTCCCCCTAGACAGGTTTTTATATGAAACAAGTGGTTTTGCTGCGAGGCATGTGGGGCTCAGCGCCTGAGTTACAAGTCATTTTTTGTGATTGTGCTGAACGAGCGTTACACCCAATAATTAGTAGCTTACGAAACAATATTGCGTGCTGGTAGGGTTGGACAGAGCAGTGACATTCCTTTACCTGTTTGACTTATTACGTGGGTGGTTTTTAGTCCTAAGCTTCGCACACCTTGAGCTACAGGATCAGTCAAGAGGCTTCTTTGACCAAACACATTGTCAAACGTTGAGTTGCAGGGCAGCACCACTTTGCCCACGAGTTCGTACGCTGCACCAACAAAGCGCAGCGCGTGGGTCCAGCCAATTGCCTGCATATTAGAAGGCATGCAGAAGGTGTGTGCATGAAGCTTGCAAGGAAAAGAGAGCAGAAGAGGCACACATTGCTCTAGCAGTGGCTGCCGGAAAAAGCTTCAAGCTGGCAACAAAGGGGGGCAGCGTTGGGTGTGTGTTGTAAGGCGTTGAATCAGTGGGCTACCAATGCTGTTGGAAAACAGGAGCATTCAGAGGTTCTGGCCCAAAGCTATAGCATCTTGCACAGGTTCAAGTCTGGTACTTGTTTGCATCCCTTTATACTCCTATGGAACTGTCAGACGACGCACCCATTCACGCGTATGCATGGCTTGCACGAACACAAAAGCCTCCAACCAACAGACCTGCATGGCCGCATCACTGATCAGGATAGCGCCATCAAACGACTGGGCAGCCACTGCTGAATCCAGCAACCGGTGAGCGGCAGTAACAGATGTGCCTGAGAGGCCTGTGAATGCAGGAGAGAACAGAAGTAAATCTAGGTACAAAAGTAAAAGCATACATGAAGGACAGTCTCCAGACTGTTGCACAACCTAGCCAGAGCCCATCCAGGTAAGTGTGCGTGTGTGTGTGTTTGTGTGTGTGTGTGCGTGTGTGTGTGTGTGTGTGTGTGGGTATGTGTGGGTGGGTGGGTGGGTTTACACACACACATACATTTTACAACACACACGCACCAACAAAATACTCAGAACCTGCACACTTGAATACACGCAAACACACTTGTGAGGAAGCTGCCTTCGTCGTGCTGCGCAAATGCACCACCCACAGCTAGGCCAGCACAAAAGGTGTAATGCGGCACAGAGTTGTGTCGAATCGTGTGGTCCAAATGTGCTTTCATCTGCAGTATGTAAAAAATGTGTATGTGTGTGTGAGTGTGTGTGTATGTGTGTTTAAAATGACATTTGAAAGACTGAGCAGAAAGAAGAAGGGAACAGTAGACTCGTCGTTAACAAAAATAAATTTCCGTTCAAAGGCTAAGTGTGGAGGCTCACCTCCAGCAGCACGTCAGCAATTACCATCACTGCTGACCGCTTATTGTCAGAGGGGTCGACGCATGCTAACAGGGCATAAATGTGGCTGCTCCATCGCACCTGTATTGTAAAGGGTCACAACAGCTTCTTCAAAAAACATGTTGAATTAGCGTCGGCGCATTTAACGATCAAGAAGAAATGTTTTTTTTCCGGAAGTGGAGACAGTAAGCAACAGCTGACTGGACATGTGCTAGAGTTGCGGCCTCGTGGACCTTAGTCTGCTAGCAATTTATATACCGTACCTTTCCGATATCATCCCGGGTAAATAACGTTTTTTGCCCTCTGGGGTGGTTCCGGTATCGTTTCATATAAATTTAATTGGAGGCTCCGGGGTTGCCCGGGATTGGCGAAAATAAAGTTTTGTGGGTGGGTGAACAGTGATGAGCGGAGAAGGCCCCGCCCCCGCCCCCGCCCCAGCACCAGCCCCAGCTGCAGCCCCAGCCCCAGCCCCTGCAGCACCAGCCCCAGCACCTACCCCAGCACCTGCAGCAGCCCCAGCACCTGCAGCACGACACACGTGTGCCCCAGCACCTGGAGCACGACACTCCTGGACAACACCTGGAGCACGACACTCCTGGACAGCACCTGGAGCACGACACACATGCGCCCCAGCACCACACACACACAAACACACACACAGCACGACACACATGCGCGCACACACGCGCATGTGCACGCATACTCACACACGCACACGCACTGCCTGGGGTAAATGCCCACCGGGATTCGTGCGGGAATGGCTAAAATATTTCTTTTGAGGCTCCGGGGTTACCCGGGGTGACGTTTAATATTTCTGAAATTTAGGCACCGGGATGGATCCGCAAAGGTACGGTATGGCCATCCCGTACCCTACTTACTACATTCATCTGTGCAAACATGTTATCTTTTCGACACATCTTGGCAAACATCTGTCGTGCATTTGCATTACCTGCAGCTCTGCTTAGGCCTTTTGGCGCTGGGTTCCTTCATCCACTGCCCATGCAACAGGGAGTAGGGGGGGGGGATGAGCTGGGAGATCTCCATTTTCATGAGCGCCTGTGTTCATGGACGTGCGTGTTCATGTATTTGAGTGCATGCGAGCAATTGAATGCGCAAACTAACATGCATACAGAATCGCTTGTGAAGCTTGCACGATTGCCAAAAGGAGAGCAAAGAGAAAGGAAGAGAGAGAGAGAACAAGAGAGTGTGTGTTAGTGAGAGTGATAGAGAGAGAGAGAGAGAGAGAGAGAGAGAGAGAGAGAGAAAAAGAGAGAGAGAGAGTGTGTGTGTGAATGAGAGAGGGATGAATTCTTACATGAGATTATATAGGGTTTCAAAGGTAGCAGGGTTTACATGTATCTGCAAAGGATAGCCTAGCGTCTCGCGCACGTCATCGTTCCCGTACAGCACCTCAACAAATTGTGCATCTGCAAACATCACACACACACACGCACGTCTGCATACTCGCACCTGCCCGGGGTAGCCCAGCATCTCACGCATTTCATTGTTGACGTACAGCATCCTGCCGCGCGCATCAGTGACCATCACTTTCCCTGCAGAGGCTGTGGGCCTCATGTTGAAGGCCAAAAGCCGTTGGCTGTCCGAGCCTCCGAGCTCGACCGTGATGTCAACCTGAGTAGGTGGGCATGTGTGACATGGAACCTGTGTCAAAGGAAGGGGGCTATGCATGTTCATCACAACAGGTTGTTAGATGAACGTTGGAGTCATTTGGGGTCTGTCCCAGACTCGACCGCGTTGTTGACCTGGGCAGAGGTACAATTGTCACATGCACTGTACGATCAGGACGTTGCTACTGAAGGCGCTGTAATCTGAGCCATGAAGCACGAATGATGCCCGCCCCACAGCCACTGCCAGAAGAGAAGCCTGACACCTCACATAATCTCATGACCTTGCATCTAACAAGCCTGTGAGTAGGGAAAACATGTGCACTCAACATGTGCAAACACACTGTGTACAACCACATTGTGCAAAGCCGTACATTCCCAGATGCACTTGCCAGAAAACTGCAGTACGTGAGCCATGCTAGCACTGCCGGCCGAATTTGCACATGGACAACGCTGTTTCAGCAGCAGCACCACACCCCTCACAAGCAATTTTGAACCAGGGGCACTTTATTGGGACTGTTGCTGTTGCTGACAGCAAAGAACTTATACTCCGGAGTCGCTGGCAGTGTTGCTGCGGAAGTTCCTACAGAGGGACAGCAAGCCGTCCTGGACAGTTTGAAAGCTATAGGAGATGCACATTGCCCTTGTGGTCATGGGAGCTCATGCAGCACCGAAATGCCTTGAACAAACACATTCAGGACTCACTATAGCACATAGCACACTCACACACACACATTTTCATCCTATCTAAGTGCGACACACCTCCACAGGGTCCATGTACTTGTGCAGCACTGACACGCCCTTCACAAACACCTGAAGCGCTCACCAACAGAAACACCCGCACGCTGTCTCATCCTATCTAAGTGCGACACACCTCCACAGGGTCCATGTACTTGTGCAGCACTGACACGCCCTTCACAAACACCTGAAGCGCTCACCAACAGAACACCCGCACGCTGTCTCATCCTATTTAAGTGCAACGCACCTCCACAGGGTCCATGTACTTGTGCAGCACTGACACACCCTTCACAGACACTTTGCCTTCCTTGAAATCCTCCTCGGTGGCAGCTTGAGCTTTGTCCAGCAGCTTGATAATAGCATCCTGGTCGACCACCAAGCTGGGGAAGGGTCGATTTGCCACGTCGCTGGAGGATTTGCCAAAGCCTGTGGTGTGTGTGCACGTGTATGTTTGTGTTTGTGCACGTGTGTGTATGTGTGTGTTAGCGTGTATATGTAACGCGAGTCTGAGTGTGAGTACGTGCTTAGACCTTGGAAATGTGCACCCATGAAAAGCTAGTGCCTGCACCCACTGTCTGTGAAGCGCTCATCCACGCACACCACAGCACCGCTGGGCATGACCCACACACGGATGACTCCAGGCTCGACGTCGTATCGCCTCATCACACCCATGAAGATGGAGTCTGCACCCACACCCGACACCTGTGCACAAACAAGGTGCGCGTGTGTGTATTTGAGTGTATGCATGCGTGTACGTGTGTGTGTGTGTGTGTGTGTTGTGTTTGTGTGTGTGTGTGTGTGTGTGTGTGTGAGAGAGAGAGAGAGAGAGAGAGAGGGAGAGAGAGAGAGAGAGAGAGGGAGAGAGAGAGAGAGAGATAGAGAGAGAGAGAGAGAGAGAGCAAAGATGTGGCCTCTTGGTATTGCCCTGTCTGATTTAGGCCCTGCATTTTACGGTACGATCGTTGCCATCAGGTACTACATTGGGAGCAGGATATAAAAGAGCGACCTTCTGTATGTGTGTCTACACACTTACACGAACAGGCGCACACACACACACGTGTGCACAGATAAAAACACAAATTAAGTGCATCCTACACGCACCTTGGTGACTGCCAGCTGGATGGGAAATACGTACTGCTCCTTGTGCAAGGCGACCACCTCTCTCACCGAGTCCAGAATACGTTTTTTGCCTGCAGCCACCCAGTTTTGCAGGTAGATATTTTTTTATGCATCACTTTGTGTACACAGTGATAAACAAATTTTTTGCCTGCATCCACCCAACTGTGTCTAATCGATGTGTGGCGGTGGCTGGATCAAGGCGGCAGGGCATACATACGATCACTTGTCCTCAAACACTTGGGTGTAGCATACAAAGCAACTCACCGCTGCTGATGTGTGTCCTAAGATACCCATTGTGGCGATGGCTGAAAGGGGGAGGCATGAGCATGCTGACGTTCTTGCCTTCCATTTCTGTCTTTTTGTAGCCCAGCAGCTTCTGGGCAAGCCTGTTGGCCACCTTGATGATGCCTGTGAGCACAGCCGAGCAGCGGGCTTACCTACTGCTTGCTCACGTACACGCAACGAGCAGTGTCAGACAAAACCACACGTACACAACAAACGAATATGTTGGCCAGAGCCATATATGTACGGTGTGTATACGGTATTTCAGCAGGAAAATTACCAAAACTAAGGTCATATACAGTATATATATATACGGTAAAAATAGCCAGCCCTAAGCATGTGGTTTCCAAGGTGCATGTTTATAAGCAATGGAAACAACTAAAAACCGCGGTGTGTGTGTGTCATGCCAGTGGTGCGCTTTAACCTACCCTCTGCGTTGATCACGACCACAGCGCTTGTCTTTTCGTTCACAGACTCAAGCATGCTGGCACTGTCGTCCTGCATCATCAAGGCTGTGTTGTTGCCTCCGCCCTCCTCCTCCTCAATGGCGTCTGCAGTACGTTTAGATAAGTAGTTTATATACATTTATGTTGTGAAGCGTACGTGTGTGCATGGCACATTCATTGCATTTCTGTATGTACTCTGCATACTTCTGTGTGGTTACACGCTCTGAAGCATGCTTGTATGATTTAGAACCTAAAGAGGTGCAAGGCTGCGTTATTTTGGTGAGTTTGCCAAGCAACAAGCTTGTCGGCCATGCAGACCACGGAGGACACGTGTTTTGTTCCAAAAACACACCTGCGGTGCTGGAGTACTTGCTGGCAGTCCAAGGGTCGGACTTAATGTGTTCCAGGAAGCGTGCGTAGCCGCGGAACACTGCGGCGCTGTTAGGATACCTGCACAAACAGGCCATACAATAGGGGTTAGGGAACTAGTGTGTCTCAGTTTTTTACTTTAAATACTGTGGTGCTTTTTTGGGGTATGAATCTGGGAAACAGGTAGCTTAAAATTTAGCTGGATGCGAATTGAGGCAATCCAAGTTAAAACACAGTGGCGATGTTGAGGTACCTGCTTGGCACATCAGTGAAATTGCTACTTTAAAAATATTATCCAAATCATCAAAGGATTTCTACTATGGGCTTAAATACATTGTACCTATAAGAAAAATGGCAGACGAGATCGGAGGCACAGGATCCCCTGTCTGTTTACCACACACAAGCAAGGGGCAGCAACAGAAGCGTTCAAGCTAGTCTTTGGGGCGTCCCCATAACAATCCTACGATCAGTCACACTCTGGTATGGCAAGCAGCACACATGGTTGGCTGCGCAAACACAGCACACAAACAAATTGTCGGCTACACAGCACACTTTGTTGGCTGCACATCATCCTGCTATTCAAGGGAAGGTCAAGGTAGAGCGCACACACCGATCGAGCAAAATCTTAAACGTCTTGTCCGTCCGCGACGATTCGGCCTGGATAGCTGCCAGGGCGGCTGACATCTTTTTAAAGTGCACATCTTGGTGCAGCAGGACTTGCCAAAAGTTGCGGAGGGCAATGAGGGCGTCGCGGTTTGCTCGAGACAGCATTCTGTGTGTGCGTGTGTGTTGGCGTGGATGTATGCCATGATCTGATCGAAAGAGTATTCCGTGTTTGCATATGTGTATTTGTATGTGTGTATGTGTGTATATGCATGCATGCGCAAGTGTGTCGAGGTCTGCAGTAGTAATGCATGCACAAGTGCGTGTGCATTACAAGGAATATTCTGCCATGGCTGCTTTTACTCAGTACTGTCTTTAAATTCCGCCTCTGTTCTTGGGGAGGCACACTGGAGCTTGAGATCTGCAAGAGCACAATGCACAAGACACGCCCTCCCCCCTAAGGTGCCTGTCTCCTTTGTCTCACCTAAAAGTGCGCTGGAACTCCACGTAAGCAATAAGGTCCAGCGCAGACTCGCTTGAGGACTGGCTCAGGGACTTGCTCCTCTGCGCGCTCTCCTGCAACGGTTTGAGAACAAACACACCCACGCACACAACTGAGAGCAGTAGCAGTTAGTCCAAGATTGCAGGGACATTGAATTAGGGACCTGCTCCTCTGTGCACTCTCCTGCAACAGTTTGAGAACAAACACACCCACACACACACAACTTAGTAGCAGTCCGAAAAAGTTTGCCAGCATTTTGATCTAGGGACTTGCTACTCTGTGCGCTGCCCTGAAAGCTGCTGCAAATACAAGAACACATGCAAGCCGGCAAGGTGAAGAGAAACACCAGCCCCTGTGAACCATTAAAATATTACTGGCTAAGCACGCATGAAGGTACAGATGAACACACACACGTACACACACATAGACGCAAATACACTTGCACACCCACACAACTCTGTCCTGCCATTCATACCTGCTCCCTGGAGAACACGATGAAGTAGTCACAGAGGGAGGAATCCTCCAGGTTCTTCACGTGCTGCAGCTGAGAGGTCCCCAACTGAGGAGCAACAAACAAGGCAGGACGCGTCAGACACACGTGCTTGGTTCTCTGTAGCTTACTAAGCTCTTCACACCCTGCAGCAGAGAGACTCCACCACCCACATCCACACTTAAACGCTCAGTGAGGAGCAACAACTATGTGTGCTGAAGGTGCTCATCAAACACGCTTTTGGTCAACCTGGAATAGCCACATGCCATCAATGCTGCTCGAATTACAACTGCAAAGCACACTTTTACGGGCGTTTTACGAGCTCCAAGGGCATGATACTTGTCTGATAGGAAAGCTGATCATTCAAAAACTCTAAATTGCTGAAGATGCAACACGTCAGCTGTGGAGCCAACGTGTCACACAAATCAAAATGAGCTTTATCATGACAAAGTTGTATGAGTTACAGCGCTTTTTCCTCTCGCCTTGTGCAATCCAGCGTGGCCTTTTGC
>Ga0307963_1004394_pt1 | contig 11198 bp, 14 predicted proteins | sample OrgLakmetagen594_FD_201829 | JGI IMG/M metagenome (GOLD analysis project Ga0307963, IMG submission 201829) | Saline water microbial communities from Organic Lake, Antarctica - #594 | ecosystem: Environmental > Aquatic > Non-marine Saline and Alkaline > Saline | place: Antarctica: Organic Lake...
CTTCATACCTACCCAACTAGCCTTCTGTACACCTACCCAACTAGCTTCCTTCATACCTACCCAACTAGCCTTCTGTACACCTACCCAAGCAATTGACCGGCCGTCGGAGGAGTGTCCCTAGGCAAATGGGCTGCTGGTTTTGGTAAAGCCAGCCCATACACGTGCTCCACCTGCAGCGACGAATTGGGTACGTGCTAAGTTCAAACAGCACCTGCACCACTTTGGTAGGGCCACCCCTTCACACGCGCTCCACCTGCAGCGACAATTTTGTACAGTGCTAAGTTCAAAAAGCGCCTACAGCACTTTGGTAGGGCCACCCCTTCAAACTGCTCCACCCGCAGCAGCAAGATATATACACAACCTGGCTATCTGTTTCTTCACTGCACGACTTGCAGATTTTTGGCAGGGAAAGCCTATGCACGTGCGCAGCCTGCGGCACAATGTGTACAAAGTGAGCATGGCATCATCCTGCTGAGTACGAACTGAGCATGATATCCTGCTGAGTACAAATTGAGCATGATATCCTGCTGAGTACGAACTGAGCATGATATCCTGCTGAGTACAAATTGAGCATGATATCCTGCTGAGTACGAATTGAGCATGATATCCTGCTGAGTACGAACTGAGCATGATATCCTGCTGAGTACAAATTGAGCATGATATCCTGCTGAGTACAAATTGAGCATGATATCCTGCTGAGTACGAACTGAGCATGATATCCTGCTGAGTACGCATTGAGCATGATATCCTGCTGAGTACAAACTGGGCCTAACATCCTGCTGAGCAAAAACTGAGCGTGACATCCTGCTGTGTACAAACTGAGCGTGACGTCCTGCTGAATTCAGTGTGTAGCACTTGAACTCTAGTTATTGGAGTAGAGCTATCTGTGTTCCTCCTGAGCTTCTCCATCTTTTTATTTCCTCGTAAATGACTCACCGGTATCAATGCAGACGAATTAGAACAATGGTCATCAGCGAACAACGCCTCTCACACAGCACACGAAACAGCCATGCATCTGGACAGACTGCCTTACCTTTCCTCTTCACGTAAAACAGCCATGCATCTGGTCAGACTGCTTTACCTTTCCTCTTCACGTAAAACAACCATGCATCTGGTCAGACTGCCTTACCTTTCCTCATCACGTAAAACAGCCATGCATCTGGTCAGACTGCTTTACCTTTCCTCATCACGTAAAACAGCCATGCATCTGGTCAGACTGCTTTACCTTTCTTCATCACGTGGCTGTCACCACCTTCCCACCCACAACCCTCTGTACGCAATTCTGAATGTAACAAATGCTTCCTTTGAGTTCGGCATTGGGGTCCTTCATCGAACTTAAGCAAGTAAATCTGACACCCATCTGCCTGTGTAGCCTCACTGCCTGTGTGATTTGATAAATCAAAATACAGCCTCACGATTCAATTAATTAAATCTAATCACAGTGAATGGTGAGGCTGTATCTAATCACAGTGAACTAATTAAAGCACACGTCAGGACAGCCTGAGCTGACGTACATTCACCTGCCTTACTCCACGACCTGAGGCCACCACCACCACAGTGCAGCGCCGGCAATTCTCAACTGCTTGGTTCTCATTTGTATCGAGCTCCATGTATTGACTCCACACCACGATTTGACAAATATAGTCAGGTTCTCATTTGTATCAAGCTCCAAGTATTGACTCCACACCACGATTTGACAAATATAGTCAGAACTATAACCTGCTCCCTCTCGCATCGTGCGGCCAACACCTCCACAGGGCCTCGGATATCTGTGAGCCTATTGATAGGGCGCATTTGACAATATAGCCAAAATGATTACCTGCTTCCTCCCACATCGTGAGGCCACTACCTCCACAGGGCCTCGGATATCTGTGAGCCTATCGATAGGAATCACTCCGGCAGCCACCATCTCTGCCCTACTGCGCGCAAACTTGGGGAGCACCAGACCTGCAGCAGCAGGCAAGACAGGCGGCGGGAAATGGTTTGCAAAGTAAGGGTGTCCTGATAAATGCATATCACACTTTTTGTGGATCTCTGTAAATCATGACACATGCGTATCATGCTTCCTCTGTGGATTTCTGTAAAGCTTATTTTAATTTTGTCTATTGCAGCAACGCTTAAAAACTCAAGGATACTCGCTTTTGGGTCTAAGATCGTGAGAGAAAGTAAAAAAAAGTGAATTACTAAGAGCGTCCAGAATGTTATTCAGGCTTCATGAAGCTTTGATACTTGTAGAGAGACGGAGGGATGTTCAGGGATTCTACATGCAGCAATTGACTACACTCAGATCTGAAAGCGACCTCCTTTAAAAATGGATGAAAGGGCATAACTTATAAAACGTCGTGGACGTCAAGGTGCTGATTTAGCATGATTAAGCCGGGTGATGACTTCAGCCCAAACCCCACGCATCTTTTTACTAACACTGCTCAAAAATATTCTGGGGCTGTATCTGCAAGGTCTGCAAGGTCCTCGTAAAACGCTCAGCAAGTACACAGCACAGAAGCATGTTCAGGGGCTGTATCTGCAAGGTCCTCGTAAAACGCTGAACAAGTACACAGCACAGAAGCATGGTAGCCTGCAGGCACTGGTCTGCTGCAGTTGTAAGAAAGGAAACACAGCATTGGATCATATCCAAGGCCACATTCATGCACGTGCGCACTCCCTCACACACATACAGGAACAGACACAAACACTCTCTTAGCTGTTTAGGAGCGTGCACTCTCACACACGCACTCACACACACACACACGCACACACCACGCACGCACACACACACACACACACTCAGCTCGCACCTGGGCAGTCACACAGGCACACTGTGGGGCTGACCATGAGCGTTTGGAAGTGCTTGGTTTTGCCGGGGGTGGGTGCCACTGCAGTCTTTTTTGAGCCCACAATTGCGTTGATGGTGGAAGACTTGCCGACGTTGGGGTAGCCTACCAACCCTATCTGCAGGCAGGGGCGAGGAGATATTTTGGTGCTTTGCTTGCGTAGCATATGCGTTGAGGAAGTTGCATTTGTTAGTGAGGCAAGGGTGCTGCCAGGTGGCCTTGGCATGCAGTTTGCCACTCCTGGCGTGTGTGTGTGTGTGTGTGTGTGTGTGTGTGTGTGTGTGTGTGTGTGTGTGTGCGTGTGCGTGTGTGTGCGTGTGTGTGTGCGTGCGCGTGTGTGTGTGTGTGTGTGTGTGTGTGTGTGTGTGTGTGTGTGTGTGTGTGTGTGTGTGTTAAAGACAAAAGAAAACTACGCAGGCAGCAGAACACTCCCTGCACCAATTAAGAAAAGGAGACATATTTGCCCAAAGTGCCGTGAGTCTCCCCCACCATGCCGTTTAAATGAAGTACCTAGTCAGTCACAAGTGCGCTGTGGGCTGTGGGTGGGGGTTGAAGACCCGTGCGCTTGTGCAGGTGCGGTTGTGTTATGAAAAGGAGAAGAGATCCCGCACGTTGTGATCCCAGCTTTTCAATTGATTCCGGCAAATTATGGGGGTAAATTGACTGATTAAGCGCATTGTGTGGGTGGATTAAATTGTGGGTGGGTTGACTGATATAGCGCATTGTGGGGGTGGATTGAATTGTGAGGTGGATTGACTAAGCGCATTGTGGGGTCGATTGACTACTTAAGCGTAGGGTTGGCCAGAACCGTATATACACACTGTATATGACCGTATGTATGGTGCTTTCCCTGCCAAGAATACCGTCTATACACCATATATACCTATATATAATGATGTATGGTTCTGGCCAACCCTAATTAAGCGCAATATGGGGGTGAATTGAATTGTGGGGTGGATTGACTAAGCGCATTGTGGGGGTGGCGTTCCCTGATTGAGCGCAATGTGGGGGTGGATTGAATTGTGGGGTGGATTGACAAAGCACATTGTGGGGGTGGCATTCCCTGATTGAGCGCATTGTGGGGGTGGATTGAATTGTAAGGTGGATTGGCTAAGCGCATTGTGGGGGTGGCGTTCCCTGATTGAGCGCATTGGTGATTATGTTGAGAGGGATTGCAGTGTTATGGGTTAACCCCCAGAATACACATCGCAATGCCTAATGACAAATGGAATTCACAAACACAGCCAGACAAGAGCAATACCCACACCAATACCAGGTCAACGCCAATTCACCCGCACTCCCACGTCCACCCACACCCAGACACTTGCAACTGTGCGCACACAAGCATACATGTGACGCATTGCAGGGACGTACGGGGGGACGTGGCGCGTCTCTTGACTAACAGAAGAAGACGGCGTCTGCGTCGGAGGATCATCACTTTAAAAAAGCTAACACACACACACACCATGAAACGCCTGTTGGGCTCTTTGCTGCGTGGGTCGTCTGGCCCAGAGGAAGCAACAGCCTGGCGAGCGCGAGACTCAAACAGCTCAAGCAACTCATCCTCATCAAGGAGGGCTGTGCGCGTTGCACGCAGCAGGTCACTCTCATCCTGTGCGCAATCCCACGAGCGCAACCATTGAGGCATGTTGAACCGCACAACGATTGAGGCATGTTGAAACGCACAACTATTGAGGCATGTTGAAACTCACAACTATTGAGGCATGTTGAACCGCACAACTATTGAGGCATGTTGAACCGCACAACTATTGAGGCATGTTGAACTGCACAACTATTGAGGCATGTTGAAACTCACAACTATTGAGGCATGTTGAAACGCACAACTATTGAGGCATGTTGAAACTCACAACTATTGAGGCATGTTGAACCGCACAACTATTGAGGCATGTTGAACTGCACAACTATTGAGGCATGTTGAAACTCACAACTATTGAGGCATGTTGAACCGCACAACTATTGAGGCATGTTGAAACTCACAACTATTGAGGCATTGTGAAACGCACAACTAATGAGCATGTTGAAACGCACAACTAATGAGACACAATTAAGAGGCACAACTATCGAGGCTTGTGGGGAGGCTCGACAATCGACTTCTACAATTATCGACTATTACAACTATCGAGACTCAACCATTGTCTACTACAACTATTGACTACTACAACTATCGACCTACTGAGGCACAACTATCAACTACTGAGGCACAACTATCGAGGCATGTGGGGACGCTCCCAGAGCATCAAATGGCTGCATCCATCTTGGCGCGCTGTCTTGTGTGTTCAGCTCATTATTAGCGTGCGCATACCGAGTAACACAAGCAGCGCCTGGTCGTGCAAGTCGTCAACTAAGCGCACAAGTTGCTCGTCATGAAAACCATTGCCCCTTAACAAGTGCTTGACGAAAGAATCTCTGAATAAAACACAAATCCAAGCTTTGATTCACAGCCTAGAAAGCCACAATGCACCAAGCCTGTTTCACCTCTGCGACTAACTCTAATACTTAATATCAAGTTGATATGTAATACTGCTGTAAATTTGTATCACTGCTGCTTGCCCATCACGCACAAAGTCCGTTCTACCTGTGCAGCTGACTCTATTAATTTAATATGTAATATGAATCACTGCTGCTTGCCCATCATGCACAAAGTCCGTTTTACCTGTGCAGTGTACTCTAATAGTTTAATATGAATTACTGCTGCTTGCCCATCATGCTTAAAGTCCATGCTACCTGAGCAGTTTACTCTATTAATTTAATGTGTAATATGAATTACTGCTGCTTGCCCATCATGCACAAAGTCCGTTCTACCTGTGCAGCTGACTCTTATAATTAATATGAATTACTGCTGCTTGCCCATCATGCACAAAGTCCGTTCTACCTGAGCAGTTGACTCTAATAATTTAAATATGTATCACTGCTGCTTGCCCATCATGCACAAAGTCCATGCTACCTGTGCAGCTGACTCAGGCATGTTGTGCTGCTGCATGGCCGCCGCCTCTGATGCAATGCGGTGCAGCCGTTTTTGGTGGTGCTTCTCCTTGCGCAGCGTGAGCCAGCTGTCGTAGCCTAGCTCTGATGCTTCCGCCCTGAGCTCAGTGCGTTTGCGTGTGTGTGTGTGTGTGTGTGTGTGTGTCTGTTGCGTGTGTATGTGTACGTGTGCGCGTGTGTGAAAGGAGTGCGAGCTTGATGCGGGTGTGTAATACGTTGCAGTGTCACAGTGTTAACATGTTGTTAACATCACGTTGCAGTGTCACATTGTTAACATGCGTTGCAGTGTCACAGTGTTAACATGCGTTGCAGTGTCACAGTGTTAACATGCGTTGCAGTGTCACAGTGTTAACATGCGTGGGCAAGGCTTTGCAGCAACAACGGACACCACCCTGCACTTTAATCCCTCCAGAAATCAATGTTAGCACGCTCCTAAACAACAGGTGGGCCTTTGTTTATCGCTCTTCCTACACCTAAGCCTGTGCATTATGTCAATGAAAACCTGTAACTGGGAGCTGCTCTCACCTGAGGGCCGTGTGCTCTTGAATAGCAGACTGAGCCGACCAGAAGGCGTACTGCACGCCAGCCTGAGTGTGCAGATTGATGGCAATAACGTACAATGTTTTGATACAATAATGTGGTTTAATTCTTTACTACGACAGATTTTTATCGTTGTATGCTTAATTCATTGATGCAATAATGTCAGTGCTTGATTCATTGATGCAACAATGTTTAATTCATGGATGCAATAATGTTTGTTCAGCACCTTGCCTTTGGAAGTCTAAACATTCTCGTTTCCAGATTACGTGGGGCAGAGACAGAGCTGTGCAGTCATAACAAAGACAAAAGAAGAGCTCACAAACAAACAAATGCACACACCTACGCACTCGCTGATTCAAACATCTCCCTTTTCTTACCTTGTCAAAGAAGTCAGCCCACGCCTCCCGGACGTTGATGGGCAGCAGGTCAGCCTTGTTGAGCAGCACCAGCGAGGTCTTGCTGGCATGCAAATCGTGGGCGTAGCTCTCTAGGTCCGTGGAGCGGTACAGCAGGGGGTCACGCGCATCCACGACCTGGGAGCATGGGCAGATTTGTGCGGGCAGATTTGTGCTAGAGCGACAGAAGCACCGGCAGAGAATGCAAGCTTTGAGTGTAACTCTGTATGCCAGGGTAGGGGCAATACAGGGCGGGGGGTACGCGCGTTCTGATTTGGATACAAGCATGTAAAAAGCAGCAGCAAAAGGCTCTGCTGATGAGAGCCATCATGCCTTAAGGAGAGGTGTTGTACTAGAGCTCCTGCATAGGGTTGGTCAGAACCGTGTGTATACACCGTATATGACCGTATATTTGGTGATTTCCCTGCCATAAATACCGTATTTCTACCGTATACATATAGTTCTGGCCAACCCTGCTCATGCACCATCCGAAAAGCTCTACCGAAAGAGTTGTGAAAGACGTTTGACCAAGGTACTTTTCCAAATACATAGAAGCACCAGCACAGGACGCAAGTCATGGACGCAGCTGTTTGAGTTGGTGAAGGGAAAATTGTGAAGAGCAGTTACAGTCTGAAGTAAGATGTGCAAAGTCCAACAGCACAGGGAGCACACACGAACACACACACATACACACACTCACTCACACACAAACACATACACTCACCTGCACCACAATGTCTGAGCGCTCCAGCACGCGCCACAGCTGACGCCAGACCTCCAAATTCTTCTCGAACGGGGTCATGACCAGCTTCTCCTCCTCTTCCAGCTTGGCCAGCGTGCGCCGCCAGTTTACAAACATTGAGCGCTCCTATGTTTTGCAAAAGAGAGCAAAGTGCAGGGGCAAGTTCACAAACACAGAGCGCTCCTGTGTTTTGCAAACGGAGCAAAGTGCAGGGGCAAGTTCACAAACATTGAGCGCTCCTGTGTTTTGTAAAGGAGAGCAAAGTGCAAAGGCAAGTTTACAAACATTGAGCGCTCCTATGTTTTGCAAAAGAGAGCAAAGTGCAGAGGCAAGTTCACAAACACAGAGCGCTCCTGTGTTTTGCAAAAGAAAAAGCAAAGTGCAGAGGCAAGTTCACAAACATAGAGCGCTCCTGTGTTTTGCAAAAGAGAGCAAAGTGCAGGGGCAAGTTCACAAACATGAGCGCTCCTGTGTTTTGCACACGAAAAAGCAAAGTGCAGAGGCAAGTTCACAAACATCGAGCGCTCCTGTGTTTTGCAAAAGAAAGCAAAGTGCAGAGGCAAGTTAACAAACATAGAGCACTTTCATGCTTTGCAAAGAAGAGCGAAGTGCAGGAGTACGCTGCTTGAATAAAAAGAAGATAGAAAGGAGAGCAGTACGCAGAGCATGCCAGTTCAGACTCCGGGGTAAAGCTTGATGCTACTGTAAGAGGAGCTGGTGGCCTCATTTCTTGTATTTGATGATGTCTTTGCTTAATGCGATTACTGTCTCATTTCTTGTATATGATGATATCTTTGCTTAATGCGATTACTGTCTCATTTCTTGTATATGATGATGTCTGCTTATTGCGATTACTGTCTCATTTCTTATATATGATGATGTCTTTGCTTAATGCGATTACTGTCTCATTTCTTGTATATGATGATGTCTGCTTATTGCGATTACTGTCTCATTTCTTGTATATGATGATGGCTTAATGCGATTACTGTCTCATAATTTGTATATGATGATGTCTTTGCTTAGTGCGATTACTGTCATGAATGGTCAAACGAAATAAACGATGCACTTGATATGAACAACAAAAGGCAGGCTGCTTTGACGTGTGCTTAAAATGGGACGCCCAACTCTGTGTGGCGCCATGCTTTGATGCATGCTTAAAATGGGACGCATGGGGTGTGCTTAAAAATGGGACGCATGGGGTGTGCTTGAAATGGGACGCATGCTTTGACGTGTGCTTAAAATGGGAAGCCCAACTCTGTGTGGCGCCACCTCTGTGTGGCACCACCTGTGTGTGGCACCACCTCTGTGTGGCACCACCTCTGTGTGGCACCACCTCTGTGTGGCACCACCTCTGTGTGGCACCACCTGCTCCTCGGCTAAATGCGGAAGCACACAGTCGAGGGAAGCTGCCATGCTCATGCCATGTTGCAATCCAGTATGTGTAGGGTTGGCCAGAACCCCATATATACCGGTAATATTGGCAGGGAAATCACCAAATACACGGTCATATACAGTGTATGTATACAGTTCTGGCCACCCCTGGGTATGTGCAAGCTTGCTTTCTCACAGGTATAAAACTCCCCTACTCGCCTTCTATCCCCCTGCCCACCCTAAACAGTGATATCAAAGGTTTTGTTTTTCAACATAACTCAGTTACAAATTTATTAGTGCAGCTGTCAATTTTTTTGATTGATTTCTTTTGTTGGGACCTATAGGTTGAGCAGCCATGCCAGGCTGGAGGCCTTTGTAATCCTAACTGAACTTAACTAAAGAAAACAGCAATCACATGCTTTGCTATATGCTCCTTCTCCCGCTCTGATGCAGCGCCAGCCTTCCCCTTGTGCACCTATTTTTGTCCCGCACTGCAAAATATCCCAGCATTTTACAATAACACGCACACACACGCACATGCACACGCACACAAACACACACACCACCCACTTGCTCCTCTAGCTGGTCTGGTGTGGTGTCTTGGCTCCAGGCAGGCCGACGTGGCAGCCTCAGCGTGTGTGCATGCTTAGCCTCTGCGGCGATACGATCCTCTGCGGCTTTCTCGTTTGCCAGTGCATCTACCGCGCCTGTGTGCATACATGTACAAAGACACAAGTATGATTCATGTGACATATGTTCATAAATCATCCATTGTGAAACGTAACACACATATACATCAGACGTGAGCTTAAGAAACGACTGGCAATACGCGTCAACGGGCACCACCATCATGCTACAGCCACGTCATGGGCACCACCATCAGGCAGCTGAGCCTGAAACTTGTTATCACAATTGAACCCATGACGTGCTAGTAGTGTCATGTGTCAAGCTAGTAGTGTCATGTGTGATGCACAAATAACGAATACATGTATGCACATCAGCGCACAAATATGACTTATAAATGCGCGAGACACACACACATCTAAGCACTCACACACACACACACACACACACACACACACATACACACACACAAACACAAGCACATACGTACACACACATACACAATACACACAAACCATGTACCCATGCTCAAGCGCACGCTTACCAGTGGATACCACAATAACATGAGAGCGTTCAGCAGTGAAGTCTCGGCCTGCCATGTCAGCCTGCAAGGGGAACCAAACAAGACAAGCCTGAGCACGCACCCATGATGCAACACCTTCAGTCTTTTTAGCTTGCTCAAACGCTAATCCCTGAAATTTACAAAACATTAAGCCTGCTGCTGCTGCTACTGCAGCTGCTGCTGCTGCTGTCCTACAGTCTGAGCACCAGTGTTCTGCTTTGTGTGAATTAGTGCTGCCGTCTGGGTCTCTAAGTCATTCTAGGCATGAACGCGGGAAACGCTGGCTTCAGTTCCATGCCCCTCAAAACCCTGTCGCTGAATCAGTCGGATGCAGGTGTCCCTCGCAGACTACAACAAGCTGCAACAAGTCGCGCACCATGGCCATGAACTCATCCAGGTCATTGCGGTCCAGCACGGACTGCGTGTTGGGCGCAGTCTCTGTGGTGTGGCGGCTGGCGCCCTCTCCAGAGCCCCACCAGCCCTGCTTACCCTGTTTTTGATGTATGTGTGTGTACAACAAGTGCAAGGGTCATGCGTGCCAGGAACAGCTTTGTTCTTACATTTGCCGGAAGGAAAAAAGCCCTAATTGCACAAAACCCTCACCCCCGTGGTCAAGTGATGCTCACAAAGAACAGTAATTGAGCACACACAGCATGCTCTGTCACTAGTTGCTAGGTTTATCAACTGCTCAAGTTCTTGAATGCATTTGCCAACAAGTTCGGCATGGGTATTCGTGTGGGCCCTCACCTCTCTTTGCTTGTTCATAAGGGCACTCCCCACTTTGTTCTGGCCCGTGTTGCGGGCCTTCCCGTTGTGTTTGGTCATGTTGCTGGTCGAGAGAGAGAGGGAGAGGGATACAAATACTAGAATTAATAATTATTACCAATACATTTTGAGGTCTCATAAATCCTTGACCCTTCTGTTGAATGTTTACATAATGCTGCTGGAGGGAGCGTAATGTGGGTTGCAGGATAGGCTTGACAACGGCAATCCTATCTCCGCTTAGAAGCTCTTTCACACACTCTGCATGTACGCGCGCGCACACACACACACACACACACACACACACACACACACACACACACACATTTATATGCACACATGTACACATACATATAGACACACACACA
>Ga0307963_1004400_pt1 | contig 11195 bp, 15 predicted proteins | sample OrgLakmetagen594_FD_201829 | JGI IMG/M metagenome (GOLD analysis project Ga0307963, IMG submission 201829) | Saline water microbial communities from Organic Lake, Antarctica - #594 | ecosystem: Environmental > Aquatic > Non-marine Saline and Alkaline > Saline | place: Antarctica: Organic Lake...
TCTCTCTCTCTCTCTCTCTCTCTCTCTCTCATTCTCTCTCTCTCTCCCTCTCTCTCTCTCTCTCTCTCTCTCCCTCTCTCTCTCTCTCTCTCTCTCTCTCTCTCTCTCACTCTTTCCCCCCCTCTCCATCATGTGACAACGCACGTGAATACGGCTCTTGAGGCGCTCCAGCTCTGTGCTGCTGAAAACAAGGCCAGCAGAGGTATCATCGGGAAGCTTTTGATCCACCATATACTCAATCTGCGAAGCGTTTATTTCAGGTGGTTCGTGTTGAAAATGGACATGGGCATGAGATCTTTGCGCCATCAAATTAATAGGCGTCATTCACCCAGCATTTGGAAGCAGGTGCAACTTTACTGCCACAAGACATGCACAATCATGAATAAACCATTCAGACGTGGACGTATCCGCACATTTGCAACAGACCTGGTGCATCTTCAGGTTGACAATGACGTCAATCTGGTTGAGAGCTCGTTGTTTTTCCTTTTGGAACTCAGTTATGTCCTGTGTACACATAAACAACAAGATAAATAATGACTCAGCTGCTGCACGTGCTTGCACACATGTTTCAGCCCATACATTGCTCATACCTGGTTAATGGCTGAAAGCCCAAGCTCAAGGACCTTCTGCTTCTTTACCAGTGCCTCCTTCTCCTTACGGAGCGTCTGCAGACAAAGGCAAGAGGTAGTAATGATTAAGAAAACATGCCATTAACCACTAATTGTGCAAAAACATCTAGGCACTAATCATAGGGCAATTCCACACCTCAATAGTCTTGGTAAACTCTGAAATCAGCTCCTCCTCATCCAGACGCCTCTCACGCAGGTCGCACACCTGTGACATGTTGTGTTCTTGGAAGGACTGTGACTCAGCAACTAAGCACCTTGCTAAAGTCCAAGCAAGGCAATGTAATCGTTGAGCACAACCTAGTTCACAGACAGAGATGCCAAGGGTATTTAAAACATTTGTCTGTGCACGAAATGTTGTTTTGCACGAATGGCGAGAACGATGTGCCACTGTCGTACACAAATGCGTTGTACTCACTGTACTTCATGCTGTCTACCATAATACCCCACCTTCTCGTACAAGTTTTGGTCACATCCAGGTGGGCAGACTTCCTCTCCCTCGTCATCGTCGTCATCCCCATCCTCCTCATCTTCCTCCTCTCCCTCCTCGCTCTCCTCCTGCAATGTTGGGGGTAAAGCAAAAGATGGGTCCAACTATACCATCTTAAACATCTGTGCAACAGGACATTAGCGATCCTGCAAAGACGCAATGAATGGACAATTATCCAGCCCATGCAGTTTGCATCAGCAACAAGGCAATTCATTGCAGCATGCACCTGTCAGGCATTTAGCATACCTCGCTGTCATCATCATTGCCTTGGCCTCCTCCCCCTGTCTTTTTCTTGCTCCTCTTAATTTTCCTGAACGTCAGCAGTGCATTGGCAAAACATGTGAGATGTTGCTGTCTATGATGCTATAGGTGAGGTCCTGAGATGGGTGTAATCTCAGATGTTTGAAACTTGGCAAAAGGAGCTAGCTTTGCTAACCCCGGTAGACGACTCGGCTGTTTGTTTCGGATGGCACTTGATCGGGAAACCCACCTATTAAAAATCTTTGCCAACTGCTCTTTGAACAGCTCTGTGTCGGGGATGGTGGCTTCAAACTCAGCTGCAACGGCAGTTCTGTGCGCTAGGAGCTGCTCAATTTCAATGCGCTTGATGTCTAGTTTGGCGTTGCAATCGTTGATCTTGACCAGCATCTCCTGTGTGGGTTGGTGAGTGTAATGGACTAGTTGCTTATGTGTGTCAGCTGCAGCATGCTTATGTGTGTCAGCCGCAGACGACTTTGTCTGAGAAGGTAATATCATGGTATCATGGTGGCTTCCAGTCCACTGAATCCACTCACGTTTCGGTCGACCATTTTCGCGGAACGCTTCTCAATGAACACCACCTCCCGCTTGTCAAAGTCTTGTAGAAGTGATAGCTCCTGCAGATGTACAATTACAATTGTGGTGCACGCGTGAGCAACCAACTGCATCTGTGTGTAATGCATTGCCCAAGCATGGTGAATCCTGATACCACCTGTCTAAGTTGCCATCCTTACCTGAGCATGCACTAGTTGCCTAATCTCACACAGTTTGATCTGAGCCTCGAAGCTGAGCTTCTCACGCCGTAGTACCCCCAGCGCATCATCAAAGGTGTCTGCCATCTCATTGACTTCGTAGCGCAGCCGAGCGGCTTGTCGCTCCAGCTGCAGCAGAACAAACAGGGTGCAACTTATCAGGCATCTTGAAGTACAGGCACCAACCAGTCGTATGACTGCATTACACAAGTGTCGAACAGCAGCAACACAAAGCAATTGGCAAGTGCACTAGTGTTATCTGTCCACCCGCTGATTCAAGACATGAAGCAACAAACAGCACTAAATTTGGTTTGTGATACCTTTGCTTATGAGACGAAAAAGAACATCAAGCATACCTTCATCCGCTGGTAAGCTTGGAGCTGCTTCTCCAAATCTGACAGTGGAACCATGGCCATCATCTTTGCCAGAGCCTCCTCCCCACTGGCCGCAGCTGCAGCCCCACCCTCGCTGCCCTTGTTAGCAGGAGGGGCGGGTTGAACCCCTGCAGGCGGTCTTGTGCTGCTGCTGTCCTGCTTTGGCTGGGGGACGGGAACAGCGGTGGGCTTGCCTGCATGTCAAGGTCCGTAGTTCATGTGCCTGGCATGATTGTCTATTTTACTTTGCAAGCACGGGACTTCAAGCCACTAACAGGGTGCTTATACCGCCACAGTGTCATTGCACCCAGCACCATGAGCAGCTGGGCCACCCTGCGTCAAACTAACCTGCATGCCCAAAGCCACCCAGCTTGGATGCTGCCACCCTGCTTTCTGCAGCCTCGCGTTGGCGCACGTGCTCATCAATATCCTCCTGGATCACCTGCAATTTGGTCAAGCTAACAAACTGGGGTCTGATATGTTCCTCTGAGCATGCAAGCCATGCGGCTCTCTATTAAGAAAGTAGAAGTATGACTATCGGTAACAGTTGCTAGCTGAAAATCTCTTTCAAAAATAGGTATTTGATAGGCTGGTAAATAGGAACATGGTTGCCTTCCGCCAGTCATGCAAATACATAGTTTGGAGGTCATGGCGTCAGTGAAATGAAGGGTGAGGCCATAAAGCCCTGAGTGAAACACAGCGACCACTTAAGCTGTTGGACACACTGAAGTTTCAGGCTGTGCACGCAAACGAGGACATGCTCCTGTGCTCATTACGCAACTGTCTCCTGTGCTCATTACGCAACTGTCTTGCCCTCAGCTCACAGATGTCAGTTGCAAGCATTGCCCACCTACCTTTTCACGGTCCTCTGGCACCTCCTCGGGCCTCAATGAAATCTGCAATGGGATGCTATCATCTATGGAAGGGTCTTCACGATCACGTGAAGCAGGGGATAAAGTGCCCAGCTGCTCATGGATGACCTGCAGCTGCTGAACCCTGCAAGAAGTTTCCCCACAAATTTAAAGCATGGCTGTCAGCGTTTGTGAGTGCGTGCTTGGTGTGAACATGTTGGGCTTTCAAAGACTGAAAAAGTGAGGTGTTTGCGGTTTGCGGCAAACACATATAATCCTGAGCACAAACACTGCGTTCACACTCAAACCCACAGCTGACGGCCAGCATAATAGACGCAGCTGAGCTCCACACCAAGACACCTAGCACAGTAGATCAAAACACCTACCGGGAGTTGATCTCTGTGATGACCTTGCGTTTAACTTCTCGCAGGGCAAGGAAGCGATGATTGTAGTCCATGCGTGCATCGTGCATTGCCTCGATCAAAACACCTACCGGGAGTTGATCTCTGTGATGACCTTGCGTTTTACTTCTCGCAGGGCAAGGAAGCGATGGTTGTAGTCCATGCGTGCATCGTGCATTGCCTCCTCAAGGAGGAGCATCTGGTGGTGCTTTCGCTGAGGCGTCATGCGGTCCTCCTACAAGCAAAAGGAGCAAAAAGGAGCAAGAAAGTGAGCAAATTCTTCATGTAGCAATACAGGCCTGCGATTGACTGGATCAGCGAGCATCAAAGCAAGCAATACCGCTCTTTCTATACAGCATCATATGTGGGTTTGGATGCATGTATATGTGCAGGTTATATGCTATGAATGCGTTTGAGAGAGCACATAGGAGATCAAGTGGGCGAAGCACAGTTCACACAAGCTGCAAGTTGTTTTTCTGGGACAAATGTCTAAGTATGCAAGGGAAAAGTGTTGCGCCTGTATCGAGATGCTGGACGGTTTCACTTGTCAAGTTCCTTATTTATTGATATATATCTGCTCCTGTCTATCAAGACAGTAGACATCACAGACACTGAACTGTTCATCTAAGCTACCTACTTTGAACAGGCCAGAACCCACAAAGACACCAAACAACTGCACAGACACAATATGCACTGGCTTCAGCTTAGCAAGCTATTTCAAGCAGACCTGGAACCGCAAAAGTACCAAACAGGCAAAAATCGACTGCTGAGACAACACATGGCGTTTTGCAGAATGAGCTACTTTGAACAGACCGCAAAGATACCAGACAAGTGCACAGACGCAACACGCACAGCGTCCTGCTCTTAACTGATTACCCCACTAAACCCTAAAGTGGCACCAGCTGGCGGCATCGAGCAAGTGCGACATGTACGCTATACAACATTATGACCCCTCCAAGGTATTATACTGGGTTATGTAAGGCAACTTGTTGTCTATTGCAACAGCATACCAAGCTGCAGACGTGCCTTAGATAAGATCCTCTTAAGATGAGCCCAGGGCAACTTGCAAGTTTGTAGGGTTGGCCAGAACCGTATAAGCATATATATACGTACGGTATATATACGGATGTATAAATAATTTATCTCCGTACCCGTATTCGTATAACCGTATGTGAATTTTTGCCGGCGTGTATATACGCCGTATATACGTATATAAACGAGTTTTACGTATGTGTACGTATGAATACGGTCTGAATGAGTGGTCAAGAGCGACCTTCCACTGGCCTTCGAGACCACAAAATTTATAGCCCCTGTATCGGCAATTTTTAACAAATGTTTTTGTCAAAACCGTGTCCCGAATTTCCCTCAAGTGGTTCAACAGCCAGTGGTTCGACAGCAATGGGATCAGCAGCAGATACAGAAGCACCAGAGTTTGAGTATGAGCAGGGTTGCCTTTAGGACAAGGCAAGCCAACCCCACTGAAGGTCTCCAGGGCGGAGATGATGCAGGAACAGAAACGGCAAACACATTCTCGTGCATGCACGCATCCCCTGCACGCGCTCACATACGTGCACGCACACCTGTATGCACAGATACACATGCAAACACACAAAGGTTCATGCACGTGCACGCGCACACGTATACACACACGTACGTGTTCGCTGACGCACACGTACGCGCATGCATGTACAAACCTCAGCCCACACGCAAATGCGTACGCACGTGCACGCACCCACGCATGTTCGTGCACACGCAAACGTTTGCACACCCACACAAACATGAATGCACACGTTTGCATGCACAAACCCCAGCACACATGCATGCATGCATGCACATTTTTTTGCACACACACATGTGCACATGCGCACACACACGTACATACGCAGGGTAACTTTATGTGGTTGGGGATGAAAAGGGGTCTCGTGACAGTGACTGTGTGTGCCTGTGTGCTTGTATGGGTTTGGCCTCGTTGGGCAAGCATAGCTCCCCAACCTTTTATTCTTGGTTAATATAATAAATGAAGTACACAAATACAGCTCTTCAAGACTTGCCCCCCCCCCCCAAATTTAAATAAAAAAAGGTCAAAATTTTCCATATACGGTTAATATGGAGTATACGTATACATAAAACCCATATACGATTCTGGCCAACCCTATTAGTTTGCGATACGAGATTGTTCTCAACCTCTGTCACTGCCCACCTCAAAAGGCTCGTGGTGGAGACAAAAGGCGCAGGCAGGGCATGCTTAGCAACTGCATCAACAGCAGTACCCCCCACCTACCTCAGGGATGACATAGTTCTGATCACTCTTGAGCTTGTAGTCTCCCATTTTCTGCTCAGCCTCATGGATAGCTGTCACGTCAGCTTCATTCTCATACCTTAAGCATCAAAGAAAGGCAAAGGGAGAGACAAGATTAATCTACGCAGGGATTTGCATACGTATAACTCTCTTCTTATAGTAACTTGGGAAATAGTGGATTGGGAAAGGCGATACTAGTACATGACTTGATGTGGGACAAGGTGAATAATCAGCACCAGCCACCACAAAATACAAATCGTGGTGGCTCTTTCTGTACAGCCTAAATAATAGCCAGCATATATCTGTCTAGCAGCCCACGCACCCTTCATCAGGGCGGGTCTCGTTGAAGGCCTGCCATTCCGTTTCTCGCTTCTTGCGTGCAAGCCGCCTCTGGTCAGCCTTTGTGAGCTTCTCATCCTCCGCAGGCAAGCTGTCTCGCTTCATACTACTGGTGGCCTGGCTTGGCCTGCCAAGCAACCCCCTTTGCTCCAAACCATTTAACGGGGTTGAGCCACGTCCATTTGCTCGTGCTGCTTCTGCCTGTGCAGTTGCAATCAAGTTCCACAGACAACCCAGCATTAGTGGGGCAGGGACTCTTGCTTCCATTTATAGGTAATTCATGCGTGTGGGTCATCCAGTCAGTGGCAGCTGGCCCTGAGGTGACTAGTTCTGTATTGTCGCATTGTCGCCCTGATATGAGAGCCACTTTTTAAGTTGACTTCCCCTTCGACAACAAATGCTCTGGTGCAATTTTCCAGCATTACCCTCCAGCCCTCTTTGTATGTTCGGTTGCACATGCACACAATGCACACACAGCAAGCTTGACTATATCCATGATTTGGCATTTTAACAATGTCAGCGCTCTTTCAAACCTGACATCGGATTCATTTCCAAGTCTCTTAAAACCTTAAAAAGCAGAGCAACAATCTATTGCTCACCTCTTTGGCCTGTTGCAGCTCCAGCTGCATTTTTTCTGAAAGTCGTGCTGTTCGGAATGTGGTCACATAGTGCTTCACGCGCACACCATACAAGACAATGCGTTCGACCTCAACCTGTGATGCATCAGCAAGCAGTTTTCTGGCCTCAGTAAGATGTTGGAGACCAGGTAGAAACCGAACAGAAGTGGCAACCCAACAAGCAGGGCACCTGGTTGTGATATTCGCATGCAGGAGGTCAAGGAACGTCGGATAATACTGTCAGAGGCCAGTCACATGCATTTGCTCCTCTATTGCAACGCGTTTAGTCAAGGGAGCAAATACACATACCGAGTCAAGGAAGAAAGCCTTGAGCTTCTTCAGTGCCAGCTTGCGTCTTGCTGTGTCCCATGCTACCTCCATGCCAGCCTCCTCAATGCGTTTGGCAGTCTCCTGTGTATTTAAAAATGTTAGTGACCACATCGCGACCACCTGCTTGATTTAAAGGTGGCCTGCACAAATAAAAAACTGGTCTATTTGTAAGACATTACATGGAGAATTGAAGGAGTCTTGCTATGAAATTTGCCTATATGAATTATAAGATCGCAGAAGCTTAAGCGGCAAGTTGCCAAGAATATTTGCTCACCTCAGCAATCATCTCTTGTAGCCCGGGGTCGACCTCAAATGCGCTTCGCGGGAGCCGTACAGCCTCGGGTTTTGCAGCGTTTTCCTCTAGTAGAGCCTCAAACTCAGAGCGGATCTTGTGCAGGTAATCACGCACACCTGGTGCGCACAGGGTGGAACATACAAGAATGAGATAACCAGAAAGCTGGGAGCTGCCTGCCCTCAAGCTTGGCAGCGTCTTCCATACAGGGAGTCTGTTAATTATTATTAAACCCAAATGCAGAGTGGACCTTGTGGGTCTTGTGCAGGTAGTCACGCACCCCTCTCCTTCTGCCAGGCTCAGATGATGTATTAGTATTAGCAAGCAGTGTGGACCTTAGTTATCTGGAAGAATGCACAATGTTCCTGCTTACCCATCTTTTTGGTCTCAGCAGCGGCAAGTCTAGCGTCCTCTTCCGCCTTTTGCTTGGCCTTCTCAATGGTATATGACGTAGAACTGAGACGACAGTAATAAAGAGGGAGGTATTAGGAATTAGGCTACATAGCTAAGGCTGAAGAGAGAAACAGAGCGGGCATGCATGCAGCATGCAGCAGCACAAGACTTTGTTGGGGGCAATGAGCAACTCTGTGATTTATGTCACTCGTGCGTATTTTGGCGCAGTACTGCAAAGCAGTTCTTACGTCAGCAATGCCACCGTATAGACCTGCCCAATTTCTTCTGCAGCACCTCTAAGTTAAGTTTGTAACACAGGTCAGATTGCTTGAGCAAATGTGTGCTTATACGGAATCCTAGAGGATAGGGTAGGGCCACACTACCTTGAGATGTCAGGGGCTTCTTTGGCAATATCTGGAAGCAAGGCCTCAGGGCCTGAGGGCAGCGGGATGGCAGGGCTTATTCCAGGGATGTGCATCTCCTGAGCGCAGATGTGGACCAATGGCAAAAGTAGGAGCATGAGGCCTGAGTGATTTATATAAGCAACGACACAACAGGGCGCTGTGAGTCACCCAATCCACAGAAGCAGACACTGCTGGCTCTTAACAGCAATGGCGTCATATGAAGAAGCCAGACTTCTCAGACCCAGATGATATGGATCATAGCCTAATAAAGGTGTGGTATCTTGGACCTTTCGGTAGCCAATGTTTTTCCAAGTGCGTGTTAACGTGCCGGTGCAGCGACAGGGCAAGCCATGCAAGCATGCAAAATTCAAGTAGCGCACCTGGAGGTAGATACTCCCATCATGTGCAGCGGACAGCAGGTAGGCCTCGTCAAAGGACATAGCAACACCAGATACTCTACCAGCCTGTATGTGTGCGCGTGTGTGTGCAATTCAGATGTGTTACTGGCAGTTTAAACAGCGCTGGATGTGGCAACGAGGTGACACTGACCTAAAAACCGGGTACTTGATGCTCTGCACTCCTGAGCACACCAGGATGATAGCTGCCGGCCAGAGTGTGTACCACTTGAGTAATGTGCAGGCTTTTAAATGGCATCAATCTCTCAGCTGCCTCATACCATAGATTTTCGATTGATCGGATCCTCAAAACTAATATTGCACAAATTTTTCTCTCCAAATACGCACATGCACATCGTGGATTGACCCCTGCCAGTAGGTCCCATGGGGCTGGCCCCCATTTCCTGCCAATGCCGGCTGCACACGCACTAAGCCGTCGCATGTGCCCATGAGTTGGAATCTTCTGCTCGATGTGTACCTGTGAAATGTTACAGGAGGTGGATCACATTGGTGCTTTGTATTTTACACACGCCTACACGTATATAATCAGCATAAGTGCTGCAATTGTTAAATATGAGCAATGCTCAACGTGTTACAGAAATTTGCCTGTCCAACTGCCCTGTTTTAAATAATGGCTTCAATAGGAAAAGCTCAATAATAAGGTTTGAATAGGAAGGCTTAGAAAGGCTCTATTTATATTCCAACAGCTGTATGTACGACTATTTTCTTCTGACTGAAGCTTTGACCACAAAATGCTCCTCTGACCAGGTCTACTTTGTTGCATCTGTACACGCACGCTAAGGGTTGCATCTGTACACACACGCAAAGGGTTACATCTATACACATACGCAAAGGGTTACATCTGTACACAAAGGGCAGCAAATTGAGGGGACAGCATCTTTCCTTGCCTCTACACTGTTACACACAACACACCACGGAATAAAAACACCCTTTTCTTGGCTCTACACTGTTACACACAACACATCACGGAATAAAAACACCCTTTCCTTGCCTCTACACTGTTACACACAACACATCACGGAATAAAAACACCCTTTCCTTGCCTCTACACTGTTACACACAACACATCACGGAATAAAAACACCGGCTGCCCCATCTGCATGCTAGCACTGCGCCAACCTGAAAAAGGAGGTTGCTGCAGTGCTGGGCGCATCAAAGGCAGGTTGTGCTTCCACGCTCTGTAAAGGATACAAAAGGAGGTGATGAGCAAGGCACATACACAAAGCTTTGTTCTGCGACAGTCTACCGTAATTGTCAATAGAGCGCTGCAGGTGACTGATCACAATGATAGGTAGCATTCACACAGACCACTTGTACACACCTCAAGGCTATCCTGGAAGGAGGCTTGCCACACATGTCCAGACCAGCGACCACTCAGGGTCGCATAAAAGGATGACGTGCTGCCAGGAACATAGGCCAAGGACAGCACCTCGTACACAGCCTCGTCATCCTGTCGTTGCAACAACATTGTATAAGAAACGCACGTCAGTCAGGCAGCTGCTTTGCCTCTCAGGTTTGGATGGGGCAGCATGATCTGGCATTGTGAGTCTCAAACCCTAGGCAGGCTTTCTGTTCTTGGTGCCACACTGTTATGTGCCTCTGACATCCTCTAAGTCCAGAAATCAGGGAGGTGTGGAATGTGCCACTTTAGATGGTTGCAGCACATGAGAGCAACCACCAATAGCACACAGCAAAAACCCACCACAACGTCAGAAGCTTCCTCTTCTTCACTCTCATCCGTCTCTGCCTCAGCATTCTCCTGTCCCTGCAGTTGGGCTGCTTCTCTGTCTCCATCTTCCATGTCCCTGAGGGAGCAATGATACCACACACAGAGCAAGTCCATAGGATGCGCTTGCTAGCAACATGAAAAGCCCACGCAAACACTACACAGGCGTTGAGTTGCCTGTCCCCAATATCCATCACTTACAGGTAAATAAGTTACAATTCTGAGACTCTGCATTTTGTTAATTGTGCTTGGTGACGAGCCTAACGCACCCCCTGGTCGTTTTTAGGCAAGGCCTTTTGTCACCTCAACAAACCTGTGAACTCCTGCCCCTTCCTGATAATCCTGGGCGGTGCCGTCAGTGCTTGCAGCCTGATGAGTCTCAGCCGTGCTCTCCCTTTTGGTTGCTGGCTTGACTTTTTTAACTTTGGGCACCACTAAGTTGCAGGTGCGGTGAGGGAGCTTCACCTGTGATTGTTTGTTGCGTGCAAACGTGTGTGTGATTGCGCGTGTTTGTTTATATGTATGTATGTATGTATGTATGTATGTATGTATGTATGTATGTATGTATGTATGTATGTATGTATGTATGTATGTATGTATGTATGTATGTATGTATGTATGTATGTA
>Ga0307963_1004404_pt1 | contig 11191 bp, 14 predicted proteins | sample OrgLakmetagen594_FD_201829 | JGI IMG/M metagenome (GOLD analysis project Ga0307963, IMG submission 201829) | Saline water microbial communities from Organic Lake, Antarctica - #594 | ecosystem: Environmental > Aquatic > Non-marine Saline and Alkaline > Saline | place: Antarctica: Organic Lake...
TGTGCAGTACACAGGGCGGGCACTGACGGCCGCCGCACTCTAAGAATGTGCCACAACATACGTGCAGGACGTGTGCAGTACACAGGGCAGGCACTGACTGCCACCGTACTCTAAGTATGTGCCATAACTTTTGTGCAGGACACAGGGCAGGCACTGACTGCTGCCGCACCCTAAGTATGTGCCATAACTTACGTGCAGGACGTGTGCAGTACACAGGGCAGGCACTGACGGCCGCCGCATCGCTGGCTGCCGCAGCACAAGGGGGCATGGTTCTCATTGCCCCTGAGGTATTCCAGCAGGTGAGAGGAGGATGTTGTGTTTTGAATACGTGACGTCTCACTTTTATTTGGTTTGAAAAAGAGCAAGCCAACGTGTGCTTTGTGCTCTTCGCCCTGGAGGGGCAGTTGCATGGTCAAAAAGCGCTGTGTGCCGTATGTTTGCGGAATGGAGAGCAAAGGCCATTGTTGGCATGGTGCTTGTTGCCACAGAGGCACTTCGTTTGTTAGGGAGTGGGCTCGTTGCCTGCAGTTAACAATATACTGGGGCTGTGCAACGGACACAAAGGCTAGCGATTTGGTGCTGCATTGCCACAGAGGCACTTCGTTTGTTAGGGATAGGGCGCGTTGCCTGCAGTTTACAATATACTTAAGGTTGGCCAGAACCATATATATACGGTGTATATATGGTATTTTTGGCAGGGGAATCACCACATATACGGTCATATACGGTGGAAATATACAGTTCTGGCCAACCCTGAATACACTGGGGTTGTGCAATGGACAAAAAGACTAGCGACCACTGGTGCTGCAATGCCTGCCGTTAACAATATACTGGGGTGGTGCAATGGACACAAAGGCTGCATTGCCTGCCGTTAACAATACACTGGGGTTGTGCAATGGACACAAAGGCTGCATTGCCTGCCGTTAACAATATACTGGGGTGGTGCAATGGACACAGTAACAACCCCAGTTAACAATATACTGGGGTTGTGCAATGGACACAAAGGCTAGCGATTTGGTGCTGCATTGCCCCTGAAAGGCTCCAAAGCTGGGAAGTGGCTTGCACGTTTTCTAAGCGTCAGTCAAAGTGTGACATGCAAAAAGGAAATCTTGGAACGGCCCTGTAAACGTAAGCTCGTGCAGCTCCGTCTTCTGACTTAATGTCGCATGAGTAACTGAACTGCTGACGATCCTGAGAAATGCATCGCGATCATGCAGCGCCCTGTTGTAGGAATGGCTGGAGCCATACATGTACGGTGTATACACGGTATTTTGGGCAGGGAAATCACCAAGCATACGGTCGTATACAGTGTACGTATTCATACGGTTCTGGCCAACCCTACTCTGTTGAACACTCAAAGCCAAAAGGATACGTGTGAGTGTTTCGTGCGAGGGTGTGGATGTGGGTGTGGGTGTGTGGGTGTGTGTAGTAAGAGACGCTCTATCGTATAGCAGAGACACTTATATTACTATTATTATTATTCATTATCATATTTCATCATTATTATTGTACAGCAGGGACGCTTCTATCGTATAGCAAACTGTGCCTCATGCGGGCACAAGCTGTGAACTGGCTCTGCTTGATCGAAGCTACTTACTATTTCTAAAGAAGCAATGTATCACCATGTCAACCTAAGGTCCAACCCTTCTTGTTTTGGCTGCAAGCGCGCCAACTTCTTGAGGCTGGCACCCTCGTCCATCAATCCTCTTCAAATTTTCCCCTCAAAATAGTTGGCAAAAGGGATGATTGACAATTCTTCTGTACAAAGCTTTGACGGACAAACTTGACGTACCTTTTTGAAGTCACCGTTCCTAGTCAGTCACTATTTTGTTGGGGACAGCGGTGAGAACACTTATGACAATTGTTTTATGTATACTAATCTTGGAGGGAGCGTTTGCTGTTAAAACAGCAGATCTATTGGGTGTGGTTGCACTTTTTGGGGACATTCGTATATTTTGGGGGGGTAGGGGTTAAGTGGGTGTGCACTTTTAAGATTGGCTTAGCAGATACTTAGAGTTGATTGTACGCTACTTTGGATCTTTCTGGCTGCCCCTTGCTGGTAACGCACTACACATCTTCTCTGCTGACAGTGGCAGCTTTGTGTGAAGGATTGATGTAACACATTTGATTAATGTAATAAACTGGTCATCGCTAGTAAAAGCCACAGTCCCTTTTCACGCTAGTTGTGCCGAGTTAGGCATTTGAAGATCCTTTGTTGATTAAGAGGTGTGTGTGTGATGCTTGAGCATTGAAGTGGGCAGCAGGGGCTCTGCTGCGTTGTGTATAAGTGTGCCTTTTCATTTTAATCGTGAGGGTGCATGCATGGACAAAATAAAGAGCACAGATCCTCGTGTACAGGCATGCGTGCACGCGCACACACACGGACACGTGCACGCGCACACACACGCATATGTGTACACACGCACACACAGTATTTTTACACATATAATCACACAGATTCCTGCCGATATGCTGCAAAGCCAGCTGCTCGTGGCATCCATGGGAGAACACGAACTGTGTAGGCTGAAAGCACACATGCAATTGTATCAGGTGCGTGTGCCGGTTTAAAACAAAAAGGAATTGCAAACCAAAAGAAAAACCCAAGTTTTGACATGCGAATCAATCTAGCAACCTACCTGGAAAACATCATGCGTTGTCGTCCTCCTCCCCCTAGGGGCAAGCACCACTCAAATGCGGCACAGTTGCTTGGGCCCCTTGCACCAGTTTTTCTTTCTCGCAATCCACCGCCATCTCATGCACTTCCCTACTTCCATCACTATCGTCTGCTCTTTCAAACAAATAAGTAGCCGCCATTACATGTTGCAAGCTAGGTACAACGAAAATATGCAATCATTATCGTCTGTTCAGGTTCTGCCTCGACATTTGTGTATGTTTTTGCAAACAAATAAGTAGCCGCCTTTTCATGTTGCAAGCTAGACACAAGGTACGCAGAAACAGGATATGCAATTGTTGTCGTCTGTTTAGGTCCTTCCTCGACAGCTGGTTCACCGTGCAGCCCAGCTGGGCCCCGTGCGTTCAGTCCGCCAACTGTCCGCTGGATTCCTGGATGCGCCTTTTGGCTCAGCCGCGATCTGCTCCATGAGTGTGAACTATTTGAAGGCGCTTGAGATGTGGGACCCGGAAGTGACGACCGCATCCATCGAGCTGTGGCATTCAACCGTGCAGGGCCTGCTGACCAAGTGCGTTCAGAGCTGGGACCCTCTGCTTATATCCCCGGCACAGTCTGTTTAACGCCCTGAATGTGCAGGCACAATGGCTATTTAGTGTGTGTGTGTGTGTGTGTGTGTGTGTGTGTGTGTGTGTATGTGTGTGTGTGTGAGGCTGTGGATGGACTGTTCGTCGCTGTGTCTCTGTGTGTCTGTTGCGTTGGATCTTGCTGCCCCGCACGGGTTGCTGCAGCCCCCAGCAAATGTATGCTGGCTATGTCCATCGAGCTGTGGCGCTGTGCTGGTCCTACTGACCAGTTGCATTTTTGTTTGTTTATTGCATTTTGTTCTCCATTTTGTACCTACATACCTCAGGTAGCAGCGCAGGGCTGTGTCCTTGGACCTGTGGCATGTCATTGTGTTGGGCCCACTGGCCAGTGCGTTCAGAGTTGGGGCCCTTTGCTTCTTTTCCTCGGCACAATCTGTTCTATTCTCTGAATGTGCAGGCATGGAGGCTATCTAGTGGAAGCTGTGGATGGTCTGTTCCTGGCTGCGTTTTCTAGGTCTGCTGCTGCCATAAGGTGAGCCTTTGCTGATATAAGGATAATCATAATTGCAATGGCATGCATTACGCATTGGTGGTGTTTGTACAGGCGCCTTACGTGTATTGGAATGGAATAGCATGCACCCTATGGGTGTGCATTACAAATGTTGAGGGTTGGCCAACACAGTTAACGCACAATGTACATGACAGATGCCTTAACATTTCCCTCCAGAAGACTGTGCACGCTATGAACGTGCACTACAAATTGCAAAAGTACACCATGTGGGAGTGCAATACAAATTACAAATGTTGAGTTTTTTGTTCGACACAGTATATCCTGATGCCCACCCACGTTCTGATCCTGATGCCCACCCACATTCTGATCCTGATGCCCACTCTCGTTCTGATTTTGATGCCCACCCATATTCTGATCCTGATGCCCATCCACGTTCTGATCCTGATGCCCATCCACGTTCTGACCCTGATGCCCACCCACGTTCTGATCATGATGCCCACCATAATCTGATCCTTATGCCCACCCACGTTCTGATCCTGATGCCCACCCAGGTGGTCTCTGGAGTGCATTGAAGCATGCCTTGAAGCTGACTGGCCTGCTGAGCTGCTCAGCACCGAGCTGGGTGAGGAAACGCATTTCGTGCCCTCCGAAAACATAAGAAAGAGCATGTCTCGGCTGGCTGGACGGCGCAAGTCTTCCTTGTACCAGTGAGTATGAGTATGAGTATGAGCAGACGCATGTTGCACCCTTTGAGAACTCTTCATCTGGTTGGGTGGCGTAAGCTATCTTTCTATCAGAAAGTGAGTGGTTGAGCGTGCCTAACATTTTTTTAAAACCAGGCTTTGTGTTATTTCATTCCAAGCCCATGCGCCTAAAGTAATCCCTTACCTGCTGCTCTTCTTTTTGCATCAATGGCAGATAAAAGGCTTGCAGGTGCATTTGTTGCTGCTCTTTTTGTGCATCGAGGGCATTTGGAAGACTTGCAGGTGCATTTGTTGCTGCTCTTTATGTGCATCGAGGGCATTTGGAAGGTGTGCAGGTGCATTTGCTGCCGCTCTTTTTTTGTGTATTGAGGGCATTGGGAAGACATGCATGTGCACTTGCTGCTGCTCTTTTTTGTGTATTTAGGGCATTGAGGAGACGTGCAGGTGCATTTGATTGCAAATCGCTCGCATTCTTTTAAGCAGACCGATAATAGTTTTTTGCTCAATGCTTCCGCACAAGTTGCGTGCCTTAAGGCATGGTAAAAAGTAGAATGTCGATCTGCCTCCGTCAGTGCATGCTGTGGCTCTGTACTTGAGCGTGCTGACTAGCTGTGGAGGCATGAGGAAATGAGAGTGCTCGTCCAATTGTGCGCTCCGTTCTTCTGGATGCCTATGCTTTTCTGTGTGTGGTTTGCCTTGTGTCTTCCGTTTATCCAACCTGTCTATGTGTACATGTCCAGCTTGTCCGCCTGTTTGCCAACTTTGCCTCCCATATCTGGGGGTATCTGTCTTGGGGGGATGTTTTTTGTAGATGCAGGTGTAAAAATAAGGCTGATGACACACGTGCACACACAGTCGCACACACACATACACACACACACACACACACACTCACTGCAGCGCGGACGCTCTCCCGAGCGCGACCCTGGGGGAGGGACTATCGTCACCAAACTTGCAGCAGCCACATTCCTCTGAGCTACTGCTTGCTGAGAAAGTGCTGCTCTTCCGCGGCCTGAGGATCAAGGTGTGTGCACGTGGACTCAGGTAAATAGACTCAAATGTTTCACCCTTTAGCACAAATCCTCTGAGATGCTGCTTGCTGGGAAAGTGCTGCTTTTCCGTGGCTCGAAGATCAAGGTGCGTGCACTTGGACTGAGGCAGGTAGACTCAAATGTTTGACCCTTTAGCACAAATCCTTTGAGATGCTGCTTGCTGGGAAAGTGCTGCTTTTCCGTGGCTCAAAGATTAAGGTGCGTGCAGATCAAGGTGCGTGCACGTGGACTGAGGCGGGTCTGACAAAGTTTTGACATTTCTGTACACACCCCATAGCAGGCAGACACCACCAATCAGAATCGCACCCTCTTCTCAGCTTGTTCTCTGTTATTTCCAGGTTGGCATCGACTATGGTGGAGTAATAGCTGACGTGCACCCGGCTACAGCTCGTGTTGAGTTCAGAGGGAGGGTGAGTGAGTGATCAAAAACACCTGATTGCCCAATGAGCGTTCCTGTTTATGCAGAGTAGTATACAAGGGAGTCAAAGATGAAAGACGTGAGAAGAAGTGTAGCTTTTGCGCTCTTTCATTCATCACGTTCCCGCTAATGTAGAGAGCACAGTGTCTCTCTTTAGTATTGCCATGTCAGCCATTCTCTTTGCATTCTGCCACCTTCATCCTAATGTGAAAGCAAAGGTTTGGTCATAGTTCACACACGCATGCCTATTTATAAGTCACATGCATGTAGCTGCTCATAGTTCACACGCGCGTGCCTGTTCATAGTTCACACACGCATGCCTATTCATAAGTCTCACACATGTAGCTGCTCATAGTTCACATGTGCGTGCCTGTTCATAGTTCACACGCGCATGCCTATTCATAAGTCACACATGTAGCTGCTCATAGTTCACATGTGTGTGTCTGTTCATAGTTCACACCTGCATGTACCTGCTCATAGTCCACACGCATGTAGCTGCTCATAGTCCACACATGCATGCATGTTCATAGTTCACACCTGCATGTACCTGCTCATAGTCCACACGTGCACGCGTGTTCATAGTTCACACCTGCATGTACCTGCTCATAGTTCACACGTGCACGCATGTTCATAGTTCACAACTGCATGTACCTGCTCATAGTCCACATGTGCATGCATGTTCATAGTTCACACCTGCATGTACCTGCTCATAGTTCACACGTGCACGCATGTTATAGTTCACACCTGCATATACCTGCTCATTATTACCATGCACATACCTGCTCCTTCCTACACGCAGGTAATGAATCGAGCTGCACGCATCGGCAGCGTCGCCAAAAGTGGAGAGGTGAGGTCATTCACATGTGCTTGCCCTGCCTTTTTTCCATTGATCGTAACTCATTCTGTGTCAAACATTTCAGCCTGACACACACACACACACAAACACACACGCACACACACACATGAGGTGTCGCAATGCAGCCCACGACTTCCATTTCTGTGATCTTGCGCACCCCCAAAAAAATCCATCCGTGCTTATGTGCTTCTGCATCCTAGTGGCCTCACGCTGCCTTGGTGATCCTGCATTCAAGTCACTTAACGCACCTGCAACGAACACCCATGTGCGTTTGTGCTCCTACTGTTACGTACTCTTGTGCACACTTGTATCCCAGGTCCCCAGTTTGCACATTAGAAAGGTAGAAAGCTTGCAGCTCACCTGCACAGCAACATGCACGTCCCTCTTGTTGGTGCTCCAAAATAAAATGTTGCCAGAGGCTCTGTTTGGTGCCAAAAGGATGTTACTTAATGGTCTTGGATGTTGCTAGATGGTCTGGACATGAAAGGCCTGCACGTTTTTCACACAGGTTTGGTGTTCCGAGGGTGCGTGGGAAGCAGCAGCACCGGAGATTAACAACCCAGACATGTACCCAGATGTGGCCACACAACAGAAAAAAGTTTGCCATGGCGCTGTGGCTAAACTTGACAGCTGGGCGGACACGGCCGGCCCTGGCTATGCAAGTCTGGCGTGCCCCCTAGGCTCGTTCAAGCTCAAGGGAATTGCGGTGAGCATGTGTGTGTGCGTGTGTGTGAGTGTGCATGTGCGTGTGTGTGCATGTATGCCTAATGTCAGGAGTTTGCAAGAAATGGACGCATTTGAATCCTTTATAAGAATCATATCGAGTGCAAGACTGCTCCAGGTGAATGGATGATAGTTTTTAAGCAAGGAGTCAGGAAGGGAGAAGGAGGGGTATATGAACCTTGAGCATCAGGTTGGTGGTTCTTTCGGTGTTGCCGTTATTGATAAGGGCTGGCCAGAATTATATATGTATATACGTTTGTGTATACGGTAATTCTGTCAGGGAAACCACAAATATACGGTCATACACGGTGCATATACCTATACAGTTCTAGCCAACTCATTATTAATTGTGATAAAAAGCACATTAATGCCTCGCCCTTCCACCTGATGGATGTGCAGAGGCTTTGAGACTGGCAAGGCACAGTACGCACAGTACGCACAGTACAAGGCACAGTATGCACAGTACGCACAGTACAAGGCACCATATGCACAGTACAAGGCACAGTACGCACAGTATGCACAGTACAAGGCATAGTACGCACAGTACGCACAGTACAAGGCACAGTACGCACAGTACAAGGCATAGTACGCATAGTACGCACAGTACACACAGTACAAGGCACAGTACGCACAGTACGCACAGTACAAGGCACAGTACGCACAGTACGCACAATACAAGGCACAGTACGCACAGTACGCACAATACAAGGCACAGTACGCACAGTACAAGGCACAGTACGCACAGTACGCACGGTACAAGGCACAGTACGCACAGTACAAGGCACAGTATGCACAGTATGCACAGTACAAGGCACAGCACGCACAAAGTGTTTGTGAAGCACTGTATAGTACTTTTAACTGTGTACCGCAAACGCGTCCAACTTCCTCGTGATGCGCGTTGCAGGTAGATCTAGTATTTAATCATAAAAGGCCTTGCAGAAAGTCACAAAATATGGACATGGTCTTGCCCCTCTCACTCCTAGCTTGCGATCAGGTTTACATTTGGGTTTGGAATTCGCGTAGGCTGTTGTACTGCCCACAATGTGTTATGGGCACTGCAGTGTTACGAAGCAGAACTGCTAACCGGGTGCACACATGACCTTGCTTACCTTTTGTGGTCCCTTACCAACAACAAGCCATTTATGATGGCACAATGCATCTGTACACTCCCTGCTTCTAATGAACTCGCCTCCTTATGAGCTTCACACAAATGCGCCTTGCAGCAACAAATGGAGCTCTACCGCTGCTTTTGAGTCCACTCAAGCGTGTGTTGAGTCCACTCTGGGGGTGAGTCCATTCTGGGTGGATCCACCTTTCAAGTGCACTCTAGGGTGTGTTGAGTCCACTCTGGGGGTGAGTCCACTCTGGGGGTGAGTCCACTCTGGGGGTGAGTCCACTCTGGGAGAATCTACCTTTCAAGTGCACTCAAGGGTGTGTTGAGGCCACTTTGGGGGTGAGTCCACTCTGGGAGGGTCTACCTTTTAAGTGCACTCTGAGGTATGTTGAGGCCACTCTGGGGGTGAATCTGCTCTGGGTGGGTCCACTCTAGGGTGTGCTGCGTCCACTCTTTGAGTCCACTCTGCGTTGTGTTTGAACCCCTCGAGTCTGCTCTGCCACCTGCTGCTGTTATATTCAATCCAGGGTGCGAACGTGAACTCTTGACTTTACATAGAATGATTTGATCGTGGGATGTAGGAATGACCAATGTGTAATCTGGGAAGAATGCTGTGTCAGAGCCTGAACTGGATTGATTTGACTATTCTTGATATAGCTAGCTTGCTAACCATATTCATTTCAGTTCGACCTTATTTTTATACTTCTTGATCTCTCTCCTTCTTGGGTTGCACGATTCCTGATTATTTCTATGCCCATTACTTACAAAGTTGATATTAGGGGGAAACGTTTATTCCCTTATGGTAGGCAAAAGAAGTGGTTGCTTTGTTTGAAGGTTGATGATAGCTATTTGAAGGTTGCTGATAGCTATTGGTTAGGTATAGCTATTTGAAGGTTGATGATAGCTATTGGTTAGGTCCGCTGATCTCAGGACAGACACTGATCTCAGGACAGACGCTGATCTCAGGACAGACGCTGATCTCAGGACAGACGCATGCTTTCCGTAATTTGTTGACGCTAGGGGGGGGGGGTGTTTTGTCAATCGGCCATCAGAAGCTGAGTCCAACTTGTCCGTGTTGTACCCTCTTGCTATTAGCAAACAAATGCTTTTATTACATGTTCACTTGGTTTGCTTTCCTAGACAACAACTGTGGCCCACTCACAGACTCTCCCTTGGCGGATCAGTGATTAAAAAATGGAGTCCTAACATTATAATGAATGAAATAGTTTCAAATTGCGCATTACATGCACTGGACTGAGATGTGGTTGCTGTTGCATTATTATACTGCAGACAGATGATTATATACATTTCTATGATTCATAATTTTTAAGTTCTGTTTTTCTTTGTGGCTGGAACAGAAGCTTCCTTTCTGAGGACAGCAGACTTGTACGACCATGCTGATTGATTAATACTCAACTCTTCCACTTCTCTGCAGAATTTACCAGCAATTTTGTGAACCTCCCTCTTTGATTTAAATTATGAGAGACTGCCTTTAGTTAAGGCGTTGACGGCATGCCTTAAGCTCATTTATACGGTAAACTGGCTGGCTGGGCTCAAACATGGTGATGACACAATCAGAATGCACTATGAAGTTGTCCTAACCTAGGTTCTAATTTTAATGGTTACAATGAGGGCTGACCTTCAGCCAGGTTATTGTTTGGCTGGTCGGCTGCTGAGTGGTCTCGGCCAGCCACAAATAAATCTATAGGCATATCAGAAATAACAAGACAAAGTTCGCTGTCCTGCTGAGGAAGGGAATTACAAATAAGTTGGCTGTTGACCTGTTGCAGCAAATAAGGTCGGGCTGCTAACAATCCTCAAAGAAAGGTGCATAAAGGTGCAAAAGGAGTAATCTTCCCTCGGCTCACAATCCCGATGATCTTGGCAAAGTAAAAGAGCGTGCACCTCGGTCTGGACATGTTTATTGGAGCGCTGGTTACATACGCGAGACCTGCCTTCAAGCCACGCTGCAGCCTCCTCTTTTTGATGATGATGGCGTATTACATAGATCCAGGGAAGATAGCAAACTCCCTACTACGAGGCTGAAAACGAAACTGTAAGTTGATAAATAAAAGGGAAGCAAGAGAGGCAGGCTGGAAGCGATAACAGAAAATAGGGGGAACAACCAAGGTGATGAGAAGAAGGGCAAACGTGTACGAGAAGGTCAAGCAAGGGAAAGAAAGAAGGAAGGAGAGCCTGCGCACTTTGTTGCCCACGTAATCAGAACAAGGTTTATTAGGAAGACAGGGCTAGTACGGCGGGTAGGGCTACGGGCCGATCTAGCTACACCACCGCAAGGCACTCAACATAAGAAACTAGGGAAGCTGAGAGTTAGCCAGGATAGAAGCAACTAAGCCATTGCGATGAATGGTGCGCCAAAACTAACTCCGACACAACCCAAAGAGAAGAGAGATTTCCCCTACAGACAGCACAGCTGCACCAACACGTCACTCTCAACATTACGGGCCCATACAAGGGTTACAAGGGTTACAAGGATGGCCTACAGCCCGAGTCTCTGGCTGATGGCAATTGGCTGGTGAAACAAAATCAACCAGTGTCGAAAATTGAAACTAAATCTGACACAAACTTGAGGAGTC
>Ga0307963_1004407_pt1 | contig 11189 bp, 16 predicted proteins | sample OrgLakmetagen594_FD_201829 | JGI IMG/M metagenome (GOLD analysis project Ga0307963, IMG submission 201829) | Saline water microbial communities from Organic Lake, Antarctica - #594 | ecosystem: Environmental > Aquatic > Non-marine Saline and Alkaline > Saline | place: Antarctica: Organic Lake...
GGCAGGAATCCTCAGGGCGTAGTCGCAGCGCTCGCATGGGAGAAATTGCCGACGCTAGCGCTCGGAGGGAGGAGCATGCAGGAAACGAGAGGCACCTGCACAGGACTACAGCAAGCACATCAGCAGCGGCATCTACACAGTCATTGGACACCTGCAGCAAGAGGGTAGTGACCAAGGCATGTGTGGATGCAGCTGTTGCACAATTCATCCATGCTACAGGCACCACCTTCTGGGTTGTGGTAGCAATGAGCAAGTGATCATGCTACGTTCTGAGGGGCTAGGAGTTCTTCTGGGGGGCTCTAGAGGGCTTGGAAATGCCTCTGGGGGGCTCTAAAGGGCCTGGGAGTGCTTCTGGGGGGCTTGTGGCTGCAAATTTCGTTAAGTGCCCAAAATCGTATTATACGGAGCAATTTGTATAATACGGATAAATACGTGATAAATACGATACGACGTATAATACGCCTACGCCGTATGACCCATCCCTGCCGTATATATATCCGGTTCCGGCCAGCCCTAAAAGTAAGCAACGTGGCCCATATGCAACGCCGTCACACTTCCAGCCAGCGCACCTGGGGACCAACACCTCCCTCAGCACACTCCTCTTGCTGCTGCTGCCTCTGGGTGTTGTCGAGGGCATGCAGCAAGCAGGTGGACATGTGGTGCTGGTCCTGATGCTCCTGGGTCACTGCTGCCCCTGAAAACATAAAAGACACAAGTGCATGCATTAAGAGATGCACGTGGCATGCAGGGGCATGCAGCTGTTCCCGGTTACTCTGCTCCTGGGTCACTGCTGCCCCTGAGAACACAGGAGGCACAAGCGCATGCAATAAGAGTATGGTTGGCCAGAACCGTATATTATAATTGATATAATCCCTGTCAAAAATACCGTATATACACCGGTTATATATGGTTCTGGCCAACCCAGTTTTAAGAGGCGGCACGTGGCATGCAAGGGAATACAGCAAGCAGTTAGCGCTTGCTGCTCCTGGTTATTCTGCTCCCGGTTCATTGCTGCCTCTGCTCCAAAACAACAAGCACACGCAGCGAGAGACCATGCGTGACTTTTCTAGAGCATATGCAGTAAACATTCAAGCGCGTATAAATGCAGCATGCAGGTATGCATATAGACGGGTCTGCAAGCAGGAGAAAAACGCACGCATCGTAATTGAAGCTGAGAGGAATTTCAACTAGAAGGAACTCAAGGTATGCATTATGACCTAAGAGAGCACGCCTCCAAACGTGTAAGCATCCCTGGGACGTGCAAGCATTGGTGCTTGCAAGCATTGGCGCTGTGGGCAAATGAATGATATGCAATATGCACGACACCAAACACATGCATAAACACGGAAAAGCAGACGCGCTTATTAGGGCGGAACAGGAACAGCTGCAAGGAACAGCTGCAACAGGATTTGCTGCAACAGGAACGGCTGCAACAGGAACAGCTGCAAGAGGAACAGCTGCAAGGAACAGCTGCAAAGAACAGCTGCAAGGAAGCGATTAACCATGCAGGCAGCTGTGCATGCGGACAAAATTGAGGGTGGAGTAGCCACGGAGGCACAAGAGGACGCGCAAGTGCGCTCTGGATACCTAGGCACAGTTCTATTCCGGCTCGTATCCACCGAACTGCTGGAGGGGGATTTTTACACTTGTGCCAATACCAAGCATAAAAAGGATGGTTAGCACAGCGCAAGCTGTGCCAAGAGAGTACTAACTGACGTTCGGTTGCACTCGCCTCCAAGAACTAGAGTACTTCTGCGAGTTCTCAGCAGTTCCATTAAAAATGATCACAGGAGAGTGTGTGTAAGGGACACACCTGAGGGAGCACTGTCGCCGCTGTGGATGGGCGAGTTCAAACGCAAGGAGCGCTTTGACCCATTGCGAGAGCTTTGGCGCGAGGCTTGGTGGGAGGGGAGGCGGGGAGGGGGACGTGGGAAGCGAGCCACAAGCTCATCGCTGCAGTACATATTTCAGATGTGCGTTTGCATTTGTGTGTGTATGTGTATGTGTATGTATGTGCAAGTTTGTAATGTTGTGTAAATGTTCTAATGCCCTTGAAATGCACAACAGCCTTATGTCATCAGGTACTAAACTTTGGATCCCGCCATGGGCAAGCAGGGCGTTACATTGTACCCTAATTTGCTAGTGTTAAAAGGTCCACAAAACGCTGGCTTCTCTTGAGGAGACTAGATTATGGGTGCTACAACTATGGGTGCTAACTGTATGGGCGCTACGGTTATGGGTGCTACTATTGTGGGTGCTACGAGTATGGGTGCTACAATTATGGATGCTAACTCAGGGCAACATACTTTTTTCGTAACGTGTACAAAACTAAGCAGTTGTGGGTCAAACCTACAGTACAGAGCTAAGCAGTTGTGGGTCACACCTCCAGTACAAACGTATATCAAACACCCACCCAGCCACGTGTAGCAGAGGCAGCAGCACACAGTGTTTCATGACAAAATCAGTGCACGACTCACAGCCACAGGCAGCGGAGGCAGCAGCATAACTTCAGCAGTCACACACACACACAGACACACACACACAATCACACACACAGCCACGGGAGCAAAGGCAGTACAAGGAATCATAGTAAGAATTTGCCACCACTCACGCGCACACACATCATACCTTGCCATCGGCAGTGAGAAATGAAATGCCGAGCCCTTCCCAACCTCAGATTCCTGAGCGCACAAGGCAACCAAATGAAGAATTATGTGACACGATGTGAATACTGCTGAAATTCTGATCACGCATGAATGCATGTGTGTATGGGTATGCAGCATGCACATGTGGTTTGAGGTAGGGAAAAGTGGCCAGCATGCATCCTTAGTCAAGGCAGAGGGGAAAAAAGGAGGTCGACAATGAGTTGTACAGCGTAAAACTAAGGCCAGTGTACTAAAGGTATATGCTCCTAGGAATTTTAAAGGGATGCACGCAGACATACACATGGAAACAAAAATTGCACGGGCAGTTCTCATTACATTGACATCAGCATTGTGTCTGTTTAGGGCCAATTTCACGTGATGCATTGAGCTCGAGATCGTGACTTCAGACCCCACGACAAGACAAGCAAAAACAAGTGTGAGCACAAGTGTAGAGTCCCACAGTATTTAGCACGCACCACGTTGATATCAGCATTGTGTCCGTCTAGGGCCAATTTCACCAGGTACAAACCCAGGCCAGAGTTCTGGCAACTTGCAGCGAGTTCGGAATTCAGCTGCGTGCGATTGGCGTGCATGATGGTTATGAATAGGCTGTGTATGCTAGATGCACATCAGCTGCAAAGTGCTATTTGTCCACAGCACTGGCATGTCAGGTGCTGGGGTGCACATGTGCCTCTTTGCACAGCTTAAGCAGTTACTTCTGGCCGATATAATTTCAAGCCACGCACCTGTTCAAGGTGCGGGCAGTGTATTTGTGTGTGTATGTGTGTGTATATGCGTGTGTGTGTGCAGATCCACACTTGCAATATTGATAAAAGCAGCACCTCGCCTCTATTTCCTCTTACTGCTCTGCCCTACATCATTTCCCTCATTGCAACGCCCTAAAGCCTGGCGCCAGAAATGTGAGGACCTTACTAACATTTGTGCTTTTGTGCACGTGTACAAGTCAGCTCACTTGCTGCACGTATTACCCTCTGCCTGTAAGTAAATGCCCATGCCAAATCAAACGAGCAAACTCGCAAGACAAGACTCTGGTGCCCGCACCAAATTTCCAAAGTCCCCCCAAACGTAATTCTTCCTGTCACAGTCATGACTTCACGCACCGAAACGTTTGGCTGGAAGATGGCCTCAATGTCAGCCTGGGCTACACCGATGCCTGTGTCATCCACAGTGATCTCCACGCAGTTATCGAGGATGCGTGCACACACTTGGATAGAGCCAGCCTGCGTGTAGGGTAATGGAGTAATTTAGTGAGCCATGCCTTTGTGTGCCGTCCACCATGACCTCCACACACTTATCGAGGATGCGTGCACACACTTGGATAGAGCCAGCCTGCGTGTAGGGGAATGAAGTGATTTAGTGAGCCATGCCTTTGTGTGCCGTCCACCATGACCTCCACATACTTATCGAGGAAGCGTGCACACACTTGGATAGAGCCAGCCTGCGTGAAGGGGGATGAAGTGATATAGTGAGCCATGCCTTTGTGTGCCGTCCACCATGACCTCCACACACTTATCGAGGATGCGTGCACACACTTGGATAGAGCCAGCCTGCGTGTAGGGGAATGAAGTGATTTAGTGAGCCATGCCTTTGTGTGCCGTCCACCATGACCTCCACATACTTATCGAGGAAGCGTGCACACACTTGGATTGAGCCAGCCTGCGTGAAGGGGGATGAAGTGATATAGTGAGCCATGCCTTTGTGAGTTGTCCACTGTGACATTCACGCAGTGATCAAGGATGCGTGCACACACTTGGATAGAGCCAGTTAGTGTGTAAGAGAGAGTGAACTATGACCAGGGATCAGAGTGCGTCATAATTTTGAGTGCCATCCACCGCGAGTTCCGCATAGCTAAAAATTGCATACACGTTCCTTGTTTGTTGCACAAGCGATGCACACACACATGCGTGGTGCCCCTCTGTCTGTGTTTAAATTTTGGTGCCTGCGTCGATGCTCTGTCTGCGTTGATGCATTACAGGATTACAGGCACCCTCGTTGGGATGTGATATGACGCACCAACACACACAAACACAACACACATACACACACGCATGCACACACACAGGAAGATACACGCACCAGAGTGAAAGCGTGATGCGTTGCCCACCAGGTTGAACAGCACTTGCATGAGACGAGTGCGGTCCCCTTGCACGGGAGGCATCTCATAGAGCATACGCACACACTCAAACACGCACATGCAGGAACGCACACGCACCTGAGTGAAGCGTGACGCGTTGCCCACCAGGTTGAACAGCACTTGCATGAGACGAGTGCGGTCCCCTTGCACAGGAGGCATCTCATAGAGCATACACATACACTCAAAAACGCACATGCAGGAACGCACACGCACCTGAGTGAAGCGTGACGCGTTGCCCACCAGGTTGAACAGCACTTGCATGAGACGAGTGCGGTCCCCTTGCACGGGAGGCACCTCGCTGGGCACACAATTGTGCAGGGCTACACCATCTCTGACAAGGGGACGTATGAGGGCGCACACTTCATCGACCACCTCGTACACGTACACCGCTTCCTGGGCAGCCTGGGTGTGAGAGGGTGTAGAACAAGATGTGGGCGCACAGGGGTGGTGTGTGTGGGGCGTTTCTAAATTTTGACATCTGGACGGGCGTGTTCTATTATGTTTGCATCGTGCGGCAAAGGAAAATAAAATACTAACAAAGGAATGGAAAGATCAAGGGAAACACAGAATAAAAGCAAGAATGATGTATGCGATGCGATGTCACTTTGCTTTGCTTCAAGAACTGGAGTTCAAGTGTTACGAACTGAACTCAGCAATTTGTGAGGTATCCAAGGCGTACACCTGGGTGGGAGGTTAAGATGCGGGTATGCCAGAGTCCTGTAGGGTGTCTGTGAAATGTTAAGGGGTTAAGATCAGGGATGTGGTGCCTTGTGTGAGAGGCATACGTGCAAGGCGCGTGCTGGTCATGTATATGCCGGAGGCAGATCCGTATGGTGCCTTTGGAATGCATTGATATGCACAAGACACGTCTCTGAGAAACAGATGCCGGACGGTACAGTTTCCAAAATGAATAACGGGAGCGTATGTGGGTGCTTCATTGCCTGCATGTGCAAGGTTGTAAGCTTAATAAAGCTTGATCAAAAGTATGTACTCCATGACAGCCTGCTGCGATGAACGGCGTCAGGCAGCACGCTCGCTAATAGGGTGGCCCAAAACCGTACATACCATGTTGCTCCTAGGCGCATTGTACCTGAGCAAGTGTTTTTGCATTCTCCTCGCAGTATAATGATAATAAGTACTTACTAACTACATTAAAATTTTAAATATTAGATCTTGCAACATTCTGATTCAGGATTGCCGCTTTGGGGTCTGAAGCAAGAGTAAGTACGCTGACACACACACACACAAGAAGGTCTTGGGTTATGAATCTTGCCAAAGTGCAATTGTTTGCTGTTCACCTCAGAGAGTTCTTGCTGCTTTATCAGCAGGCATTCAGATAGAGTTCATAGTCATACAGGGATGAGAGATATGAATATATGATATGAGATCTGATTTTATGAGAGACCAGAGCACAAGTTAATACACACACAAGTAGCAAAAGCTTGCCAACGAGGCATGTGTTGAGCTGGCCTCGCAAAGCCCAAGCACTTGCAAATGAAGTATGCCAGCTGTCTGGGCACCTGCAACGGCTAGGACTCGTGCTTTATCTAAAGAAGCAGTACTGCAGAATATCTGTCCAAGATCAATTTGGATATTAACAATTATTCGGATGTGGATCCAGAAAGCGGTTTTATTAATAATTCTTGGAGCCCTCTCCGAACTGGCTTCCAAGTCAAAAATCCAATATTTTTTTGGTTTGGGGGAAATCTTCGTGTGAACCCCCTGGCTCTATCCTTGAAGCCCCATTCCCCAGCTGAGAGGCTGACTGCTCAGCAGAGAAGACCATGAGGCAAAGGCAAGGGGCGCCTGCGCGGCTCCAAAACAAAATTCCTCCTCTCACAGCCCCTTCAGGCCCTTCTTCTGGGGCATCCACACAAAGTGAGTTAAGATGGCAAATGGGTAAGAGAAGGTTGCTTCTCTGATTGAGAAAAGCACACGTTCAAGCCCTCACAGCTGTCGTTCTCCCCATGCAGCCAATGGGCAGTCTGCCCATCAGCCTGCACAGCAGCAGCACTGCACAGGCAGCAGCAGCCAGCAGTGGGGGCTCTCGATTTCACAAATCAACTCCTGACAGGACCCTTGCGAAGTCCCTTTGAATTCAAAACGATATCCCCAGCCCCTTACAAACTAAAAACGAAAAATTAATTAGTTTTTATGCAACGAGTTGTTCATCGTGGACAGACGGTATACAACGAACTGTTCATCGTGAACAGACGGTATACATACATTTACGCCGTGTATTCAATGTTCTCCTATACAGAAACTGTAAACTGTACATCCAACGTATGATAAATTTTACAGTATACATACGCAGCCTAGCAGTCGCACGGTTTGACTGATGTCTTTATCTGTAAACTCTGTAAGCTGTACATCCAGCGTACCAGTTCTGGCCAACCTGCTCATCAGCGTAACAGGGCTTTTAACTATCAGTATGCTCTCGTGTTTGCTTACAGCTAACCGACACGGTGCAGGTACCTACACAATTATTTACATACATACATGCACACACTCACAGAATCACATGCACACACACCAGGGGTTTTGTGCTCGTGCTTTCGGCCATGTCAAGCGTGGTGTTAATGAGGTTGTGCAGGTATGCCGCGCTGCTCTTGATCATCAACAGGTGGCGTTGGTCGATGGGCAGCTTCTGGTGGACTTCTTTGACCAGGGAGCTTGACAATGCTGCACGTGCGTGGATGGAAAGGAGCAGAAAACATTATGCTAAAGCCGCTTAAAGGCGGCGTTGGCCAAAGGGCAGCTTCTGCTTGACTATGGTTGGCAGGAAGCCAACTCTTCATTAGTGCATCTGTCGATCTTTTTGATTGACTTATTTGTTGGGACCTATAGGTTAAGCAGCCATGCCAGGCTGGAGGCCTTTGTAATCCAAACAAAAGCAACTAAACTATGGTTGGCAGGAAGCCAACTCTTTTGTTAGATAATAAGTGACAGTTGTCGCTGTCGAGACAAGGTTGGAGTTTGGGGAGAAGATTGCTGCAGGTTCCTACAAATGCTGATTGTTAAGGACACTGATCAAATAAGAAGTAGGTATACTTTTTCACAACACATAGAGCAGGAGCACAGTGCTATGGCCAAGGAAGGGCAGCTTTGCCCGGGTGGTCGTGAATAGCCTCATGACAAAACAGCACAAACATACTAGCCCATACCCTCCCCGTTAAAAAACACACCCACAATGCCTAGTGACACTCACCCACCAAGGAACTTCATCCCGTGCAGGCGACACACTAGCCAAAATTTGAAGGACCGATTCCGGCTAACCGGAGAAGAGCCAAATTTCTCAGGCTTCGGGACGCCCGCATTAAACTGAAATTGTATTTCCGGGCTGCCCGGAGGAAAATTTGATGTCGATGGAGAGGGGCCCAGGATTTCTGGGTGCGGGGCAAAAAGGCAGCGGAGGCCTCCCCTGTGCCCCAGGGAGGAGTCAGCAGCTCTTGGAGTGCAGGGAGTAGAGTAGCAGGAAGAGCAGGTCCCTGCTCTGTGATCATTGCTGGGCACCTAGAGACATATTGTGCGCTCTGCGTACATGTGGGACTTCCGTGTACTACGGCATCACCAATCACTCAATCAGCATGTGCATGCTTGCGCATGAAATTGTGGATGGTGCCCTCCATTGCCTGCATGCGTGCGTGTGCATGGCATATGTGTACGTGCGAGTGCTTGCATGGTGCAATGTGTACTGTGCGTACGGCTGCACAAACTCATGTATGTGTGTGCGATTGTATGTGTGCGATTGTATGCTTGAAGGTGTTTGAGTTCTGCTGCATGTGCAGGCGTGGACTGACGCGTATTGTACGTGCGATGTGCGTGTCTGCCCATGCGTACACGGCTGCACTTGTGTATGCATGAGTATGTGTGCGTGCGTACTTGCTCATGAAAACATAGATGGTGTTTAAATTTGTGCGTGCGTGTGCATGGCACTTAGCATGGCATGTGCGTGTGACACTGCCTGTGGTGCACATGCACATGCGCATGGATGCACGCATGCGCGTCTGTGCTTGTCTTGCGAAAGCAGTTATGATGTTGCTGTGACTGCTTCCTAAACGTCCAAAAGCCTGGGCTGCGCCAGCAGCCCAAGCAATGTTTACCCTTACTTACCCGCACCATTTGTGAAGAAATTTCATTCCTTTACTTTAGGGGAAACCAGCTGAGGGCGTCCCGCACCAAAATATATTGGGGTGAGGGAAAATGGATAATTTTTTAAACCCCCGAAGTTCCGTGTCACCCACATTGCCCAGCGACAGGCGTACACTCCTCCACATTGCTCAGCAACAGGCATATACTCACCCACATTGCCCAGCGACAGGCGTACACTCACCCACATTGCCCAGCGACAGGCATACACTCACCCATGATGCCCAGTACAGGCGTGCGCAACTCGTGGCTGATAATGCTGACCAGCTGCTCCCTGGCCTCCACAAGTTTACGCAGCTTATCGATGATCAAGACGCGGTTACTCTCCTGTGCGCATGGGAGCATGGTGGTTAATGTGCGGCATGTATCATATTGGCCCATGTGTAGGGCTGGCCAGAGCCCTATATACATACACGGTATTTTTAAAGAAATTCCTCAATAATAACTGCAATTATATGGTCATGAGCAGCGTATACATACGGTTCTGGCCAACCTTACCCTTATGCAATATGCAGCACATCGTCAAGAAGTGCTGCACAAGCGTGTTGCGTGGTTGCTGAGTCTCAATTGATGATGTTGTGTTCACTGCTCACCCTTTGATGTGTGGTGCAACAATTCTCATACCTGACTGAGCACCAGGACCGGATTGCTTTCTTGCCTTTACATATAAGTAGGCCAATGGCCAGAACTGTATATATATGGACCGTATACATCCGTACATTTCGTTATTTCCCTGCCAACAACACCGTATATACACCGTTTATACATAATGTAACAATTACACAGAGGAATACAATTTCAAATCAAACATCTCGAGTATGCCTTTTACAACACGCTGCTACACAATATATAATAATATATGTACAATAATAATATATATGGTTCTGACCAACCCTACATATAAGGAACGTACACTCTCGCATATGGGTACGTATTTGCATGCACTCAAAAGCATGCACTTGCCACGAGCTCTGTATTTGTCGAAGCATCAGGTTGCTGAAACATTCGCCGTGCACGCTTCAAGTGCATTTGACTGTGTTCTGCTGCAGGATCAACATACGCAGCTTGTCAACGATTGCAACTTACAGACAGACACTCACTTGTTCTGCACGTTTGCCTTGTCCTTGCAGATGTGTCAATAACTGTACTTGAGTCATCTGCATTTTGCTCCACCTCTTACAGACGAGAATATTGCTCTGTCTTATGGTGGCCTCTGATGAGGACCTCTCTCGTTTTTGTCCATCTTACCTAAGCCAACACCTTACCTACCATTTGTTTCAATTGCTGAAGCTTTGCTTTGCTTGGAGTCAAGATGTTCCTTACCTAAGCCAACACCTTTACTCGATTATCATATTATTGACCTACCGTGCCAACGCCACCCTACCTACTTTACCTACGCCAACGCATTCCACCTCCCAAGCAGGTGCTCCCTGGATATAATATGGAATCTGCCTCACCCTTTATATTCTGTTTCTGTCTGTCAGGCGCTCACCTCCAAGCGCGTAGCCTCTTGACTTCTGTTCTGTTTGACGCGCTTGATTTCTAGGGGGGCAATGTTCTTTCATTTCCATTGCCTTTTTCCATCACCTTCTTCCTTATTACCTCACGGCCACACACTTCCTCACGCTCTCCCCCCCTTCCTTTCCCTCCAATTGCATGCCCTCCTCCGTGTCCTCCTCTCCTCTTCACCCTGCTGCTCCTTATTCTCCTCCTTATTACCTCCCCTGCTCCAGATTCACATCCTCTTCCCCCTTATTTCCCTCTCCCTCGTGCTCCAAATCCACATCCTCTTACCCTTTATTTCCCTCTCCCTCATGCTCCAAATTCACATCACCTTCCCCCTTAATACCTTCCCCTGCTCCTCACTCTCCTCCTTATTACCTCCCCCTGCTCCAAACTCACATTATCTTCCATCTTCCCCTTTATTTCCTTCTCCCTTGTGCTCCAAACCCAGGCTCTCCTTTTTATTTCATTCCCCCTCGAGCTCCAAACCCAGGCTCCCCTCCTCCTAATGTCCTCCCCCCTGCTCTATAGCCCCACCCTTCTCCACTTCTCCCTCCTGCTACACACTCTCTATGTACTTCTCACCTCCCATGCACGCAAAGCACCCTCTTGCCGTTCCTGTACGCTGGCAATTAAGTCCTCCCCCCTGCTCTGTACTCCCACCCTCCTCCACTTCTCCCTTCTGCTGCACACTCTTTATGTACTTCTCACCTCCCATGCGCGCAAAGCACCCTCCC
>Ga0307963_1004409_pt1 | contig 11182 bp, 9 predicted proteins | sample OrgLakmetagen594_FD_201829 | JGI IMG/M metagenome (GOLD analysis project Ga0307963, IMG submission 201829) | Saline water microbial communities from Organic Lake, Antarctica - #594 | ecosystem: Environmental > Aquatic > Non-marine Saline and Alkaline > Saline | place: Antarctica: Organic Lake...
AGGAGTATCAAGAGAACAAGCGCAGCGAAGCAGAAGAGAGAACAAAGGACGCATGCAGCCCCCAAAAAAGCATCAAGGAGAACGAGAAGAAAGCATCAAGGAGAACGAGAAGAAAGCTGTTGATATGCTTGCTGCCTAAGGAGGCATTTGAGCGGAAGCTTGAAAAAAAGCCTATAACCACACCTAGCTAGACAAAAGGGGAAACGCCTAAGAGAAACAAGATAAAGAAATGGAATGATAAAAGGAAAGTTGGTGAAAAAGGCGATTTTTGGAAGCCAAAAAGGGAGCTGAAGTATAACCAGCAGAAAAAGTTTGGTCACGGAGAGTCTTGAAGCATTGCCAGTGCACCACATAGACATGTCGAAGGATGACACGTTTAAAGTAAAGCCAGCCCAAACCGGCAGACGTAAGCAGATTTTATCTTATCAATCCGGGCAGAGAGTCAAACTCGTGATTCATGAGTCTCAAAGGAACGCAACTTCACCGCAATTTGCTCAACTTGGTTAAAGGCTTCAACCGCAAATTTCAACCGCTTCAACCGCAATTTGCTCAAGCAAGGCTGACTGACTTGTGGGACTGACTGCTATCTGTCACTGGTGCCCGCGTTCTCTAGGGGGGTTTTGTCGCTAATTTTGTTGCTGGGGCTGCTGGGGCTGGTTTCGCTGATGCTGGTGCTACTGGATTGGCTGGCGCGTGCTGCTGGCTTGGCTGATGCTGCTGGCTTAGCTGGAAAAAATAAAGCTTGTCATTGTTCTAACTTGAGAAAGTTAGGCTCCTGTTAATGGAAAAATTACGTGGGGATTGGCGCAGTGGAAAGAAACATGCTGCTCATCTTGGACATCATCAGTATCACACAGGTCACAAGTTGGGGAGTTATTACTTTGATTCCATGTCGCTGTCTGAAAACGTAGGGTGTGGCTGAACACAAAGTCTGAAACGAGCTGTAACGAGCTGTAACGAGCTGTTGCAAATTACATCTCGAGGCAGGTTGAGAATATGTATTTGGGAAGGATGTAAAACGAATGAGTGACCATAGTCCTTTTCGTAGGTAGAGCACACGTACAACTCTAGCAGCAAGATGTCCCCTTTAAGACCAAATGTATCATTTTGAAATACAGAACAGACACCCTATATAATCAAAAACGTGCGGTATTATTCAAACTCTCAACAAGTCAAACTTGCCCCCTCTGCCCATAATTAGACAGTGCCCTGCACATCCTTTCTGGGTGCCAACATACGCAAATAAGGAACATGATCACATGATTACCAAAAGACACAACTTAGCATGCCGCATGATCTTTAAGGCTATCAGCAAAACAGGCTCCTTAGGGTCATGCGTTGTCTCCTTAGATATAGGCAGCAACGAACGGATGACTATGCAGAATCTCCAGACTCCTGAAACAGCCGAAAGTAGAATTGTTCCCAAATGGCTCTTCCCACCTCGTTTCTCAGATTAAGACAGATTTACCTCCAGCCGCCCAGATTTTGTGCTGGTTACTCCGATCGCTGCAAAAACACAAAAACAACAAACTACTGTAGGGGGGTGGGTTCTTCGAAGTGGCAGGGGGCAATTGAGGGAGGCTGGGAGCAGCCACCCCAGCAGCAGCGCCAGCCACCAACCCCAGACAGCACCGACCTAAAGACCTCAGCAAACCTCGGCATGACATCCACCTCGTCGAGGTCAAGTATTGTGAAGACACCAGACCTCAGAACCAGCTGAACGCCGCAAATAAAGGAACAGCACGAAGGTCTCTGCAACATTCTCTAAGGAGCCTCTGTTACTCTCCACATCATCCTTTTGAATGTGGGCGGCACTATCTACAACACAGACACTCTGCAGCCTTTTAAAGAACTGGGTCTCGATTCTCAAAGAGTTAAGAAGCTTGCCTCCAAGCTCCATGTGCACTCTGTGAACTTTGCTGCTAAAGTTGACCATACTAGACGTGCCCTTTCCAGTACCGTTATCAACTCTCATCAGGAGCCGGTTTTAGGCCAAGCCTGCAACCCTCTTGATCCCCATTGATTTTTCCTTTCCTTTTCGCGGTGGAGGAGCTTTACGGTACTCGGTACCAAAGTGGCTCCTTTTCCTTAATTGATGTGGGGAGTGATTTTCACTGCCTGCGTAGTTTTTTCTTTTCAGCACAAACTAGCTCCACTTGCTTGTAAGAAAGGACTTGCCGGGGGAAAGGAATGTTAATCAGGAGCATGTGTAAATTTTGTCTTGACACCCCACGAGTTTATAGAATAAATATATTCGATAAAGATGAATATTTTAAAATGCCCGCGGTCCTTATCCCTAGGGTACAGCTAAGGAGGATAAGGAATTCAGCAGGCAGTGAAACTAGCTCCCCATCAATAAATTAACTAGAGCCATTTGGTAAAATGTGGAGTTTCTAAGCAAAGAGGAAATATAGTAGGGAGGAGCAAGCTCTTTGATGATTTATTAGTATTTAAGACCTACCTCCTAAAAAGCCTGCTTCAGAGCATGGATTTGCTAGGTGGTGCGTTATATATTCAAAGGATGATGAAGAGAGTACTGAGGCTCCTTGAAGAAGGACCTCATGCTGTCTGTTCATGTTGCAGCAAAATGCTGGTTCTGGGGTTAGTGCCCTCACCGTGCTTAATCCCAGCGGGGTGGAATTCACACTGAACCGCCAAGATCCTTTGGCTGATACTATTTGGGGTTGTGGCTCTGCTGGTGGCTGGCAGCTGTAGCTAAAGTGCTTATACATGAGATTAGCACTCTCTGCTTCTGCATTACATGAACATCTTGGAAACAATCTGTGCACGATATATTGTTTGGCCAACTTGGCCAGCTTAAAGGCAGAGGAGCTCAGAACATTTCTCCTTTTCATTTACACCTTTTTTTGAGGACTTTGCGGCAGCCCGACCTTTACACCAAATCAACAATCAGGTTTCCTGTTTGAAGTTATTTGTGGTTGGCCACGACCAGTCAACAGCCGACCAGCCAAACAAATTGGCCGCAGGTCTCCCCCTAGAAAAAAGAGCACAATTTGTACGCTATAAGCATGATTAAGAAAGGAAGGTGTAGGTCTGTTTGCTCTGTTGGTCGTTGGCGGTGCAATTAAGGTGCTCCCTCTCAGTCACCTCCTGCAAGTGATTCTACTGTATGCAACTTTCGTTCAATAAAAAATGCCTGATAGTAATTATATTTCAGGTGGTTTGATCAAAAGGGGTGCCTCATGTACCTGAACCCCTAATTTGCCATTGGCAAGATAAAAATTTTTAATATTACTAACATGTTACTGTCAGCATTATACTTATACGGTATCAGTCGTGAATTGCGTCTATCGTGGTTGCACGTAATATTGTTGCCAGGTGCAGACTAACGGGTTGCTTGAAAATAAGCACCTCACCTTTGCTTCTTCCCCCCTCCCCTGCTTGATGCATAACTCTTCAATGCTGAGATCAAGTTATTTAAAAAGCAGCACAATTGGAAAGGTATATATACTCGTTTTTGTGATATCGGGTTATCTTCTTAAATAGTCCACACCTAAGTAATGTCGAGGCTTCACGTTTTAGCCATTCGGGCGAGGGTGATATCCTCCGAAAAGGTATCGGATATATCAGATCCAGGCAGCGCATTCAGCGTAACAAAAAGCGCTTGTGACGATTTAACCCCTCCTCGAACGCTCCACGCATCCGACGCCTGGAGCCTATGATGCGTAAGTGTGCGTTATGACGTCATCATCAGATATTCCTTATTACTGCTTGTACAAGATATGCTACAGTGGGACTTATTGATGATTTGTAGACATGACTGATGAGTTCCCTTAATTGCAGGCTATCATTCCTCCCTCCCCACCCAGGGGGGAGCAACGAGTACGAGGTTTTACTTGGGTAACGAGGAGGAGATTGAGGTATTTATAAAGACTCATCAGTGTTTGAAGTCCAGCCAGCTGAACTGACCAAACCCACTCCTGATCTGGCATTTCAATGCAGGTCATCTGCCTAGGTGTAATAACACATGTTCGCAATCGGCCGTATGCTATGTGACATGCTCTCCTTAATGCTCGTTAAGAGGCTCGAATCGCCATTTGAGCCACTGAACCAGCGTGGGTGAGCAGTGCCTTTGAGATGCTCATCATGCTATAATTTATGGCTGCAACATAGACTGTGTGAGTGTGGTATTTTGGCGCGTATGCTGCTTGATGCTGTTCCCGTTACGACCCAACAAACAGAGACTGAGCCGTTTCCCAGAGGCAAACTAGCCCTATCGTCTCAGTGCAAAGAATTGGATATGGATAATAACAGGCTGAGTACCCTATGCTGACGGCTGAACTCTTTTGTATGTAATCATTGTTTGTGTTTGTTTATTTGTTTATTTGCGTACATTTTATCTGTGCTTGCTCTCATTCCTGCTGGTTGTTTAACAAATTACAAGCCACGCTTGATCACAAGTGGCCGGACTTCACGTTTGTGTGCGTGACTGTCGAGCACGCGCTCTGCCAGATGCCCTTCTTGGGTGGCGCATCCTTGATCGAGGTGTGTGTAGAAGCTAACGCTGTGTTGATGCTAACGCTGCTGTGCCAAATACACTGGACTTGCTAAAACATAGGAAACCCTGCGCACAACTTACTTACTTCCTATTAACCGTGTGCACAACTTGCTTGCTACGCAAATACAAAACTAAGTTTTCATACATACTTAATACTACCAGATGATCATGCACATAAAAACTGCGCACAAATGAAAATAACTGCATGTACAAACTTATTTGCCTCGCTATACCGTGCAAACTGCTTACTTTGATTTATACCAATCAACACTTGCAGGCTTTGACGTGTTGCGACGTGCACTTCTCTCAAGACTTACTGGATGCCATAGAAGAGGCATTCCCAGGAGGTGCAGGTCCCAACTTCGTGGAGCTTGCGCGCCTGAGTAAGTGAATTCACGAGGTCTTCGGGGAACTACTATTAGGGGAACTACTATTAGGGGAACTACTATTAGGGAAACTACTATTAGGGGAAATACTATTAGGGGAAATCGGTGGTGGCCGTCTCAATGGGTGAGTTGCCTTCCAATTTGGGTTACGTGTGCTGATTTGGATCTTGTGGGGCATCTGCTACACAGTTGCGCCACAAATGTGACGGCCTGTGAGCGTGACGAGCATCTCCTGCTTCCGCTGTTGCTTGTATTATTTTCTGTGGCGCATCTGCATTGCCGCAAGTACGCTGTGCACATGAATAATAGTTATTTGCCCCTTGTATGCATCCCTTGCAGCATTCCTCCTTGTCATTGGAAAACGAGCTGTCAACTTTCAAAATGTCCATTGGCTGTCATCTCTTGCAGGGGAGGAGACACAAAGGAGTGCCATAGCAGCAGGCCTGCCCAATAGTGGCCACATATTTACCCAAAAAAACCGTGAGTGCTTTGCATGTCTGCACAGTCGTAGAATGTAATGCAGTTAGCAGTTGTTAGGGCGGTGTGGTATTGCCAAAAGCAATATTTCCACTGCGGGGAGTTTTGCAAAATGAGCGTTACGATGGAGGCCCGCTTACCTCTGCGTGCACACTGCATGCCAATTGTGCGTCACACCCACAACTCTCGTATATTTGGTTATCACGCACAGAAGAAGGCGCAGCCGCGCAGAAAGTTGTCATGAAAAAGAGAAAATGAAAATGCGGTGATGAAATTGCAGCTGGTGAGTTGGTTTTGTGAACTCACTTCTTGCTCTGTTTCTGCTTGACTCCAAGATTAACACACCCAGTATAGAAGGGGAAATGCTATGTATAAATACATAGCTCTGTCAGTCCGCACTTGTGCGCGCATACCCCATAACCTCTGTGCGTCTCCCCATTCTCCTTCTTCTCTTCACGTTTTCACAGGCCTCCCTTTTCAAAAGCAAGTGCTCAACTGCCTGAGAAAGCCGGAAGCAAGTTTAGTGCAGCAGGTGCCTTGAACAACCTCATCGCTGGTGGGTATTCATCAAAATGTAAAGATGCTGTTTGCGTCTGCATTAGACAAGTTTACCAAGAATTAGCAGTATGGACTGTGTTGGCATGGACTTTATGGGTGTGAAAAGGGGGAGGGGTATATGTGTGGAAATACTTTGCCCACAAACTGAGACATACAACATGCAATGCAACTTCTGGACATTTTAGAGCACCTTGTGCTCACAGGCATCCTGTGCATGATTTTACACCGCCCTTCCCGGAATTATTATACCCAGATCTTCTCAATGCTTGTCCAAATCATGTGTTTCTTTAACATTCCGCACAACAAAAGGAATTTTCAAACTATCTTGCTAGCCTATTCTAGAATGTCTTGAGCAGTAACCGTTAAAGCCTTACCAAAGTGGATTGAGTCCTTTCCTCTAGGGATTGTAGGTAAACGTGGTATAAATTACCTCAAGATGGAGAGTCTGTACCACGTTTACCTACAATCCCTAGAGGAAGCGTCAAGCGGTTTTCCCGGTACAAGTGGGAGTGTTCTATGTACCATTTAAGCTGGTGGGTATACCAGTCTACTTATTCAGGGGCATGGTCTTGGGGGGACGCCAAGACCCTCAAATACATTGTGAAAGTGAGGGTGCTCAGCACCAATTTGGTTGTTACTGCCACTAAATTTATAGTTCTCACAGTACATGCTACGGTTTTACTTTCAACCTCATAGTTTTGGGAGCAGGGTTAGGGTTAGGGCCATAGTTTTCGTGTTATAGGGGTAGCGTATGGGTTAGGTTATGGTATTTAGGGTCAGGGTTAGGGGGGTAGAGGAGGTAGTATGAGGTTAGTTTTGAAACTGCAAAAACTGTATCACTGAACTGTAAGGATAAACCAAAAAAATTAAGCAAGTTGCGGAAGTACTTATGTAACAAACTTAAACACCTACGCTTCTTAACTAAGCAAGGACAACTCTTTCAAACTACCATAGATTTGGATGAAGTAATGAACGCTAGTTGGCAAAATGACAATGTTTACCAATCACTCACCCGAGTGTATAAAAGAAACCGGATTTCCAGGGTGATGGAGCCATCTATGGTCCCATGATCGCATGATTGCACATCTAGTCGTCGTCCGTCGTCAACAATACTCACAACCTCATTATCTTTCCTTGTACTGCCATTTCTTTTCTGTACCTCCTGCATTTTTGATCACAAAGCAGCAAGCGAGTTTGAACACACTTAAAATTCCAGTCAAAGTGATTACTCAGCCGGGAAAAATGCAAGCTGGAAGGGGATGAAAAATCACTGTCCAGGAGGGGGGCCTAACAGCATAGGTACTTTGAAAGTTAGCACACCTCCAAGCAATAAATCTCCGCTTTAAAATATGTGAAGCAAGCAATACTGAGCAGTTTGGTATCTTGACTGTATATGCCCCCTTGAGTATGCTTGTATGCTTAGTATCTATGCAATTTGCGCTTTGGACTACACACCACTTAGGACAAGGCTTCCGTCGCTTTCCTTGCTGCTGCTGCTGCAAATCTTGCTCTGTCTCCTGATTTTTTCAGCTCTTGTTGATGCTCCTGCTGAACTCCTGCCCCTTGCTGGCTCTGGTTATGCTGTTGCTTCTGGTGCAGATCTTTTATACAGCGCTGCAATCAAGAAGACAGGGCAGCCCCATGATATACATAGCTAGTTAGCACGCATGTGGTAAGCAAGAAGATATGGGTGTTAGAAAAAGGGATAAGCATTTTTCTTGCGTGCGCTTTTGCAAATGTTTTAATCATATTTGTTTTATATTTGTGGTATAGTAATGCCGTTTTCGCTTTACAGGAGTTCGGGGGATTACGTGGATCAGGGAACGAAACGTAGCCATCGGTATGGCTCAGGCACCAAGGCCCAAGTGCTCCACAAGGTTGGTACATGCTCTTTTCTGTGCCTAGGATCGATCACCATGTTGCATTCCACCCCTCAGGGCTGCCTGCCTCTCCTCTTGACCTGTGACTCTCACATGCACCTGTGAAAACTGTACACGTGCAGTACATGTTCCTTAGCAGCGAGGAAGCTAAGGTGAAAGCGCTGCGGGACCTGCTTGCTTTCCATGTACCACGGTAGGTCGCTGTGCACGTGCTACAACTAGCGAAAATAGTTCAGCCTCCAGCCTCCAGCCTCCAGCCGGCGCCGTGCTGATGGCGCGAGCTGCCTTTCAGCAATTGCCACAGGTGAGTGCGCTAGCTGCATGCATACAAATAATAGCCTGTTGACGTGCATGAAGCAGCTCCTTTTGTGCCTCCTTCCATGCCACGCCTCCTCTTGTGCCATGGCAACACAAGGCCTGTGCTGCACTTTTGAACCTTAAAAGTCGATTCTGTCCTCAGGTTCCGTGTTTCATGTACTTGGCAAGCTGCACAAGCTGTGAAAACTGCTGAGTACTCTGCAGCATGCAGAAGTACTCTAGTTCTTGGAGGCGAGTGCAACCGAACGTCAGTTAGTACTCTCTTGGCACAGCTTGCGCTGTGCTAACCATCCTTTTTATGCTTGTGCCTTAAATAGTTGGCAGCTTAGTTTTAAGATGGGAAATAAGTACGTGAGAAAGGGAGCTGCAGCCAAAGTCGCCCCTCCAAGCGCCCGCGGCCCTGCCTCCGCCCGCGGCCCTGCCTCCGCCCACGGCCCTGCCTCCCACGGCCGCACCGCGTCAGGAGGAAGAGCAGCAGCAACAGCAGCAGCAGCAGCTAGACGTCCGCGACCGTGGCCAGACCCCAAGGCGAGGAGCAACTGCAGCATAGGTCCGGAGCGCCTGTAAACAGGCGAGCGTACAGGCGAGTAAATTCGGTCCGTCTGAGGTTCATTTGGTCTGATGAGTAGGGAGTTGGAGGTGCTTGAGGGCGTTGCGAGTAAAGAGGGGTTCTGCCCCTGTTGTACTGTCCGAGGCTATGTCCTAAGAGAGGCAGTTACGTGGCGGGTGGCCTCGCTGTCCTGTGGTGAAGGAGGCACCTTGTGCATGGGTTGAAGATTCCTTGAGGGCTGTGCTGTGTCCAAAGAGAGGAAGCTTGCTTGAAGGGCATTTAGGGGCAGGTGGCTTTGCTGTTTTGAGACAGGAGGCACCTTGTGTAGGAGGACCTTGCTGCTCATTGAGGGGAATGTGTTTCTCAGTGAGCGCCTTGCTGGTCTTTAAGGGGAGCATTTAGCTCAGTGAGGGCCTTGCTGGTCATTAGAGGGGAGCGTGTAGCTCAGTGAGGGCCTTGCTGGTCATTAGAGGGGAGTGTGTTTCTCAGTAAGGGCCCTGCTGGCCATTAGAGGGGAGTGTGCAGCTCAGTGAGGGAGTTTCCTTGAGGGCTGCGTCCCAAGAGGAGGAGCTCACATTAGGGGGTCCTAGATGATCTTGAGGGCTGGGTCCCAAGAGAGGTCTGAAGGGCTGTTAGCTTCCTTTAGGTTGGAGTTTCCTTGAGGGTTGTGTCCCAAGAGGGGAAGCTCACTAAAGGGGGGTGACCTTGAGGGCTGCGTCCCAAGAGAGGTCCTAGGGGCTGTTAGCTTCCTAGGTTTCAGGGTTTCCTTGAGGGCTGCGTCCCAAGAGGGGAGGCTCTGAGGGGAGTTGTTCAGCGTAGTTGCAAAGGTCTCGCTGGACCTGTTGCAGAGGGAGTTGCGCAGCACGAAGTTCCTCCTGGCTTTAGCCGTAATGCAGAGGTATACGCTTGCCTGCTGCAGGGTAATATGCAGATGATGGAGGCGATCCGTGCCAGTGTGCCAGAGGCTGTCCTGATGCTAGAGAGCATTCTCCCGAAGCTTTAGTCTTTGCATCTGCCTCCTGCCTTCTTCCCAAGGTCTTGCAGCATCCAAGCTTCCCATCAGGGATATCCTTTTTAGAACGTGCCTAACAGTGCCGTGGGCACTCTTGCACTTTCACGGCACAGAACTCGGGCCGCGGGGGACCGCTACACACTGTAGTCTGGCCTGGTATTGGCACAAGTGTAAAAATCCCCCTCCAGCAGTTCGGTGGATACGAGCCGGAATAGAACTCCTTGCGCTTCATTTTTCCAATTGATTGCAGTGCAATTCAGTTGTGGAGAAGAAGGTCGGCAACGCCTTGCTTCCACTCCTCCAAGGAGAGCTGTCTGGAAAGTCAGTCAGTGGCCATGGAGAGATCCTTGGCTTGTAGCTGTTGCCGAAGTGAGTACTCGTTGGCACTTGTCAGCATCTTTTACCATTATAATACCATCAGGTACTTTTTTCAATATTGTTGCTCTCCTCCGCTGTTTTTGACTTAGACACCTTTCTTGCATACAAAAGTCCTGCTGGCTGGTGGCTTTGGCTGATGCGCAACCTTTCATGCATACAAAAGCACAAAAGCTCATTTATAGGGTTGGCCCAAACCGTATATGTATATATACGCCGTATATATACGTACCGTATATATTCGTACCGTATATATACGTATGTATAAATAAATTTTCTCCGTACCCGTATTTGTATACACCGTATATGAATTTTAGCCGGCGTATATATACGCCGTTTAATACGTATATATACGGTCTAAATGAGTGGTCGAATAGTGACCTTCCACTGGCCTTCGAGACCACAAAAATCACCGACCAGTAAAGGGATCGCAGAAATTACTGGTGCCATGGAGGAGCTGGAGGTCATGGAGGAGGCAGGTGCGCAGTTCACCGCAAAGAATCTGTGCAAGAAGGCTTTCTCGCCCTTTCAATTATTGTAAAGAAATTGAGTTTAATTACTCAGTAACAAATTTGTTCGTGGCCTAGCAGTCACACTTGTGCCACCTCTCCTTCTCTTTCTTGCCCTTGACCATGAAATGTGTATTGCACTGAAGCTTGCATGAATGTTTATTACAACGATCTTAGTAGCTGATATCCTGCTCTGTTGCAGGTGTTTTCAGCGAGAAGAAGGATAACGAAGGCCATGGTGAGGGGCTTCCTTTACGCTTCCAGCGTCTTTTCCACTGTCCTGAAGCCTAACGCTCGGAGTGCGCTCGGAGCGCCCGGCCAAACAGCCGCTTTTCGGATTGCAGTCAGATTGCTCTCGGCTGGCGTACAACAGCGCTCCGAGCGATCGCTCGGAGCACAGTTTCAATTTTTGGGATTGCGATCTTGGTCATCTGGAGTGCAGTCGGAGTGCAGTTTCGGTATTTTGAGAGTGCAATCTGAGCGCAATCTTGTTGCTTGGGAGTGCAATCTGAGCGCAGTCGTGGTGTTTTGGAGTGCAATCTGAGCGCAATCTTGTTGCTTGGGAGTGCAATCTGAGCGCAGTCGTGGTGTTTTGGAG
>Ga0307963_1004410_pt1 | contig 11180 bp, 9 predicted proteins | sample OrgLakmetagen594_FD_201829 | JGI IMG/M metagenome (GOLD analysis project Ga0307963, IMG submission 201829) | Saline water microbial communities from Organic Lake, Antarctica - #594 | ecosystem: Environmental > Aquatic > Non-marine Saline and Alkaline > Saline | place: Antarctica: Organic Lake...
TATATCCCCCCCCCCCCCCCCTCTCTCTCTCTCTCTCTCTCTCTCACACACACACACACACACATAAGTAACCTGGCTGAATTTAAAAGGCGCAGATTGCATCCAAGACGTGCAAAACAGCAGGGCCACCACAAGCCCAACCCACTTCAGTCAGTGGTAGGTGAGCAGCGGAAAAAATAGGCCCTAAACTCACCAAGGCGTCAAACAGCTCTCCAAATTGCTTGGCGGAGGGGTTGTTGGGCCCCACAAACTCATACGTGCTGCTGAACTGCACTGCCAGCTCTTCCAGAAGTGCGGCCTCTTGCTGCAGCGCGCACAGGGTGTAGCTTTGCTTAACTTTATGTGGAAGGAAGGGGAGGCACTTCAAATTTGCGTGTCTCTATATTTGTAGAGCTTGAGCGCATTAAATCCGTTACACAAGCTGTCTGTTCCCGCGTGCATGTGTGTATGTGTGCGCATTTGTACATGCGTGCATGTGTGTGTGCGTGTGTGTGTGTGTGCGTGTGTGTATGTGTGTGTGTGTACGTGTGCGCATATGTGTGCACATTTACGCGTGCGTGCATGCATGATTGCGTGAGTGTGAACGTGTGTGTATGTGTGTGTGCGCGTGCATATGTGTGTATGCGTGCGTGCGTGCGTGTGCATGTTTGTGTGTAGGTGCATGATTCTGTGCACCGGTACCGAAACACCTATCAGGGCTTCCTGTTCCAGTGTAGCATTTGTCCTACCTGAGCTTGCCGGGGCTCATGGCCCAGCAGGGAGAGCAACTTTGGGAAGCCAAGCCAAGCAGCAGGTCCCTCCTTTTTGGATGCAAGCATCACTGCATTTTCAAAGATAGTTTTTAGCCTGGGAGTTACTTAACAAAATGATTTATAGCTATTTTAGGGAATGAAAAAAGAAAAGAAGGGAGAAGTAGAAGTTGTGCCCTCCTTTGAAGGCTTGGACATTGTAAGATGATACACACAGGCAAAAGCTGCATGCCCGAACACACACGCGCGTGCACACATACACACACGCACGCGTACACACATACGCACACACATACGCAGAGACACAAGCACACGCACACGCACGCACACACACACACACATACACACACACACACTCACACACACACATATGTGCGCACACATACACACACACACACATGCACACACACATACACATACAAACAAGCACACATACAAACACACAAATACACACACACACACACACACACACACACGCACGTACACAAGCATGCACAGTCAAGATTCCCCCCTGTCTTTTCGCCCTTCCCTCAGGTGGCTGGATGGCTGGGATTGCCAACGCGCAATTTGTTTCAGGAAGAGGACGCGTCTGAAGAGAACAACACTGGCACACGGCAGGCCAAAGACGAGTCCCAAAACCGCGCCAAATTGTGAGTGTGTGAGTCTCTTTGTCAAAAAGAGCATGAAATGAGGAACGTGCTTTCCGTCTAATAGAGGTGAGCAATTTAAAGAGGCAAAGCGGTCCAGTTCAGGCAGGATATTGAGGTGGAAACAAGACAAGGAACAAACGTCAGTAGCCTCGCAGCTGAGAAAAGGCAAACTGCTGTGAAAGAGGACATGCACGCAAGGCGCACAAAGGAGCGAGGAGCTTACAAAAATAGCTACTCTTGTGTCCCCTGCTGAAAAGTATGGTAAAAGTAAGATTAATACTCTAAAGCACGACTTCGCACACAAACACACACACAGTTTGGGCCTGGGGGCAACTTATGTGCCCCACCACAAGGCTGTGGGCTTTGCCGCCGCCATTGACGAGCGGTTGAAGAAGCGGTTAGAGTCAGGCGCGAAGCGCAAGGCCTCACGGAGCCTGGAGGAGGAGGGGGAAGGCTGGCAACAAGGGCAGGTGCGTGTGGTATGTGTATTTATGTGTGTGCGTGTGTGTGTGCATGTGGGTGTATGTACGTGTGTTGATGCTGTGTGTTGCTGGCTAACTGCTTGTGCTAGCACTCGCATCAACGTTGCGGTTCAACGCTTTCAAGAGGCAGGGATCCGTCTCAGCTGATGAGCGGAGCGTGCTCATTTGCTCTTGTGGGTCGTGGCGCCGTAGCTGGGTTACTCTCACTGAGCATGATTGTGTGTGTGTTAATTAATGACTTGCTTGCCAAAGACATTGGTTTTATCATTCTTGTGTACAAAATTCAAACGCAAATTGCCCACCTGCTCATCTCGCGTCAGCTCTTTAATTGTTTTATAGCCAAACAGGTGAGTACTCTGTGACGTATGTAGGGTTGGCCACATATGTACGTATATACGTTGTATGTACGGTACTTTAAGCAGGGAAATCACCATACATACGGTCATACATGGTGTATATATACGGGCCTGGCCAACCCTGGCCATACGCAGCATACGGTATGCTCATTCTCAATCAGTCACAAGGGCTTAGAGCGCATTTCACACGCCACACGACAACATGATTCGACGATTCCTTTTTTGCTAGCTTGATCTCACAGAAGCAGGCTAGCGGGAGGATTGATTCACCCTGATCAATCCTAATTTTACAAGCAAGCTAGCAGGAGGACCAACTCAAAAATCCTGATCCATCCTGATTTTACCTGATTTTACAAGCAGGCTAGCAGGCTAGCAGGAGGACCAACTCAAATATCCTGAATAACCCTGATTTTACAAGCAGGCTAGCAGGAGCACCAACCCTACCTTATCCTTATCAACCCTATTTTGCAGAAGCAGGCTAGCGGGAAGCTTCACCTTCAAGGAGGGGGCGCATCAGGTGAGTGCAAAATTTTGTGCCATATTGACCAGAGCCACGTGTACTGTGTGGTGCTTGCTACAGTCGGCCACATGCACAGGTGACGTGCAATGTGAATATGGGGTTTAGTTTGGCTTCAACCTTGTACACTATTTGATGATGTCTATGAACATATTGACATATGAACGTCAGGCTTGCCTGGAACCACGTGCAATCGTGTTGTACTGGTCATGGCACCCTATACGGTGTTGTACTGACCATGACACCCTATACGGTGTTGTACTGGTCATATGACCCTACGGTAATGTACTGATCATGACACCCTACGGTGTTGTACTGATCATGACACCCTATACGGTGTTGAACTGGTCATGACCCTATACAGTGTTGTCCTGGTCATGACACCCTATACGGTGTTGTACTAATCATGGCACCCTATATGGTGTTGAACTGATGATGACACCCTATACGGTGTTGTACTAATCATGGCACCCTATACGGTGTTGTACTGGTCATGACACCCTTTACGGTTTTGTACTGGTCATGACACCCTATACGGTGTTGTCCTGGTCATGACACCCTATACGGTGTTGTACTGATCATGACACCCTACGGTGTTGTACTAGTCATGGCCCTACGAGTGACAGAAGTTGATGTGTTTAAATGCTGGGGCAGTCCAGAATATAGTATGTATAGCCAACCCTATTTATTTATAGCAACTGAAAATTTTTTGCTCATTCATCCTGGTAGGGGTTCTACCATCTACCTAAACAGTGTTATTCTTTGTCTTTTTGAGCCGACATCTGCCTGACTCAAAACATATGTCAATGTTTTTCCCATGTGTTTTTGTCTGCCAGCGTTTCTGTGCTCCGGTACGGAAATGCGAATGCATTGAATATAGGGTTGGCTAGAACCATATATATTACGGTGTATATACGGTTATTTTGGCAGGAATCACCAAATATACGGAAATATACGGTCATATACGGTGTATATATAGGGTTCTGGCCAACCCTAAATAAGTACAGTAGTACTTCAGATCCCAGTGCTAGGCTAAGTGCTAAGCTAGTAAGTGCAGTACTACTTCAGATCACAGTGCTAAGCTATGCCAACAAAAGGCGCCTGTTCAAAAGTGAAGCCATCAGTCCAGTCGTGACTGCTATGCTGCAAACCCATACTTTTTGTGTTAAAACAGTTAAGCAGCTGTGCCAACAAAGAACTCAAGGCAAAAACATGGTAAAATAAAAGAAGCAATTCGTGTCATAACCAATGTTTGCTTTCTAAACCAACTTGGTCTCAGCTACGTGAACGTCAATTTCCACACAGATAGCAGGTTGAAATGGCTTGGGATCAACTGACGAGCTGCATGCGTTTTTGGAAATGGCAGGAAACGACCACCAATCGAGCACCTACGAGTGTTAACGTGTTATTTGAAAGAGGGGGGAGGCAAAAATCCTGGGATGGATTAATTATTTGCTACACGAAATAGCAACCATTCATGAGTCCAAAACCTTCCTCACATTCTGTAACATGCCTAAGCAAAGCTCCGAACAATCCATTCTGGCCGCTACGCTACACAAATTTTATTTTACACATACACACACAACACGTACACATATACACATACACACAAAGCGTTCATGCACAAACACACACGTGCACATATACACACACAGACGATGACAATTCAAGTGATGAGGGCGATGAGAAAGGGAAAGCTGCCTTGGTAGGAAGGAAGCCCACGTCTCATGCTTCAGCCCACTTTGGAAGCGGTGCTGCCGCCAAGGGTCCTCAAAGCTCTCACACCCAAAGTAAAGCCCAACGACAGGCCTTACTGTTTGGAGGATACCAGGCATCGGACGCTTCTGGGGAGGGGAGAAGTGCTAAGAAGAATAGGAAAAAGAAGCAGAAACAGACGCCTGCTGAAGCTTCTTGTCACACACACACGGTGATAGGGTAATGTCAAGAATTAGGACAACAATGGAAAAGGCATCTAGCTGAAGCTTCTTGTCACACACACGGTGATAGGGTAATGTCAAAGGTTTACAAAGGGTTTAAATTTGGTTTACAAAGTGGGGTAACCGGCAGCCACATAAGCTGTGCTGATAGGCATTGCTGGATCAGCCAGCGTAAAGTTGACCCTTGATAGGGTAATGTCAAGAGATAGGACAACAATGTGAAACGGCATCTAGCTAAAGCAAACACCACTAGCCTCACAAACTCACAGGTGATAGGGTACAGATGCCTGAAAAGGTTGCAGGGTGTCGTACAATACGTAACGCATTATACGTTACTTTTGCTGTTACATGCCTGTAAACCCCCCCCAGCCAATTCCTACTCATTTTCGTTTCTTTTGTGGTGGGGGAGACGAGGTTCATTTAAGTTTACTATTGCTTTGGTGGTAGGTCTCAGAAATTTTTTGAGGCTCTCTCCCTCTCTCTCCCTCTCTCTCTCTCTCTCTCTCTCTCTCTCTCTCTCTCTCTCTCTCTCTCTCTCTCTCTGGGCAAGCTTGTACATTAGCTAACTATAGTTTGGAGATGTAGCTGAATGCATGCTTATCCGACACGGTGAGCGACCGGTAGCTGAAGGCACTTGATCATCATGTCAAAGAAGGGACAACAAAAGCAGCAGAGCTACAATGAAATGACCTACCAATCCGTCATGATTTGAAATCAGTTTCCTGAGGTCCTTTGCGGCAATCATGCAGGTGTGCTTCCTGCGCATTTTTTGCTTGTACAGCAGCTCGTTCGCCTCATAATCAGTAGATGTGCTGAGTCTTATACTTTGCAAAGACCGTAATTTGATCTGACAATTTGTTTAATTAAGATATCAGTGTATAAGGGACAGCAAATAAGGCTCGACCTGTCATTGGATGATCAATTTAAGCTCCTTTATTCTCTATTATTTTTCTCTTTCAGATCATCTGATATATATGATACAAAAGCCAGTGGCACTGTGCCCAACAAAGAAAAAGAAACAAAGGCTTGCTCTTTGCTTGCTGTATCACACAGCACAGCCCACTCTTTGCAATTCATCATATCAGGAAGCGCTTAAACGTGGAGTTTATCATAAAATGCAGCAGGGAATGTACACACAGGCAGAAAAAAGAAGGGGGGGTAGGAGAGGCTTGCAAAGTGTGGCTCCTGAATTTGAGCAGAAGCGCATGACAGTTAAGCGTGTGTTTGTGTGTATTTGTGTGTCTGTGCGTGCCTATGTGTATGTTTCTGTGTGTGTATGTCTAAGTGTGCTTGTGTTTGTGTATGTATGTGTGGTTGTGTGGGTGTGGGTGGGTGCGTGCGTGCGTGTGTGTGGTGTGTGTTTAATGGGTGCTAATGGGTTCTAATTATTATTGTCGATTGTGTGTGTTGAATACCTTTAAGAGTCGTTTGTAAAGTGACATTTGTTCCGCTGATTCTATTTTTGACCAAATTCAATGCGAATACTATTAGACCTTCTGAACAGCTGCTGGATTGGGCAAAAATTTTGCGGCAAACACTGTCAGTTCCCTTCAAGCAAATGGGTACCTGTCTTCTTGCACAGATGTGTGCTGTCGTTCAAAGTTACCTCCTTCTGATCAGACCTGTATGTATTGCAGCGCAAAATGTGGTACAGCCTCGCAGTACTGCTGTATTTATCCCTCACGGGCCTCGTGTTGCAGTGCTCAACTGAAACCTTCTTACTCAAGCGCATGTCATCAAGGCTTGGCCAAAATTGTTATGATTATGCACACCATACAGTTATGTACACTGAAGGGGTTTCCTGCTAAAACGCATTTACATCATACATGTTTGATTCTGACCAACCATTTACGTCTTGTGCAAGCGAGCGCCCAGCAGCTTTGTTGATCGACTTTCTCCAGTGACTCTCGTGCGATGATGTCTTCACCAAAATTTTGAACCCTAGACACTTGCACAGATGCACGTGCAAGTGCTGGCAAGCCAACGCTTTGCTTGCCAATGGTGTGTATGTCCTCCGATATGTACCTGAACAGCAAGTGACCTCCGGCACCTGCTTATGGCCTTGGATGGGCAGCGGCTGCAGGCAGAGAGATTGGAAGAGCAGCTGCGGCATACACGCAAGCTGCAACGAGGCAAGATAGTTTCTGTGATGTCTCAGTACTCTCAGGCCGGTGGTTTTTGACATTAAATGGGCCTGATCAGTTCAAGGCTTGCGGTAATTGATCTCAACAACAAAACATGTCGTGGCGATTCATCTGGTGCTGGCTAACCTTGATAGTTTTGGTTTGTCAGCTCAAGTCGCTCCCTGCTACTACCAGTATGCGACACAGTAGTATGTTAAGCAGTCAAGCCAATATGTCACTGCCAATTGTATACCGTGACAGGCCGATGACGTTTTGGATGCCTCCCATTAAGCACCCCGTTCCACAACAACCTTTTCCCGCCCTTGATCAATTTGCCTCAATGATTATGCTGAAAGGAAAGGAACCTCGCAATGCCTGGATAGCCTCTCTATCTAACTGTAACCTTTTGGTACAAGGGACAGCCTCTCTATCCAACTGTAACCTTTTAGTACAAGGGTCAGCCGCTCTACTATCTAACTGTAACCTTTTGGTACAAGGAACGGGCTTGCACCATAAAAACCAAAAGACTAAAACAAGTATAACACAGACGCATATAATAAAATCATACCTTCTGGCATTTCAGTCGGGAAGTGGGGGGGGGGCTTTTTTTTTAACTGTCTCATGGCGGTCCTGGTCCATGTAAAGGCTAGCAGTGACCCTCACATCATCGAAAAAATAAAATGAAGCAAATCTCAGAAAAGGACCCCCACTGCCTCTAACTGTTCCAGCAACACCGAATTTGCAAGACAGTACCAATGGTTGGAAGTCGTCAGTGAACGTAAAGCCTAATATTGCAGTACTCAAAGATTTTGTGAGTTTGAAGGAATGCAAATCAAGATCTTGCTGAAATGTCTGCTTAGCTCAAAATAGTATGGCCGCCTGTCTCCTTGCATCTGGAACGCAGGCTAGATTTAACAAAAATGCGTCAATATGAAAATGTGAGCCTGTTGATTGTCTGAATTATAACGGCTCTACAAATAGGGAGAATGGGGCTAATAATTGCTATTTGCTTGTGTAAGCAGGGTTGAACGTGAAATGGTGCTGGAAGGTTTCTTGAGCATGTTTGTAGCCAACCGTTCACGATGCTAAACACGCTTTGACGCCAACACTACTACTGCACATATGGCATCATCACAATATCCAAATGCTTGCAGACTCAGCTGGCTTGATAGTGAAGGACGAGGCTGGCAACGGGCCGATCAGCAAGATCCTTGGTACGTCAATGTGTTTGGTTTGGGATGGGCAAAGCAACTTGTAATAGGCAGCCCTTGCACATCTTGTTAGTATATCTTCCAAGAGTTCTGCCTAAGCGTGGCAGTTAAACAACAAAGTTTACAAGCATTTTATGAGAAGCCACGCAAACTACACAAATTGTACGCTCTGTTATGGAGTGATTCTGATTGGACAGAAAAATTCTGCTAAATGGATTTTAACTAGTAAGAGTGGCAACAGTACACTCGGATAATTCATGGAACAACTCTCTGTTTCATTAAAGAGAACATGATGTCGAATCATGTAGGCACATTTGTGTAGGCACATTCATGCTTGATATTGCAAACACCCAAGTTCCCATCCTGCTGCAAGTTGCACACATGTTTCCAAAGTGAGTTGCAGCAAACAAAGTTGCAGCAAACTGCACGCCCAATCAGTAGCAGCGACAAATCGTGTGACAGAGCAGTTAGTTGGTTAACAGTTGAGAGTCTCTGCGTGTCTTGTTCGATAAGCTGGATGGCCAGATTATTGATAATCTTTTCCTAGATTTGATAATTTGGGTAATCAATTGACAACATGTGAGCATTCTAAGAGGTACCATTAGAGGGGATCCCTAAGAGACCCTGTACCGTGTAAGGCCTTCAAAATACTGTTCGCCTAGTCAAAACATGTAACACGATGAGACCGAGAATGTCTGATTAAACGGTCCCAGCTCCGGGAAGGGACAGTGGTGTGGCATCCGACCAAAGATGAGTAGCACCAGCAGAGATAGTCGCACGAGTATGAGCAGAGAGCGCACAGGCTTGATGTACAGAACTGGTAGAAGCATTGCGATGCAAAGAACTCACTCCTCTGCTGGATGGTTTTTCCACCTTGGAGGCCTTTCTTGGTCCAAAGGCGCCCCAAACTAGTAGATGGCGCTGATTAGTAGATGGTGCTGAGTCTTATACTTTGCAGTAACGGTAATTTGATCTGACAAAACGGACTGGTACACAAGGCTAATCCTTCATGCTGACACAAGAATCGCAACGAGCAGCTTCATGCTGCTAATGCTGCGCAATAAGAGAGGGCAATTGCACGCGTCTTAAAGCTAGGGTGCGTACCAAGCTGCTCATTTCCCAGCAGATGAATTCAGAATTTTAATTCTTTAGAAGCGCTTGCCCAGTTCCCCCCCCCCTTGCGACGGACCATTTCTGCAACTTTGCTCACATGCTCGAAAGCATATTTGCAATCCATGCTGAGGTGTAGCCAAGATTCAGTACAGTATCCAGCATACCGATTGAGGTTTTTGTTTCCTGAGGAGAGTTGCGCTTAGACTGCAAACTCCTGTACGCCAAAGCACAGTATTAGAAAGCCGGTTTAAGCAGGTAAATTCAAGTCAAGCTAGTGTCCTGGCTGATGTTTGGAATTAAATTAACTTTTTAGCGCTTGGAATCAAACTAGGAAATGTCTTTAAAGACAAACAGCCTTCCAATATCAAGCCTAAATATAGTTTTAAACCTAGCAAAAAAATAATCTCACTTCCATTACATGCTTAGTGAGTAATAAATCGAGGTAATTCTATGTTTTAAAATGGAGGAGTTAAGGCTGCTTACAGGACAACTACTAGGAAAGAAAAGGCAATTTGCAGGCATCAACGCAACTAAACATACAACAGACACAGGATAAAATCCTTGTTTAGCATCGGATCTCGACATCACTCTCTACGCTTGGTCCGCATGATCTAGTAACTAAAGTTTTAAGGACTGTTACTCAGCTCCTCAATAGCCTGCTCACAGGATACCTAAGTGCAACATGCAGCACGCTTGCAGCGCTGCTAGATTTAAACCATTCATCATGCACAATATCAACTTTCACTTCACAGCAGTTCAGAGGCAAACAGCGATATTCTAGTGCACACAGACTAATAATCCAACACTCAGATCAATAACCCAGCAATAGCTGCCAATGAAGCATCTTTTGAAGACATGTCCTTGCATGCGACATGCCTGTTGCAAACACCCAAGTTCCCATCCTGCCGCAAGTTGCGCGCATGACTCCAACGCAAGTTGCAGCAAACGAAGAATCAGCAAACGGACTGATACACTAAGCTCGAGTTTACACGCTGACGCAAGAATCGCAACGAGCAACTTCATGCTGCTGATGCTGCGCAATAAGAGAGGGCAATCGCACACGCCTTAAGCTAGGGCACGCACCAAGCTGCTCATTTACCAGCAGACGAGTCCCAGAAATATAACTCTTTAGTAGCGCTTGTTCAGCTTCCCCCCAGGCCTAAGTAAGGATCGACACGCACTTGGATCGTCAAGCAGATCACTACTACCAAGAATATGCCTTGGGAAAGGTGCAAGCTGACTGCAAAAGACAGCTGCGTGTAGGGCCGTTCATTTACGCGCTCATCACGTACTGCAAAATTGAGACCTGGTAGGCTTGAGCACGCCATCCCTCAAAACTTGTATCTGGCACATCACGAGTCCTGAAACCTGCAGGTGGAGATTATTGATGCATCAAAGTAGGAGGGTTTGAAGGTGGGTACACCCTATAATATGGACAACGACGATTTGACTTGTCAAGATATGCATTTCAAAAATGGTTTTGCAGTCGACTGCACCAATTTGACCTGCACCAGCAAGAAGCTAAGCAGCATTCTCTACTTACCTTGCACAGACACCAAATAGACACAGCAGCCTAGGTCACCGGCCTAGAAGTAAGCAGCAGAGGCCTCGTAAACAGACTCCATCCCACGGCCCAGGGTTAAGCCACTCCCCATCGCTGGGCTGCTCAAGGATGCGGTGGGTGCTGAAGAGTAGGAGAAAGGGGGGGCACTCAGCCATCCTGCCGCTGTTGGTGCCCCACCTGCTCTTCTTCCTGATGCAGGCTCAGGGTGTGGGGCTGCGTCTTGCACCGACACCCAGCCACAGCTGCTGGCGTCCACGCCGAACATGGCATTGCCCTCGTTGCTGGTGCTGGCAGGCGTTGAGGAAGGGTAGTTGGTGGAGGTGTGCACGGAAGATGAAACTCTGTCCCATTCCCCCTCGCACCCCCCCCAGCTGCCCATGCTGTTACTGGACGGCTCAGCAGACAGAGCGGGTGCTGTAGTGCTGGAGTGGAGCAGGTGAGAGAGGGTGGAACCAGGGGCAAATGGGGCGGCTCCATA
>Ga0307963_1004414_pt1 | contig 11176 bp, 15 predicted proteins | sample OrgLakmetagen594_FD_201829 | JGI IMG/M metagenome (GOLD analysis project Ga0307963, IMG submission 201829) | Saline water microbial communities from Organic Lake, Antarctica - #594 | ecosystem: Environmental > Aquatic > Non-marine Saline and Alkaline > Saline | place: Antarctica: Organic Lake...
CACTTGCAAAAGAAAAGCACATGCTTCTCATCTTGAACTTCTCCACACTCACATTTATCACAAATGCTAGAACCACCATGCCATTCGCAATGCTCCACTCTCAAATGGTGTGCACGCAATCTGAACCTGCTGAAATTCCTCAACACATGTTTGTCCAAATCCTTGTACAAGTAGGAGGGGATAGAAAAAGGAGTACCTCTAGGACCACTGCAGCAAAGTTCACAGAGTGCACATGGAGCTTGGAGGCAAGCTTCTTAATTCTTTGAGATTCGAGACCCAGTTCTTTGAAAGGCTTCAGAGTGTGGGTGTTGTAGATGGTGCCGCCCACACCCAAAAGGATGATGTGGAGAGTAACGGGGGCTCCTTGGAGAATGTTTTAAAGGTGCTTTGTGCTGTTCCTTTGCGACGTTCAGCTGGTTCTGCGGTCTAATGTCCTCACAGTAATCTCGATGAGGTCCTCCAAAAAAGGAGCACGTACAATTCATGAGATCAAGTGATAGATCGGAATTGCCTTATAATGAGTCTACACTTTGCTTGCACAGGCTCACTAGCTCCCTGCGAAAGGATTTAAGTCATTCATTGCTGTGTATGCACTGCAAATAAAGGCTTGCTACAGCACATGCATTTGACGACCAAACAATGCATCTACTGCTCCCGTTTGTACTGCTTAATTATTTCGTGAATTGGTCATGTTTCAACACACAAAGGCTTGATACAGTGCGCTATTGATGCATTTTCCAATAAAAATACAGAAACGGATCCCAGATCCAACTGTTCGTCGGACAACCAGAGTTGTATTATGTACTCGTTATGTGATGAATAGTGTCGGTTTGATTTGTCGGTTAGAAACGCTAGACGAACACACCGGCGTGAATGACGTAGAACACATAAAATGCTGAAAAATGCAATGTTCAAGTTGGGGGGGAAGGACGCGAAGGGCAAGCGGGGCGAGAGGCGTAGTGCAGAGCTGGAATCGTCATCCCTACGCATTTCCGAGGGAGGGTATGAGGGTCCTGGGGGGCAGGCTCCTGACAAGGACTCAGCAAAAGACTACATGAACCCCTTGGCCAAGGCCTCCCCGCTGTGTAACCAACTGTACGGGCCGGAACTGCAGGCGCGGAAAATAAACGCGTGGATAAACGGGGGGTACTGGCTCAGCGTCACGTTAAAAGAGGTGAAAGGGCTTGCATAACGAGACAGGGTTGGTGGCATAGTAGCTCTTCTCAGTCTGTCTCGTGCAGCCTAGCCACCCTTCCAACTGCTTCACTGTCCAATGCAGGCTAAAAACTTGGGAGCATATGATTTTGATACCCAGTCCAGCGATCCGTAAGTGAAAGCACGCGCATGTGCACGCTCACACACCCACACAAGACACACACTTACTCGCACGCACGCGCACACACACAACACGTACGTGCATACACATACACACACACACACGCGCGCGCACACACACACACTCACACACACACACACACACACACACACACACACACACACACACATACACACACACATACACACACACACATATATACACACACAAAACACACACAAAACACACACAAACACAAACACACACACAAACACAAACCACACAAGCACACACACATGCGCGCGCTCACACACACACACACACACACACACACACACACACACACACACACACACACACATACACACACACAAAAACACACACACACAAACACACACACAACACATACACATATACATACACACACATGTACACTCACGTTACACAGCAACTCTATTTCCACACGCGCAAGTGAAGTTTGTGCTTGCAAACTACAGGCTCCTGCTTGAATAAAAATATGCTACAAACCCACATCAGCTTCTCACCATTGCATTCACCCCCCTTTGCCACACAGCAATGTAGGGTGACGGTGATTTGTAACTTAAAGTGTGCCACCTGGCACGTACGCCTGCTGTGTAGTCATTTCAATAATGTGTCAGCAAGACAAAGCTCATCAGTCATCTGGCCAGCAGAGAAATCACCCATCACCCATCCACTCTCTAGTGAGAAGTCACCCATTATTCCTCCTAGCATGCCACATGGTATTTGCATGTGCCAAGCTTTCAACGTGTGTTCTGGCCAACGTGTGTGTGTGTGTGTGTCGGTGTGTGCGTGTGTGTGTGTTTCTGTGCAGGTATGCCAAAATGAAGCTCACCTTGCCTGGAGAGAAGTCCCCCATCATCACTGAGCACCGAACCCGCACAGTACACCGCAATTTGTCGCCCATGTTTGAAGAAAGGTGGGGAGGGGGCTCGTTGATTTGCCACGCTTGCAATCTGTGTGATGACTGTGTGCATGCTGCTCTGCTTTTTAAATACTGGTCAGGATGGGAGAAAAGTAGGTGGCGAGAGGGAGACAGATGCCTCTAAAAGGGCAGTATGTGCTCGCGCACCACAATGTCATTCTTGACCTCTTGCACATACTAGTAGAAAGTTTAGAAAGGGCGCGAGTAGAGGACAGAGGGGGTGGACATTATCTGACATGTCGCACTCGTGTGTGTGCGTGCATGTATGCGTGTGTGTATGTGTGTGTGCGTGTGTGTGCGTGTATTTGTGTGTGTATGTGTGTGTGTTCGTGTGTGTGTGCGTGTGTCTGTGTGTGTGTGTGTCTGTGTGTGTGTATGTGTGTGGTGCGTGTGTATGTGTGTGTGACCGAGTTTACATATGTATATTATGGCACGTACAGCAAACGAGTTTGTGTGTGTGTGTTCCCCCTGCTATACAGGCTGCTGTGTCCGCTGTCTGGCCTGTCGGCGGGCTGCATGTTCTACCTCATGCTGTACGACGCTGACTGGCTGAGGGCGGAGTTCATGGGCCAAGTGAAGAGCACCCTGGGACAGTTGTTGGAGGCCATGGGCACAACTGACATGGACAAGCCTCTGCAGCAATGGTGTGTATGTGTGTGTGTGCGTGTGTGTGTGCCTGTGTGTGTGTGTGTGTGTGTGTGTGCGTGCCTGTGTGTGTATGTGTGTGTTTACTTAAATCATTGGGTGCCTGTGATATGAGGCCACGTGTGCTGCTTTTGTAAACTTGACACACGTGAGGAAAGGCCTCTGCAGCAAGTGTGTATGCTGTCTGTGTGTGTGTGTGCCTGTTTGTAGTGTGTGGAGCAGTGTTGAGGGCCACAGAATCAGCAGGCATGAAGTAACCACTGCAGAGATGATGCGTGTTTGTGTGGATTTTGAGCTGGTATTGCTATCCTTTCTTGGGTTGGCACACTTGAAAACGGGAGCACTTAATCGGTGGCTCTTCCCAATCTTGACAATTGCTCCACAATCTTGACATTTGCTCCATTCGCTTTTCCAAGAACTTGCATGCACGCAACACACACATATATACACACATGCGCATGCACGCACGCACACATGCGCATGCGCGCACACACGCACGCGCATGCATAAACACACACACATGCAGAAACACACACACACTTGCAGAAACACACACGCGCATGCACAAACACACACACATGCATGCACGCACGCAGGTACGCCTTGATGGGCAAGTCGAACCGGCCCAAGAATTTACATGATGGGGAGGTCCTCCTGGAGGTGCAGCTGCTCACGTACTCACAAGCAGAGGAGGTGAGTATTCCAACTATATGCGCACCACGCAAGTGTGCCACGAGCACACAGGCATGCACACATTTGCACATACACGTGTGCAAACAATACACACATACAATAACACACACGCACACACGCATGCGCACACACACACACACACATACACACACACACATACACACACATACACACACATCCCCTACACATGCACCTGTGCCTAATGGTGCACACGCACACACATCGCACACACAAACAAGTGTCCATCATAACACATGCCCTTCTGCACACATTGCGTAGGTACGACGCTCACAGGAAAAGTACCGGCGGCCAGAGTTTTTAGAAGCAAGGTGAGAAGGCCAAAAGAAGAAACCCGTATAATTTGCAAAGAAGACCGCTGTTGTAGAAAAGGTTCAACAGCTTGCTTTGCGCGCAAGATTGGCCGAGCCCTTCATTGCAATTACGTACACGGCACCTCACTGAATACCTGCGCCGTACATTGATTTGTGCTGCTTATATGTCGGCCTTTCGAGTCAGCCTTCTTTCGTGTCATCAAGGAAATGCAAACCAACTGACCGCAGTGGATTTTTGCGCCATGCTATTCACCGATTGCACGTTCCAAGTCAGAGCTTTGAAGGCATTATAGCTGCCTGTAGGCCTGCCAGCAGGAATGATGCACAAGTCTTAGGACGACTACCAGCATGCTGCACATACAAAGTACATTAATTGTTCAATGGCGGGGCATGAACCTGATCTTCACATACACTTCAACCAAAGCTCGACTCAACAAACTCGATAAAGCCCCCTGCTCTTCACATACACCTGAACCAAAGCTAGACTTAACAAACTCGGCAAAGCCTCCCTGCTCTTCACATTTCACATACACCTCAACCAAAGCTAGACTTAACAAATTCGACAAAGCCTCCCTGCTCTTCACATACACCTCAACCAAAGCTAGACTCAACAAACTCGACAAAGCCTCCCTGCTCTTCACATACACTTCAACCAAAGCTCGACTCAACAAACTCGACAAAGCCTCCCTGCTCTTCACACACACCTCAACCAAAGCTGGACTTAACAAACTCGACAAAGCCTCCCTGCTCTTCACATTTCACATACACCTCAACCAAGCTAGACTCAACAAACTCGACAAAGCCCCCTGCTCTTCACATACACCTCAATCAAAGCTCGACTCAACAAACTCGACAAAGCCTCCCTGCTCTTCACATACACCTCAACCAAAGCTAGACTCAACAAACTCGGCAAAGCCTCTCTGCTCTTCACATTTCACATACACCTCAACCAAAGCTAGACTCAACAAACTCGATAGAGCCCCCTGCTCTTCACATACACCTCAACCAAAGCTAGACTCAACAAACTCGACAAAGCCTCCCTGCTCTTCACATACACTTCAACCAAAGCTAGACTCTATAAACTCGACAGAGCCCCCTGCTCTTCACATACACCTCAACCAAGCTAGACTAAAAGGACCATGCACCAGCTAGCCAGAGCCTCCCTTTGCAGGGGGTGCGCAAGTGCTGGTTACGTGCCGCTCATTATTGGGGGTGGCCAGAACCATACAGTGTGTGTGTGACTGTGTGTGTGTGTGTGTGTGTGTGTGTGTGTGTGTGTGTGTAACAATCATACGTGTGCAGCCAGTGTGTGTAGAGACGCAGACTCTAACAGTGTTTGCATAGACCCCAACAGTATACATATCAAATAGTGTATGCATAAACTCTAACAGAATATACGCAGACTTCAACAGTGCATGCACTGACCAGGAATCATCACAATCATACATACGGGTCGGCCTGAACCATGCTTACACGGTGTATATTCTTTATTCTTGGCAGGGAAGGTATATTCTTTATTCTTGGCAGGGAAGTCACCAAATTCGTTTATTGGCAGGGAAGGTATATTGTCTTACACGGTGCATATTCTTTATTATTCTTGGCAGGGAAGTCACCAAATTCACGGTCATATGCGGTGTGTGCATGCCTGTAGATTTGCGGCTATACACACACGTTGTATCCATCTGTCACAAACTGTGTATACATACATTATGACCAGAATGTGTCATCATACTCGTACAGGTACATACATTTGACCTGAATGTGTAATCATAATAGAAAAGTACATGTATATATTAGTAATTAGTATTGATATGTATCATCATGCCTAGGCTAAGTCAAAACCGTGGGCACGTACACCGCACATGAGCGCTATGCCTGGAACATTCCCTGCAATAGTAACAACAAAAATCCCCCTTGTGTACAACGTACACACACAAACACACACTCACACAAACACACACGCAGTTCTGGACAACCCTAACCACGGTGCTTCTCTGTCTGCCTGCAGGTTCAGCCAGAGCCAACTTGAGCTGGCCATGCAGGGGGTTCGTTTTTCAAGGAGGGTCAGAGACACTAAGATCACCGATAACTTGCTTAGCAAAGTGGCCATCGAAGTCAGGTGAGCAGCGGTGCTGTCCATGAGGCGTGTGTGCGCGTTTGTATTAGTTCGTGCTCAAAGCGTTTGGTTTGGGTTACAAAGGCCTCCAGCCTGGCATGGCTGCTCAACCTATAGGTCCCAACAAATAAATCAATCAAAAAGATTGACAGCTGCATAATGAATCTGAGTTATGTTGAAAAACAAAACCTTTGATATCCATGAGGCGTGTGTGCGTGTTTGTATTAGTTCGTGCTCAAAACGTGTTCATGGTCAGCAGTTGACGCACTTGTCCCCTGGCTATGCCCTGGCTCGATGTGTGAACTCTTATAGGCTGTATCGTGAAGTTTCATGGTCAGCAGTTGACGCACTGTCCCCTGGCTACGCCCTAGCTCGATGTGAGAACTCTGATAGGCTGTGTCGTGAAGTTCGGTGTGAGCTTTGTTGAACTCTGGTTATTGTGTCGTGAAGATCGGTGTAAGCTTTGTTGGTTTTACCTTGTTTCTAGCTCCTTGTGTCTTCTGCTGTGGTGAAGGAGAGCTGCACTGCCACAGCGTCCGTGGTGTGTTGTGTGTACGGCTGTGGTGACGGAGAGCTGAACTGCCACAGCGTCCGTGGTGTGTTGTGTGTACGGCTGTGGTAACGGAGAGCTGCACTGCCACAGCGTCCGTGGTGTGTTGTGTCTTCTGCTGTGGTGACCGAGAGCTGAACTGCCACAGCGTCCGTGGTGTGTTGTGTGTACGGCCGTGGTGACGGAGAGCTGAACTGCCACAGCGTTTGTGGTGTATTGTGTGTACGTGTGTACGCATCGTGCGTGCTGCAGTGTTACCTGTTAAGGCCGGTGCACTTCAATAGAACAGCCACACAGGAAACCCTGGGCGAAACAAGGGGTCACACTTGACAATCAAATTAGACCATGCAATTGGAACAGGCTAAGGAGGATATGCATTCACACATTCATCGTCTTGCAGTCAATTCCCGTGTTTGAACAACCATGGTTTTGCAGTCATCCCGTTTTTGAACAACCATGGTTTTGCAGTCAATTCCCGTGTTTGAACAACCATCGTTTTGCAGTCAATGCCCGTGTTTGAACAACCATGGTGTCTGTCTACTTTTTCCGTCCACGTCTTGTTGTGTGCCGTCTGTTTGGATATTAGGGTGCTCCAGAACATGACGCACATACATTCGTATGACACATTATGCGTCACCTACATTTGTACAACATTTGCATTTGTATGACGCATTTACATTTGTACGGCACTCACATTCGTATGGCACTTACATTTGTACAGCATTTACATCTGTACAGCACACTTATACGGCACTCACATTTGTATGGCGCTTACATCTGTACGGCACACTTATAAGGCACTCACATTTGTATGACGCTTACATTTGTACGGCACATATATACGGCACTCACATTTGTATGGCATTTACATTTGTACGCCACTCACATTCGTATGGCACTTACATTTGTACGGCATTTACATCTGTACGGCGGCTGGTGAAAGCCGCTGTGGTGTAGGGACAATGGATCTGGCTACTTCTTTGTCAATACCTTGTTTTGCCTTGTGCTTGGATGTTAGGGTGGGCCATAGCATGATTTACACTACACATCATAATTTATCTTGATGTTAATAATATCCTGTTGTAACACGTGCTTGGACGACAGGGTGGGCCAGAGCATGCTTTATATGTGAACAGTCATCACTAATCATGTTGTTAATAATTTCTTGTTGTGACATGTGCTTGGACATCAGGGTGGGCCAGAGCAAGATTCATACGTAAAAATGTCTAATTGAATTTGTCATCAAAGTTGTTGTGCTTGTTGTGCCTTGTGTGTGAATGCCAGGGTGGGCCAGAGCATGATTTATGTGTATAAACATAACTGGTCTTGTCTAAAGTAACATATAATATATTGCTGAAATCCAGGGTGGGCCAGAGCATGCTTTATATGTGAGCATTCATCACTAATCATGTTGTTAATAATAATTTCTTGTTGTGACACGTGCTTGGACGCCAGGGTGGGCCAGAGTATGATACGGCAGCCAGTGAAAGCCACCGTAGTGAAGGGGCAACAAGGGGAGAAGCCACTGGAGCTGGAGGTGGAGGACACGGTGAGAAGGAGCTCGCTTGCCTTGTGATTTGTTTGGTGTGTGTGTGTGTATGCGTGTGTGTGTATGCGTGTGTGTGTGTGTGCACGCAAAGTGGCACAGGTTGTGCGGTCCTCACTTGCTCATGGTGGTAGATACATATGCATACGAATGAGTGTGTCTATCTTGATGTGTATATGAGTATTTGTATACGTATGAGTAACAGTATATGTATGAGTAATTGTTTACGTATGGGTATTTGTATACGTATGAGTAATTGTTTACGTATGAGTAACAGTATGTGTATGAGTAATTGTTTACGTATGAGTATTTGTAAATGTTTAAGTAACATGTGTGTGTGTGCACGCAAAGTGGCACAGGTTGTGCGGTCCTCACTTGCTCATGGTGGTAGATGCATATGCATACGAATGAGTGTGACTATCTTGGTGTATATGAGTAATTGTATACGTATGAGTAACAGTATATGTATGAGAGATAGTTTACGTTTGGGTATTTGTATACGTATGAACAATTGTTTACGTATGAGTAACAGTATGTGTATGAATAATTGTTTACGTATGAGTATTTGTATACGTATTAGTAACAGTATGCGTATGAGTAATTGTATTCTGTATAGTGGAAACCAAGTGCTTCTAAATACCGTTAGTTAAGGTTGGATAACAAAGGCAATTCAACCTGGGATGGCTGCTTATGCTACGAGGACCAGGAAAACATCAAAAGAAACCAAGCGGGAAAGGGATTAAGACTTAAAACACTACTGAAACATTTAAAGAAACCAAAGGGATCAAGACACTACTGAAACATCAAGAGAAACCAAGCGGAAAAGGGATTAAGAGACTACTGAAACATGCCAACCTTGACACTACAAGAATAGGTTTTGCTGTAAGAGTTGCTGTAGGAAGGCTGCGTCGTCCCTTGCTTCATGAAGCCACACAAGACTACCTATAAGGATGATCTACTTTTTCAGCAGACTTGCTATTGTGTACATTGGCTAAGCCGACCTTGCAAGATGCCGTGAGTGCATACGAAATGTACATCCAGATGTTGTACTTTCGCCTCATGTGCCCAAGTTGCTGCTGCCTGCACTCAGGCAGCGGTGCCCTTGCAAAATGGCAGGAGCACGCATGAGTAGGGTTGGCCAGAACCATATGTATACGGTGTATATACGGTATTTTTGGCTTGGAAATCACCAAACACACGGTGTATATATACGTATATATACGGTTCTGGCCAACCCCACGCATGAGCTGAACAAAGGCACCTTTGCACTGTCACGATTTGAATTCACACTGTGTCAATGCTGCTGCTGCACGCAGATTGTGGTGCCCTTGCAAAATGGCAGGAGCACGCATGAGTAGGGTTGGCCAGAACCATATGTATACGGTATATATACGGTATTTTTGGCTTGGAAATCACCAAATATACGGTGTATATATACGTATATATACGGTTCTGGCCAACCCCACGCATGAGCTGAACAAAGGCGCCTTTGCACTGTCACGATTTGAATTCACACTGTGTCAACGCTGCTGCTGCACGCAGATTGTGGTGCCCTTGCAAAATGGCAGGAGCACGCATGAGCTGAACAAAGGCACCTTTGCACTGTCACGATTTAATTTCACACTGTGTCAATGCTGCTGCTGCACGCAGATTGTGGTGCCCTTGCAAGATGCCTTCAGTGGAAACAACCTTGTGTGGGACAAGAAGGCCTCTTCCGAGGTGGGTGCGGTGTTTGAAAGGTTGTGGGACAAGAAGGCCTCTTCCGAGGTGGGTACGGTGTTTGAAAGGTTGTGGGACAAGAAGGCCTCTTCCGAGGTGGGTGCGGTGTTTGAAAGGTTGTGGGACAAGAAGGCCTCTTCCGAGGTGGGTGCGGTGTTTGAAAGGTTGTGGGACAAGAAGGCCTCTTCCGAGAGAAAGGTGCTGTGTACTACAGGTCGTGTCTGGCGCTCTGCTGCCTGTGTGTGTGGACACAATGGTGAAAAAAATGGTTGGTATGGATTGAGCGGTGGGGGTGCTTCGGGGTGAGTAAGCCTGCAAGCGTGTGTTTGGTTGAGGACACAGCAAATAGATACAAAGTGAACAGAGGCAGTGCCATGCAGGCAAAGAACACACCACTCTCCAAATTTATTGAGGAAAAGTAGCAACTTTGGTACCAAGGAAGGAGGAGTGCCAGCGTCTCCCTTCATTCATAATCTTCCGACCACAGGCTGCTGTGAAACTGGGTGCTTGTGTGCGGTTGGTGGCATGGGAATTACTAGCGATCACTCTGCACACAAATTGTTTGCTGATGTATGGTTATGGCCAACCCCGTGTGTGTGTGTGCGCGTGTGTGCGCGTGTGTGTGCGTGTGTGTGTACTGAAAAGCTACCTACCTAGCACTCCTAAGGGTATAGTACGATTTCATCTTTTTCCGTATCTGGCAAGGCACAGCCTTTTGGTCAAGTCGTCTGATGAGGCCTTGCCTTGCGAACGCCACACTCGCTTGTTGAGTATGAACTGTAGGACAGTCCTTTTCCTTTCTTTGCCCAGGTGCTGTTGGTCCGTGTTTGATAAGGGGTGTGCCCTTTGGATGTGGAAGTGTTGTATTCGTGGGCATGATAGGGGTGTGTCCATGGGTGCAAATGGGTGGTGTCAAAAAGGGCGTGTCCATGGGTGTGGATGTGTGAGTATGTGGTGTGAAAAGGGATGTGATCATTCGTTAAAAAAATACTGTTGGTAGGGATGCCTTCTCCCTTATTAGTCAGTGAGAACACGTTTTTTAGGGCCTCAAGTAAAGCCTCCTCCAGGCCTGCCTACAGGGCGGTAGTGCCAGTGGCTCGCTGTAGGGCTGTAGTGCCAGTGACTCGCTGTAGGCTGTAGTGCCAGTGACTCGCTGTAGGGCTGTAGTGCCAGTGGCTCGCTGTAGGGCTGTAGTGCCAGTGACTCGCTGTAGGGCTGTAGTGCCAGTGACTCGCTTTAAGGCTGCAGTGCCAGTGACTCGCTGCATGGCTGTAGTGCCAGTGACTCGCTGTAGGG
>Ga0307963_1004417_pt1 | contig 11173 bp, 11 predicted proteins | sample OrgLakmetagen594_FD_201829 | JGI IMG/M metagenome (GOLD analysis project Ga0307963, IMG submission 201829) | Saline water microbial communities from Organic Lake, Antarctica - #594 | ecosystem: Environmental > Aquatic > Non-marine Saline and Alkaline > Saline | place: Antarctica: Organic Lake...
CCTCCCCTCCCGGATTTGACTCATATATATATATATATATATATATATATATATACCGATTGATAGCTCTCGGCGCCAGGATTCCGAATATATAAAATTTAATCGGTTTGACACGTGTTGTCCAAAAGTTATGCTTCCTACACCCTCCTGGGTGCGAGCTTCATTTACATAGCAGCTTCATTTTTTAAGTAGGAAGTGGACATCCACAGCAGCTCAATTTCCCAAGTAGAATCGGACTTGCCTGTTAATTCTTGCTGTAAATTCTCTGTACCTAGGCACGTTTGGGAAGGAACTTAATTCATTAAATGTTTGTGCACTGTTCCTAGGCGCGTTTAGGGAAGGAACTTGGTTCATTAAATGTGTGTACCTCGGCGCGTTCAGGGAACTTGGTTCATTAAAAGTCTGTTCACTGACCTAAGCGCATTTAGGGTAGGAACTTAATTCTGTTCTGGCTCGGCTCCACCAAATGTTGGAGGGGAATTTACACATGGCTAACCATCCAGGAGAAAACAATGCCCAAAAACTCTGCCAAAAAACTGAAAAACAGGCTTCAGAGTACTCTGTAGTTCATTAAATGACGAAAAGTAGTAGGGACCGCCCAGGTTCCTCTTACTCTTCATGTAACGTTACTTGTTTGCGTCCCTTTCATGTCACTTGTGCATAGGGTTGGCCAGAACCATATGTATATACAGTGTACATGCGGTGTTTCTGGCAGGAATCACAATATATACGGTCATACACGGGGCATTTATACGGTTCTGGCCAACCCTACGTGCGCAGGAAGCCTTGTCCATGATTGAGTGCATGGCTACAGGATTTTTCCAAGCTTCCGCTCAGATGCCCCCTGTGGACTAAATAGCGACTTACCTTATCTTACCACGATTGAGTGCGTCCTCTAGTTGCGATCACAATCAATTACATACAGTCCGAGCATGCAGTTGGTAGTGCTTCTACTGAGCCTATGCTTGCGCACCTCACCTGCTCGTTTGTACAGGGTTTGGGGTTCGGATGTGCAGGGTTCAGGAATAGGCCTTATTTAAACCCCAAGCACCTTTGCTCCCACGGATATCCATACGCAAACAGATGACCCTTTTCTGGCAGGGCGCATTTGAAATTAAAGATGTAGTCACAGTGTGCACATTTCACGCATGCACCCGCTCAGCCCAATCGTTCTGGCAGGGCGCATGGAATTGAAATGGAAGTCGGGACTTGCACGGTTAACGATCGCAAAGCTGCTGCAAATTTCACGCCTGCTTTCGTCTCACCTGACGAGACATTCTTTGAATTACGAGACAGCCCCCTGGAAGTCCCCCCTTGTTGCAAAAGTACAATAAAGCCCACACATGCTGGCATCCACGTGAGCTGTGGCCATAAACATGAAAGGTTGGAAGTCCCCCCTTGTCGCAAGGCTATTACAATATGCCCTCACATGCTGGCATCCACGTGAAATGTGGCCATAAACATGAAAGGGTGGAAGTCCCCTTTTGTTGCAAGGCTAGTACAATATGCCCTCACATGCTGGCATCCACGTGAACTGTGGCCATAAACGTGAAAAGGTGGTGCTGGAAAGTAAAAGCAGTGTGAGACTTTCACCAAACACAACTCACCACAATTAGGAGAGCTTTTGGAATTGGAGAGTGGATTATTGAATTGGAAAATGGAATTGCTTATCGTTGTACGTCTTTGTAGGGGCAAGCCATGAGCAGCGCATTCTACGTGCTGAAGCCTTTCACGCTTACCACCATCATGCAAGGCTATGCTACAAATTATCACGGCCTGTCTTTGTAGGGGCAAGCCATGAACAGCGCATTCTACGTGCTGAAGCCGTTCACGCTTACCACCATCATGCAAGACTACGCTACAAATGCACAGCTCCTGGACAGGTGAGGAGGAAAGGCCATGTTGTGTGTCTATCCTGATATTGTCTGTGAGTGCATTGAAGCAAACACTGAAGGGCTCTAAACCAACCGCAGCACGCAGCAGTCTGCTTGTGGGTGAGCAGGCTGCTTGTGGGTGAGCAGGCTGCTTGTGGGTGAGCAGGCTGCTTCTGGGTGAGCAGGGCGCATGACACTTTTGTTTTAATGTCAAGCAGGCTTCAGTGTATTTGCTGTCACGGCATTGTTTTGGTGAGAGCCAGAGGTCTTGGCACATTATATCAGAGAAAAGAGCACTATGTACTAGAGAATGGAGCACTCTCATAAGATCAAATAATTCTAGCACATATCATGCCACGAGCAGCATCAGGATGGCTCAAGTGTGTTCTCTGATATCCAGCCAGCATGGTTCCTATAAGGCTCTGGCAGTGTAGTTCATAACATTGGTGCATGCCTCCTCCATGTGCGCATGCAGCCTATCTTACTTGAAGTGTTTCTTTGTTCCTATGATCGTTTGGAATGGAAGGGATTGAGGATTGTCCCTCATTGACTTTTGCTCCAGGCAGAAAAATCCCAGGTGCAGCAAATCACATAGCACCGCGCGTACATCGTCCGTAACCAGCCCTACTCTTTTTACATTAAGCACGCTCACATCCAAACAAACCAATGGTCCTAAGTGCGCTTACACCCAATCAAAACATTGGTCCTGACGCTGCGTGCAGGTTTGCCACTCTTAAGAACTTCAATGACTTGTCGATCACCGTGGTAAGTGTCGTGATTTGTTCGGTTATGGCCAGTCGAGAATCCTGAGGAAAGAGTGCAGGCCGCAGCTGCTGCCCTTTTTCTATAAACTACATTGTAATGTCATTGTGCTGAATGATATAACCTCCGATCTGGACTGCTGCCGTTAATCTGACCTAAATGGCGCCAGGTTGTGCTTCATAGAGTTATCTAGGTAATCTGGCTTGCTAGGTTAAGGCCTGAGTGACGAGGCTTCAGACCACTCCGAGTTTCATATGAACACAGGCACGTGAAGTCAGTAGTTCCAGCTGAGCCCACAGGCAGCATGCGTCAGAGCTAGAACACAAGTCAGCGCCGTGCACAACAGATGTTGCTCATTAAGTGCTTGTCACTTCAACTTATGCACATGCAGCACTTTATAAAGAACAAAACTCCAGCTCTGGTTATCTAGTTCAATGCACGGCACCTCGATCCGTGTACAGGCCGCCAACTCTGTGTACAGGCCGCCAACTCGATCTGTGTACAGGCCGCCAACTCTGTGTACAGGCCGCCAACTCGATCCGTGTACAGGCCGCCAACTCGATCCGTGTACAGGCCGCCAACTCGATCTGTGTACAGGCCGCCAACTCTTGTGTACAGGCCGCCTACTCGATCTGTGTACAGGCTGCCAACTCTGTGTACAGGCCGCCAACTCGATCTGTGTACATCCGCCACCTCGATCCGTGTACAGGCCGCCAACTCGGAACTGGCACGCAAGAATGGGGAGGCCATCCTGCAGGCCATGAAAGAGGTGGACCAAAAATTCACATCGCACTCTGAGGGCATGGCCAAAGTGCTGATCAGGGTACGTGTGTTGGAAATGTGGACCCAAATGAAATCCGGTCAGGGTGAGCAGCAACGCACAAGAGTACGTGCCGTTTGCTACTAATTTGAAATGTGTCAAAGGCTAGCCAGGAAGAGCAAGTGCTGCAACATGCTCTTGGGTGCGCTTTGTGTGAGAATTAAAGGTGTTTGGTGTGCTGTCGAGGTCGTTGAAAGGGAACAATCAAGCAAATGTGCAGGAGTCAGACCGCCTCGTTGCAGGCTGGTGTGCTGTTAAGGCCTTTTTTTCTAGTGACGTCTGATTACCAGCCTTACCTCTAGCTAGCATGGCTGGCCGTACCTTTCAGTACTCAAAACGGGTTCGACAACAGCACTCAATACACAAATTCTGAGTCAGATTCAGAGGATCACCTTTCTCACTTTTCTTTTTCCCTCTTGTTGTAACACAGCTAGATCTTTGAGTGCAGAAATGCTAAGCTCGCACAGATATGTAAGCCCAGAATTAGCACTAAGGGCATGCCTATATTATATTGATTATATAGGGCATGTGTAGATGAGATTCAGAACAATGAGGGTATCCACATGCGCTCACACATGCACATTTATAGCATTACACACATGTACTCACACAAAAGCACACATGACACACACATTACTCGAACAAAACACATTGACACACACATTTGTCAGAATTTTTACAAAATACGCACACGCACACTCACGCGCGCACACACACACGCACACACACGCACACACACAGACTGCTCGTCAAGTAGACTACCTCCATAACGTGCTTCGGGACTCACCAGCTGGCTACGAGATGTCGCCGTTCTCAAATGACCAAGGCGGTGGCACACGGTCTGAGTCAGCCGACACAGAGGCTGGCAGTAACAAAGTCCAGCCTAGCTCCAAGAGGGCCATGGGCGACATTGGTCGCTCCAGTGGCATGAAGGCGCTGCTGGCCACACAGGACGATGGGGTGAGAGAGGGAGAAGGATGTTTTGTAAAAGCATGGTCCCTGATAAGTCTAGCTCCAAGAGGGCCAAGGGCGGCATTGGTCGCTCCAGTGGCATGGCCACACAGGGCGATGGGGTGAGAGGGAGAAGGATGTTTTACAAAGGCATGGTCCCTGATAAGTCTAGCTTCAAAAGGGCCATGGGCGACATTGGTCGCTCCAGTGGCATGGCCACACAGGGCGATGGGGTGAGAGAGGGAAAGGGATGTTTTGAAAAGGCATGGTCCCTGATAGGTCTAGCTCCAAGAGGGCCATGGGCGACATTGGTCGCTCCAGTGGCATGGCCACACAGGGCGATGGGGTGAGAGAGGGAAAGGGATGTTTTGAAAAGGCATGGTCCCTGATAGGTCTAGCTCCAAGAGGGCCATGGGCGACATTGGTCGCTCCAGTGGCATGGAGTGAGGGAGGAAGGAGGGTGGCTTTGCAAGGGCATATTTCAGAATCGTTTTAAGGGTTCCTGATTTGAGGGGACTCTGTGTGTCATGAGGAGAAAGGAAATTAGGGGAAGGGGTATGATTTAAATGGAGCGTTTCAGAAATCATTGTAAAGGTTCCTGATCGCAGAGGACTGTGCATGTGATAAGAGGAAGGTGCTTCTTGCTTGTGCGTGCAAGTTTGCATACGCATGCGCCCTACCTGCGTGAACAATGTGCCCTACCTGCGTGAACAATGTGCCCTACACCTGCGTGAACACCTGCGTGAACAATGCGCCCTACCTGCGTGAACAATGTGCCCTACCTGCGTGGACAATGTGCCCTGCACCTGCGTGAACACCTGCGTGAACAATGCGCCCTACCTGCGTGAACAATGTGCTCTATCTGCGTGGACAATGTGCCCTACACCTGCGTGAACACCTGCGTGAACAATGCGCCCTACCTGCGTGAAAAATGTGCCCTTCCTGCGTGGACAATGTGCCCTACCTGCGTGAACAATGTGCCCTACCTGCGTGGACACCTGCGTGAACAATGCGCCCTACCTGCGTGAACAATGTGCCCTACCTGCGTGAACACCTGCGTGAACAATGTGCCCTACCTGCGCCCTACCTGCGTGAACAATGTGCAATACAAGTATATGCGGTGTTATGCATGATTGAAGCGCGTTGGGCTGCACTGCCAAGCAATTTGATGTAACTACATTGTCCTTTTGTCGAAGCTACAATGCTATTTGAGATCAGGAATTTTTTCTTTTTGTTCAAGGCTGCACCCTGCACATGAGGGAAAGGAGAACACGCAGAGGACCCACGTTTTGGCACGTCAATGAAACAAGTGCATGCCACATGTATCTCAGAATTGCGTGTTAGGTATGCAGATTAATTGACACGTATATGCTCTTAATATGCAGACTGGAGAGAATGCGGTGGACCGCGCACTTCGGCACGTCAATGAAAACACAGCTGAGGGGGAGAAACGGATGCAGCCTCCAGAACAGTCGTTTAATGCTCCGGCAGCGTGGCAGACAGCGGCCAAGACATCATCATCATCGCAGGTGTGCATGGTGTACATGTGAGTGTGTTTTGTGCACGTGCGTGTGTGTGTTATGTGTGTGTTTGTTTGTTTTGCGTTTGTGTGTGTGTGTCAATGACACGACAAGTCTGTCAAGCATGACTTGGACAGAAGCAAGGCATCCTAGTACTTGTTTCCTTACTCTCGCCTAAGGCCAGCAAAGCAGCATGACTCTAAGCCTTTTTAATGTATTATAGGGCGGGTGGACTGAGCAAACATGCTCCCTTTTTCAATGCAATCTGATATATACTTATAAAGCTAAATTATTTAGAAATAACTGGCTGAAATGGAAGTTGATATTGACCTGGACGAATTTGTAACCTTAATAATTTGCAATTGCACACATAATGAGTTACCACGCCCCAACCAAAGCTAAATTCATCCCTGAAACGCCACATGTACATTAGCATAATGTCGTAGACAATGTTGGTTGTCGAAAACTAGGTTGGGAGAAGGGTGGTTTTCTGCGCTGCTTTAGCTAATTAGATTACGTGGCTGAAGCTTCGAGATCTCACCAGCCACTGGACCTATCGCGCCATTCTTTCTAAATGGTCTTTGATATTTCTTGGACTCCTCAACACCGAACACTGCTCAGTGACTGCTCTTGTTGGTCACATACGGTGTACAAGTGAATGGCCCATTGGTCACATACGGTGTACAAGTGCTTGAGGATTTGAATTCATACCACAGCCAATTAAGCAGTGTCCCCCCCTGGCCACCTTACAACCTGGGCTAACATTCTGCGTGTTGAGCTTGAAATTTGGCAAATAGGAGACACATACATACCCCAGTATCAATTGACAAGGGTTTAGTGTCCCCTGAAGTGTGCCCATTCTGGGCCTCAGTATCCCCCTCTGGTATACTTACCCCAAGTATACTTACACGTCAATGCACCAAAGTACCTTAACATACGTGCACGGAGTTGAAGAGACGCTTGCAGCTCACAGGCACATACATTCAAGAAATTCTTCCATCTTGATGTACCTCAATGATGTATAAGCATTCCTGTACACGTAGTGCTGACCAAAACCACCTACTTACATTTGTATATACCTATACACGGTACTTAGCAGGGGAAACACCTTCTGTACAATCTTATACAGTATGTGCACGTGGTTCTGGCCACCCCATTATATACGTCGTTTCATGTGCATTGCATGAGGGAATTGCTGACCAGAGCGAGCGAAATGTAAGGGTAACACATAATCACGGTCTTACATAGTGTTCATGTACGGTTCAGGCCAACCCTATGCATACACCATTTCATATGTGTAATTAGAGGTAATTGGCCAGACCCTACAGTATGCCTGAGCTACTTCTCTGATGTGCGTTTCTACATCACCCCTTGATCAATTGCAGGATCCCAAAAGAGATTCATCTTCTGGCTGGGACCTTTTGACTCGCGCAGCTCAGAGCTACCAGGCAAAGGTGCAGATGACAGTGTCGTGGGTGGGGGAAATCGTTTGATTATAACTGTGGATGGCTACAGCGTTGGTTGGACTTTGCAGCTCAGAGCTGTCAGGCAAACATGCAAATGATGGTGCCGTGGGTGTATACATTTTACAGCGGACTGTATTCACTATGACTATACTGTAAAACTGTAATACCAGAGGGGGACGACTGGGAAAATGTCAAAATTGCTCCTTATTTGCACTCAGAAGCCAGCCATTCACTGCCCACTCAGCTGATTGCCACCATTTTTGTTTTGAATGAACGCTTGCAATATAAGCTGCACGAGGATGTGCTTATATCCTTCTAAGTTAATGTGTGCGCAAATTGACAGGGGTTAAAGCTCACCCCGACCATCCAGACCAATTTGGTGCCTTTCTATTGGAAAACAGCACATGGTCAGCTGTATGGATGTCATTTGAAGCCAAGTTGACAGTTGCCAATGACGGCACGCATACTGGGAACAATTGAAAATCACCCCCATTTGGGGGGTCAGTCGCCCCCCTCTGCTGCAATACTGTAAATATGTAATTATGTACTTAAGTAATCATCTTATTATTAATACTGTAAAACTGTATACTGTATATTGTAATACTGTAGTCTGTAATAACATTGTAACCACTAATTATTTAAATGTGCAGATGAGAGCTACCCGGCAAAGGTTCTTATGGAGATAGGAGTTTGCATGCAACAGCAGCTGAACATAGAATGACTGAACTGTTCAGCTCGTCCAAGCTACCACACAAAGGTGCTGACTGTAATGGTGTAGGTTGCAATATAATATATGCAGGAGGCTGCTCAAGACTGTTTCAAACTGTGTGCCCCACAGAGCAAACCCTAACAAAGAGAAGGAGTGCACGAAACGGCGCCCACACGAAAACTTCTGGCATGAATGATCAGGCAATGGCCACAGTCTTAACATAACAAGCTAACGCAACTAGTTCAATGCTGAAAGTGTAACAGTGCAATGAACTGCGCAGCCATCATGATTACCAGCCGTAATATTAGATACCCACAAAGATACCGTATTATTTGCAGGCTCTTTGATCTTGTGCATGTACCTTCGTGTGGGTGTTTACAGGATCTAGAGCCTTTGGATGAAGAGCAGGTGCAAGCTGCACCAGTTAAACGGAACAGAGTGATGGACCCAAGGCAAAAGTAAGTGCAAGCGTGTGTGTGTGTATGTGTGTGTGCTTGTGTGTGTTTCCTCAACGCACCCAAAACATGCTGGTGCGGTGCCCGACATGTGGAGCTTACTGGAGGTAGCAAACGATGTTGTTTTTGCTAGTGCACCTGAATTGAATAAGTATGTCGAGGCTACAGAGCTGTTGACCCAATGCGCAGACACAACAAAAGCGTAGACATATTCGTCCGGCCTTCTTGCTACGGCCTCCTTCCTAGAGGAACTGGGCAGCAGTACATGCTAATTGGTAGTACCCTAAATTTATTTCTCACTTATAGGTGGAGCTAGTTTGACATGACTTAGCTTGACGGGATTAGGGTTAGGGTTAAAGTCAGGGTCAGGGGTAGGGGTAGGGGTAGGGGTAGTTTGGGGTGGGGTGGGGTCAACTCCAGCTCAAGGCAAGCCAAGTGCTTGAAACTGCCAACAAATGAGAAGCCAAAGAACGAACAAAGTGGGGGACAAATCTAGCCCATCCATTACTGGAGCTCGTGAAAGTGAGCCCTGCACGCAACATAGAACAGGCAAACTCAAAGCGGCAGGGCCGTGTGTACTCAGTACTCAGCCAAGAAAAGTCAGCTCTGAAACCTTTACGGAGGCTTTTTTCGTCCACATGGTTCACGGGCTTGAACTCACTCACACGCACAAACACACACACACACACACACACACACACACACACACACACACACACACACACACACACACACACACACACACACATGCACACACAGGCAAACAGGGGGCTCTGGACAGCTACAGCAGCAAGTACCATTCTCTGGGTCAGCCTTGAAGACCTCCCTCATCGACGCTGCTCGTCAGCAACAGCAGCAGCAACAGCAGCAGCAGGAGCAGAAAGTACCTCAGCACTTGGAAAAGCTCACTGCATCTGGATATGTGCGCCATAAGTCGAGCAAGCTCAGACAACCCCCCCCCGGCAGGTAAGTGAATCAAGTTGTGTGTGTATGTGTGGTAGTGTGTGTGTGTGGTAGTGTGTGTGATAGCCTGTGTATGCTTTTGAGTGTGTGTGTGTGTGTGTGTGTGTGTGTGTGTGTGTGTGTGTGTGTGTGTGTGTGTGAGAGGGCGTGTACGTGTGGATGTAATTGTTTGGGTGTGTATTGTTCCGTGTGTGTTTGAGTGTATGAGTGTGTGTACTTGTGGATGTAATTGTGAGGGTGTGTTGTTGCGTGTGTGTTTGAGTGTGTATGCGTGATAGTGTGGATGCCATTGTATGGGTGTGTCGTTGCGTGTGTGTGTATGTGTGGATGTCATTGTGTGTGTTGTTGCATGTGTGTGTGTTCAAATGTGCGCCAACGCCTCAGCAGCTGTGTGTGATGGCGGTGCAACCGCAGATTGTTGTGTGTTTCAATTTCGATAAAAGTGAGACAGGGCTGATGTAGGCGACGTGCCAGTACAGACGTAATCGCAAGCGTGGAATCTTTCTCTTTGGGCGATAAGGAAGACCTCTTTCCTGAGGTTGTGAAATGTTGTTTCCAGTTCTGTCTTGCTTTCTCAAAGGCCCGTGAAAGCACACCTGACATCACCTACTGATCTGCTAGCTCAATACACCTGACATCAGACATCACCTACTGAATTTCCAGCTCAAAACACTTGCCATCTGACATTATCTACTGAATTACCAGTCCAAAGAAGGAACGGTACCTTGAGCTTAATTAAATGCAATTTTAGCACTCAGCGCATGGCTTGGCTTAGCGCGCGCACACGCACACACACACACACACACACACACACACACACACACACACACACACACACACACACACATACACACACACGCACACGCACACACACACACAAGTACACACACACACACACACACGCAGGCATGCTCCTTCTGATCAAAGCGCTGATTTGTTCAGTCCTTTGACGGGGAGTCCCGGCTCTATGTTTGCCCGCAAAGAGCCAGACCCACGAGACATGTCGCCTGCCGCTAAGTGAGTCGAGGGCATTGTGCGTTGGGTAGGGGTTTAGGCGCTTTGGGTGAGAGGAGTGGTACACTGACTGCCAGTAGGATTGGGCCTCTGGTACCTGAAGAAGGTGCCTGTCATACCTGCTGTGTACTGCCTGAAAATGGCCTGAAGAAGGTGCCTGTCATGCCTGCTGTGTAATGCCTGAAAATGGCCTGAATAAGGTGCCTGCCATGCCTGCTGTTTCATGCCACTAAGCGGTGCATGTGCTGTGTTTGTATGTGTGTGTGTGTGTGCGTGTGTGTGTGTGTGTGCGTGCGCGTGTGCATGCGTACGGATGCCACAAGGCGGTGCATTTGCTGTGTGTGTGTGTGCACGTGTGCATGCGTACGGATGCCACTAGGTGGTGCATGTGCTGCTATGTGTGGCGTTGTTTGTTTTGCGTTGCTGGGGGGTGCTCTGTTTTGCTTGATGTGGCACGTATAGGTTTGGCCAGAACCGTATATATACCCATAGGGTATCACCGTATATGCCCGTATGTATGGTAATTTCCCTGCCGAAAATACCTTATATACATATATTATACATTATATAATACATTATATTATACATTACCGTGGTGATACAATGTTATTCGTGATATTATCTTTTCGTGATGGCCTC
>Ga0307963_1004419_pt1 | contig 11173 bp, 11 predicted proteins | sample OrgLakmetagen594_FD_201829 | JGI IMG/M metagenome (GOLD analysis project Ga0307963, IMG submission 201829) | Saline water microbial communities from Organic Lake, Antarctica - #594 | ecosystem: Environmental > Aquatic > Non-marine Saline and Alkaline > Saline | place: Antarctica: Organic Lake...
GGGGGGGGGGGCGGGGGGTGTGGGTGTGGGTGTGTGTGTTTGTGCGTGTGTGTGTATGTGTTCGTGGCGCTTGGTGTGATCATGTGTGTACGTGTGTGCGTGCGTGTGCATGCGTGAGCGTGAGAGGGTGTGTAAGACGTGGAGGCTACCTGCGAGGAACAAGCGTGCGCAAAGATGACGAGCACAGGAAATTTGACCCCTTGCCTCAAGATTAGGGCACAGCGTGCTCTGGAATTTTTTACAAAGGGCTGCATGCTGCCTCTATTCATGCCTCAACACAACGCTACTGGCTACTTGGATTGTAATGCTAATTGTTCACATTGTTGTTCCTGCGTTGTGTTTTAAACTCTATTCATGCCACAACACAACGCTACTGGCTACATGGATTGCAATGTCAACTGATCACGTCGTTGTTCCTGCGTTGTGTTCTAAACTCTATTCATGCCACAACACAACGCTACTGGCTACATGGATTGCAATGGTAAATGTTCACGTCATTGTTCCTGCGTTGTGTTCTAAACTCTATTCATGCCACAACACAACACTACTGGCTACATGGATTGCAATGCTAAGTGTTCACGTCGTTGTTCCTGCGTTGTGTTTTAAACTGCTTTCCCCACCCTTCATCCTGCGTTTGCTTGCCAACAGCAAACATGTGCACATACACACATGCATACACATACACTCTCGCTCACGCACGTAAACACACATCAATGCACGCGCAAATATGCACATACATACAACATACGCTCACAGGTCAGACTGCCGCTGCTAAGGTTCTTATGGGGGCTGGGGCAAGCACAATTGCGGTAAACCGCGATAACAATCAGCCCCTTCACTTAGCTTGCTACTCCAATGCGGTCCCCACAATTGAGGTGCGAGCTCATGGTCAGAAAGGCTTTCAACAAGGATTGCAAGCAAGTTCTCTTGGCAGATTTTCAATGAAGAAATTTGTACAGAGCAGTCACTTATTTGCGGTCCCCACAGTAAAGGTGCGAGCTCATGGTTAGAAAGGCTCACAACAAGGATTGCAAGCAAGTTCTCTTGGCAGATTTTCAATGAAGAAATTTGTACAGAGCAGTCACTTAATTGCGGTCCCCACAGTTAAGGTGCAAGCCCATGGTTAGAAGGGCTTACAACAAGGATTGCAAGCAAGTTCTCTTGGCAGATGTTCAATGAAGAAATTTGTACAGAGCAGTCACTTGATTGCGGTCCCCACAGTTAAGTGCGAGCTCTCATGGTTATAACGTTACAGCAACGGTAGTTTTCTTTCCTGAAGATTGCATTCCAGATCAGCCACACAACCGAGCTAAGCTGTCAGATCCTGGTTTTGAGAGAGAGAGAGAGAGAGAGAGAGAGAGAGAGAGAGAGAGAGAGAGAGAGAGAGAGAGAGAGAGAGAGAGAGAGAGAGAGAGAGAGAGAGAGAGAGAGGAGAGAGAGAGAGAGAGAGATAGAGAGAGAGAGAGAGAGAGAGAGTGAGAGAGAGAGAGAGAGAGGAGAGAGAGAGAGAGAGAGAGAGTAACAAGCTATGCCGGAGTGTAACGAGCTATGCCCTAGTCATTTTTAAAATAGCGGAGAGATGGTGGGCCTGCCGTGCGATGCTGAGAAAAATAGAAATTTGCAGGCAGTGCAAAAATAAGAAATATGCAGGTAGTGCAGAAATATGCAGGTGGTGCAGAAATATGCAGGCAGCGCAGAAATAAGAAAAATGTGCAGGTGGTGCAGAAATAAGAAATATGCAGGCAGTGCAGAAATATGCAGGTGGTGCAAAAATAAGAAATATGCAGGTAGTGCAGAAATATGCAGGTGGTGCAGAACACTCCCCACATCAGACCAGGAAGTGATACACTTGCTGTTTAATATTGAGATTTTTGATGCAACAAATGCCTAGGCATTTTGGCAAGCAGAAGACGTCATAAGACTGCTCAATTTTATACGTGCATAGATTTTGGCAAGCATAGTATCTGGCATAGTATCTTAAAATCATTCAGACATCGGTGAAGTACGCCACAACCTGTTATTACGTATAAAGTCATAATGTATTTTTTGATAACGATAATGATAATGATAGTGATATTTTGATATTTTAAATCAATTAAATTTAATATAACAATCTTGTTTCTAATCGGTCCCATGATCTGGACTGTTCTGAGACACCATGCAATGTTTGACCAAATAGCTTCATATGGCGCCCTGTGGCCGTGCACACTTTACACATCTAGTCAATTTTGCATGGCGCTTTGTGGCCACCCACACCATACGCATCTGGTCAATTTTGCATGGCGCTTTGTGGCCGCCCACTGTACGCATCTGGTCAATTTCGCATGGCGCTTTGTGGCCGTGCACACCGTACGCATCTGTTCAATTTTGCATGACGCTTTGTGGCCGCCCACTGTACGCACCTGTTCAATTTCGCATGGCGCTTTGTGGCCGCCCACTGTACCCATCTGTTCAGCTTTGTGGCCGCCCACTGTACCCATCTGTTCAATTTTGCATGACGCTTTGTGGCCGTGCACACCGTACGCATCTGGTCGATTTTGCATGGCGCTTTGTGGCCACCCACACCGTACGCATCTGGTCAATTTCGCATGGCGCTTTGTGGCCGTGCACACCGTACGCATCTGGTCAATTTTGCATGGCGCTTTGTGGCCGCCCACTGTACGCACCTGTTCAATTTTGCATGACGCTTTGTGGCCGTGCACACCGTACGCATCTGGTCAATTTTGCATGGCGCTTTGTGGCCACCCACACCGTACGCATCTGGTCAATTTCGCATGGCGCTTTGTGGCCGCCCACACCGTACGCATCTGGTCAATTTTGCATGGCGCTTTGTGGCCGCCCACTGTACGAACCTGTTCAATTTTGCATGACGCTTTGTGGCCGTGCACACCGTACGCATCTGTTCAATTTTGCATGGCGCTTTGTGGCCACCCACACCGTACGCATCTGGTCAATTTTGCATGGCGCTTTGTGGCCGCCCACACCGTACGCATCTGTTCAGTTTTGCATGGCGCTTTGTGGCCGCCCACTGTACGCATCTGGTCAATTTTGCATGGCGCTTTGTGGCCGTGCACACTGTACGCATCTGGTCGATTCTGCACGTTGCTTCCTGGCTGTAAGCAAACTGCCTTAAACTTTCTATAACCTAACCCTACGTAATTGATCTGTGCAGATCATCGCAAAGACTGGCGGCTTTCAAGCCGAAGCACGCAACAATTCTGGCTTGGTACGTTGCTATCATGCAATTATGGCAAACTGGCTTGTGTGTCTCATGGATTGTGTGGCTCATGGCTTGTGTGTCTCATGGATTGTGTGACTGTGTGTCTCGTGGATTGTGTCTCATATTTTGTGCCCCGTGGATTGTGTGACTGTGTGTCTCATGGATTGTGTCTTATATTGTGTGTCTCATGGATTGTGTGACTGTGTGGCTCATGGATTGTCTCATATTTTGTGCCACGTGGACGTCGTGATGATCCGTGCCAAAGAATCAAGCAAGCTTTGTTTAAGTGTATTGCGCTACCTTAGTTCCATAACACCAACAGGATGTTGCAAGCATGCTGTGTACCTTTGCTAGCTTGTTAAGCTTATTTCTTATCTTCTGCCTTGAATTGCCACCAAAACGGCCAATAAACCGTCTTAATCACTTCAGATCCCTAAGTCAGGGACTACAGATTTTGATCCTCAACACACTCTTTTTGTTACGTGCTGGCTATGTGTTAAAACCTGCACCGAAATGCTGCCAACTGCACAATGTTAGCCTAAGACTGAAACACTCACGTTTGTAACGCATGACTTACTCACAACGATATATGCATGAAAGCGTGTTTACCTGAATAACGAGAGGGGGTTTAAGGAATTGACTGTGCAAGCAGAACAACCATGAATTGTAAAGGGCAGGAAGAACACCGAGAAGTGAACTAAACAAGCCTGTCCTTAGTTTGTGTGGGGAGTGGTTAGCCCTGCCTGCGTGGTGTCCTACAAGCCTGATTTTAATGCATTAGTGCAGCACCACTGGCCCTGTATGTTACCCCTGCAATTGCAGACTACGTACTACAAGCGCACAGACTGAGCTGTGTGTTCAACTTATTTCACAAATGCAACATGCACAATGTCCAGGTCTTAATTATAATAATTGTGCCCTGCTATAAGATCACAGACTCACTTGTGTGTTCAACAAATTTCGCATCACAGATGCATCAAGCACATCGTGGAAGTCTTGGTTATTATTTTTAGCCCTGTTACGAGATCAAAGACTGACTGTGTGTTCAACGCATTTTACATCACAAGTGCAACAAGCACAATGTCCAGGTCTTGGATTTATTTATTGTGCTTTGCTACTGCTGTTGCAGACTGAGCTGTGTGTTGAACACATTTCACATCACAAGTGCAACAAGCACAATGTCCAGGTCTTGGTTTTATTTAGCGTGCCCTACTGCTGCTGCTGCAGACTGCATACAGCATGTGCATCTCTGACGCTGCCCGGGAGGTCATGCGGCATTACTACTGCATTACTACTGCATTACTACTGCATTACTACTGCTGCTGCAGACTGCGTACAGCTTGTGCATCTCTAACGCTGCCGGGAGGTCATGCCTGGCGCTGCCTGGCATCTCTGAAGCTGCCTGGCATCTCTGACGCTGCCTGTGCATCTCTGACGCTGCCTGTGCATCTCTGATGCTGCTGCAGACTGCATACAGCATGTGCATCTCTGACGCTGCCCGGGAGGTCATGCGGCATTACGGCGCAGAGTCTTTGTGGAACAGAGACCATGCTGGTATAGCCCCACCCTCGAAGGCTCATGCAGAAACGGATGAGCGGCCAGGTCTGGAGGCTGAATTGCAGGGCTCAAAGACGCAGGGCGTGCAGGAAGCGACAGATGGAGACTCAGATGGGGGGCGAGCAGGGAGGCCAAGGTGATTGAAGGACAGAAAAGCAGTTTCGGGATTATGTCGTGGTCACGTGTTTGAAGAGGTGACTTTGCATATTGTCCTGCAGGCCTGTGCTGTTCAGTGTGCATCACATGATATAATAGGCACAGTGCATGTGGTGCGTGCATGCGTGTGTGTGCGTGGAAGGGGAAAGGCGGGGGGGACTGGGTGTGTGGTGTGTGTTTGTGTGTGAGTGTATGTGTTTGTGTGTGTGTGTGAGTGTGTGTGTGTGTGCTCTGTAGGCTTTCTTTGTGGGAAGCTGAATACAGGCAGGCATTCACGGACATTGCAATCAGTGCACTGATGCCTCCCTATAGCATTCCTGCCGCACCTTTCCTACAACAAACCAGGCAGGCCTGTGCACTTACGCCGTAACGTACACTCTGTACATGCACAGGCCTGAAACAAGGTAGGTTTTGCTGAAGCCTGTCACGCTGCAACCTGTGCCGCCCACCTCAAGGATTGACACACAGCTCCTACTCCGCTGCTGACACTCACACGACCCATTCTAATCATCGTATTACCCTCGAAATCAGAAAATCATGCTTGAGATGCTATGATGAGATACTAGCATAGCAATAGCTTGGTAAGTAAGCCAGCAGCTTGGTGCTTGTTGCTCATTGCCTTGCTACATATCCGCGCTATATCCGCGCTATATCCGCTATCTATCCGCTATCTATCCGCTATATATCCGCTAAATATCCGCTATCTATCCGCTGTCTATCCGATATATATCCACTATATATCCGCTATATATCCGCTATATATACGCTATATATACGCAATCTATCCGCAATCTATCTGCAATCAATCCGCTATCTATCCGCTATATTTCTGCTATATATCCGCTATCTATCCGCGCTATCTATCCGCTATATATCCGCTGCATATCCCCGCTATATATCCGCTCTATATCCGATTTCTATCCGCTATCTATCCGCGCTATATATCCGCTATCTATCCGCACTGCCTCAGATGAAGGACAATGACACCTTTTTGTTTTTGGCATGTGATGCACCAGCATTTGTTGCATCTCCCACTTGGCGCAAATTGTGGCACCAGCATCTGTGCCACCAATTGCGCCAAGTCAGATAGCCCTGGAGATCTCCCAAGCAACACACACACATACACACACACACACTGCATCTTTCTAATCCATCCTGGCCTCTTTGCTGCTTAGCTGAAACTGGGTCAAGGAATGCCAATGCGCTGTCAGATCAAATTACCATCACTGCAACTTACTGTCACTGCAAAGTATAAGACTCAGCACATCTACTACTAATACATCCAGTTTCTTGAACAAGACATGCAAGACATACAGAAGCTCTCAACTGTCGACCAACTAACTGCTCTGTCACACGATTCGTTGCTGCCACTGATTGGGCGTGGCAGCGCAGCTGCTAGGGCTGTTACTTTTGTACTTCCCTGTTTTGCCTCTCTTCCCCCAAAACCCTACAGCACTTTTTTACTATCTTCTTACTTTCCTGGCCTGCTTGCCACCCTTGCTCTTGACCCTCAGCTGTGGTGTCCTGGCCTGTTTGCTTATTCGCTAGTCTCCGAATTGTTCGAAATCATCTTCTTGCTCTCCCGGCTAATGGCCTCCCTCTTTATTGAGCTTATTTATGCCCTCTTTATATCTCCAACCTGCTTGCCTCGTTATCAGCCCACTTCTTTCTTTCAACCCAAACCGCTCCATTTGCTGCACAGCGCTGATTGAGAAGAAGGAATGGTGACTGCGCAGCTGTTGATTTCTCCAACCTGCTTGCCTCTTTGTCAGCCCACTTCGTTTTTACAGCCCACTTCTTTTTAACAGCCCACTTCTTTTTTACTGCCCACTTCTTTTTTACAGCCCAAATCCTTTCATTTGCATTTGCTGCACAGCGCTGATGGAGAACAAGGAATGGCGACTGCGCAGCGGTTGATTTCTCCAACCTGCTTGCCTCTTTGTCAGCCCACTTTTTTCTTACAACCCAAGCCGTTTCATTTGCATTTGCTGCACAGCGCTGATGGAGGACAAGAAATGGCGACTGCCCAGCTGTTGAGGCGAGCAAGACAAAAGAAGGAAAAAGAAAAGGAGTTCCCAGAATTTGACAGGCCTGGTAAGAGCAAGCCATTGTATCGTTGCAAACATTGCAAACATTACAAACATTTAGGGTTGGCTCGAACCATATATATACGGTGTTTATACGGTATTTTTGGCAGGGAAATCACCAAATATATGGTCATATACGGTGAATATATACGGTTCTGGCCAACCCTACAAACATTACAAGCAAATGCGGTGGTGTGATGCAAGCACAAGATGCGCCTTTTGCACTACGGTTTGAAATTTGCCTCGTTCTCCTTGCTCTCTTAGGCAGCCGTAACATGCTGTTCCCCCTTGTTTTGCAAGCACAGGATATGTTGTCGACATGAATAATAAATTGTTTCCACTTTTACCCCCCACTTACCCAGACCGCAGGCGCAGGCGCAGTCTGGCAGAAGTCGTTTGCGCAACATGCCCTCCTGTTGAGTGTTAGTTTTGGGCTGCAAAGGGTCCTCGCACGCACGCACGCACACACAAACACACACACAAGCACACAGACACACACACATATTCCTGTGCCCTCACACACATACAAGGACATGTGTTGTTTGTATTAAAAAACCGCCTGAGAGAATGAGAAAATTGAAGTGAAGATTAAACCAAAGTGCAAAAGGCTACTTGGATACAGAACTAAAGCTGACAGACTTTTGGGTCACGGGCTTTTGTTGGCCTGGTTACGTACAACTCCCCATTCCCTGACGTGACGCTTGTGGTGTCAAGGCGTTTCATTGCTCGCGTTTAATTTTTCCCCAGAGGGGACATTTGAGCAAATGTCCAAACATGCTCCTTTTTGCAGCAAAGGGGCAGCCACTCTCACGTCAATTCACCAAATTGAACCCAATCTAGCTTCATACTGCTGCTGATATCCTAAGCTACCAGAGCATGTGCTCAGATTTAGTTACATCGCCCTGCGTAAGGAATGACAGGACTACATGCACACGTCGTGTACCTGTACCCTAAATTCGTGCTCTCCATGGGGAATGGTGCATATAATTGCATTTCTCGCCAACCACTTGCTTCTTTTTGCTCCGTTGTTTTTGCAATGATCTTTATTCACTTCACGGATTTCAAAACACCAAACATCACTCAGTTTGGTGCGCTGGCTGGTCAGATACAGCATATGGCTGCTCAAAAAGTAGGGTTCAAGCCGCGGCCGATTAGGTATGGGCCCCCTAATTTGCACATTTCAAGCTCAGCTGCATTGAAATCTTCATATCGGGGCTGAGCTTAAAACGTGCAAATCAGGGGGCCCGTACCCTAGGAGCATGCAAAAACCGTACCATTTTTGGCCTCAGATAACCCCTCTGAAATTTTCCGTACGTACTTGACACAAAGCATTGTGATATAAGGCCTGGTGTGTGTTTGTGTGCGTGTGCGTGTGTGTGTGCGTGTGTGTGTGTGCCCTGATCACTTGTCGTAGTCAAAAACTGCCAATTTTTGAGGCGTATGGTAGTTTGAAATTGCCAAAGACAATAAAGGGAATGCAAAGGAAGCATGAGAGTGCACGCACTCAATACATATGTATGCACGCTTGCACGCAGGCACGCATCCATACAAACGCATGCACCCATCCGTACACACACACATGTGCACGCAAACATATGAACACATGAACACGCACACACGAAGTTGCCTTTGCTGAAAGTCAAAGGCACGTGTTTGTTTCCAACTTTTCCCAGCAACTGTGCTCTTCACCTTTTACCGTTTACAAAACACAACCAGGAACTTTTAACGAGCTGCAAGCAAATGAGACTTCGGGATTTGCAAGCAATGACGTTTTGTCAGAGATGACTTCCAATTTTGGCTACGAGCGCAATCCATACTCCCTGTTGGAGCCCACTGCTCCTCCTTTAGAAGGTAAGCCAATTCACACGCAGGCAATGGTGCGCACCAATTTGATCTACAATTCACAGATAAATGCAGTGCAGTGGTGAATTAATTAGGCAGCGATACACAGATATCAGCAGTGTTTTGTGTATATCCACAAATTCGTACGCAGCAATGGCCACCCACCCTTAGCAGTGGCAAAGCAACCTCATGCGATGAATCATAAATTGACTTAAGCAGTGATAGACAATTTTAAGGTGTGGTACGCCCATACAGCATATGCATAGGGTTGGCCAGAACCATATATATACGGTGTATGTACGGTATTTTTGGCAGGAAAACCACCAAATATACGGTCATATACGGTGCCAACCCTACATATGCAGCAAATCGTATGCAAGTAGTCATACACCAAATTACCACACCAATCACCAATTCCAGCAATGCAACACCAATGTCAGCACACACCAAACACAGCAGTGCAACACCCAGTTTGATCACACCAATTCCAACAGTGCAACACCAGTTTGGCCACACCAATCTCAGCTGTGTAACACCAATGTCAGCATACTGTGTAACACCAATCTCAGCAGTGCAACACCAATTTTAACAGTGCAACACCAATTACAGCACACCAAAGTTCAGCAGGGCAACACCAATTACAGCACACCAATTTCATCAATGCAACACCAATTGCAGCACACCAATTTCATCAGTGCAACATCAATTGCAGCACACCAATTTCAGTTGTGTAACACCAATTACAGCACACCAAAGTTCAGAAGTGCAACACCAATTGCAGCACACCAATTCCAGCAGTGCAACACCAATTACAGCACACCAATTTTAACAGTGCAACACCAATTGCAGCACAGTGCAGCACACCAATATCAGTTGTGTAACACCAAATAGCACACCAATTCCAGCAGTGCAACACCAATGTCAGCACACCAAAGTTCAGCAGTGCAACACCAATTACAGCACACCAATTTCATCAGTGCAACACCAATGTCAGCACACCAATTCAAGAAGTGCAACACCAATTGCAGCACACCATTTTTAACAGTGCAACACCAATTATAGCACACCAAAGTTCAGCGGTGCAACACCAATTACAGCACACCAATTTCACCAGTGCAACACCAATTACAGCACACCAGTTTCAGCAGTGCTACCCCAATTTTAGCTGTGTGACAGCAATTCCAGCACACCAAAGTTCAGCAGTGCAACACCAATGTCAGCACACCAATTTCAGCCATGCAACCCCAACTCAATGGTACCCACAATGCCATTTGCCCTTTTTGGTTTAAAACATCTTCTCACACTTTTCAAGACATGCTCTTGAGCAGCTTCGACGCTGAATATTTCTGTGTGCTACTTTTGCTGCAGCCATCACTGTGAGCCCTCCCCCTTTTTGTTGATAGGGAAAAGTTCTGTACACATGCTCAGTACCAGCAAGTTGCTGCAGCCATCACTGTGAGCCCTCCCCCTTTTTGTTGATAGGGAAAAGTTCTGTACACATGCTCAGTACCAGAAGGTCTGTATGCATGCTCAGTAACAGATTTCTGTACACATGCTCAGTACCAGATCCCATATTGCCCTTGAGAACCCCAGAATGGGTGATCCTGCATAATCAAAGGACAGGGGAACCGAAGGTCTTCATGTGGATATGTACTGACACAAATGACAACAATCCTCTACCTGCTTCAACCTCATAAAAAGTGTTTCATGTAGATATGTACTGACACAAATGACAACAAACCTCTACCCCCTTCAACCTCACAAAAAAATGTTTCATGCAGATATGTACTGATACAAATGACAACAAACCTCTACCCCCTTCAACCTCACAAAAGGAGTTTTATGTAGATATGTACTGACACAAATGACAACAACCCTCTACCTGCTTCAACCTCACACAAAAGGAGTTTCATGTAGATATGTACTGACACAAATGACAACAAACCTCTACCTGCTTCGACCTCACAAAAAAGTGTTTTATGCAGATATGTACTGACACGAACGACAACAAACCTCTACCTGTTCCATGGTCACCCTTCTATGTCTCAATGAAAAGCTGGCAGAGGCAATTACACTTGCCAAACACCCTTTTGATAAATTTTAGATTGCGCACGTAATGCACAACACCCTTGCATTCTGCTGTTTCTGATTCTCTTATATGTCCAGCAGATCATCCTCAATGATCTGATCTAGCAGGAGCTTCCAAGCTTAGTTAAGCCCCCTGGCTGCTCACGTAATGCACAACACCCTCGCATCATGCCTGCTGGACAGGTCACTCTTCCGTGTCCAGCAGATCATCCTCAATGATCTG